>Ga0209498_1001386_pt1 | contig 14866 bp, 9 predicted proteins | sample WalLakDeSediment_FD_184131 | JGI IMG/M metagenome (GOLD analysis project Ga0209498, IMG submission 184131) | Lake sediment microbial communities from Walker lake, Nevada to study Microbial Dark Matter (Phase II) - Walker Lake 11/02/13 Deep... | ecosystem: Environmental > Aquatic > Freshwater >... | reverse complement strand
AGGTCTTCTTCAGAAATCTCCTTGTTTTCATCAATCATTTTTTTCAAGAACGCGTTACCCAGGTTGATGGCGTTCAACGGCTGGTTCAACTCGTGGGCTATGCCGGCGGACATCTCGCCGAGACTGGTCATTTTGCAAGCCTGGATTAACTGAGCGTCCTTTTCCATCATCTCCGTGATATCCGTCGTGACAATGATGATAGCTTCCTTCTCTCCGTAAAAGACCGGGCAACTGTGAACATTGACGTAGAAGGGCTTCTTGCCCTTCTTGTAATGGCGGACTTTCTGAGTCGAAGTGTATCCGTTCAGGGAAAGCCCTCCTTCAGCACCGGTCTCAGGCGCAGTTGCGTATTCAAAGGGTCCAAGATCGGCAAAGGGTTTGCCGATCAGTTCGTCCTTCGAGTATGCATAAGCCGTCTGGGCGCTCTGATTGGCTGCAATGATCTCAAGCGTTTTTCTTTCGACCACAAAGACAGGATTCGGTCCGCTGTCAAAAAGGGATCGGTATTTCTCTTCAGACTCTCTCAGCCCCGCTTCAGAGGATTTGAGTCGAATGGTCATGTTTCTCAGGGATCGCTCGAGTTGCACCAACTCGTCCCCGGCATAATCTCGATACACGTCACAGTCATAGCAGGCCTGGACCTTTTCAGGGAAACATCCGGAGAGACCTGCGCCACAGCCCAGGGTGTGATCGATGTACCAGCAGGGAATATCCCTGTTTCCATAGGCGGAGCACTCCGTTTCTCCGCACTGCTTCAAATCCCAGCAATGAATCGGGTCTGTTTGGCTTGGAGGCAACTCCAGGCTGCCTCGGCTGATTTCGTCCGACATTCTTGTGAGCTCTGAAATTCGACGGGTCATGGGCTTGCATGCCCAGGCGCTTATCCCCACGAGCAGGGCGGCCATGGCAACAGCGAACAGAGAAAGGACCTTGCCCGAGCTTTCGATCCGCTTGGCCACGCCCTGCTCCTGAATGTCCGAGGTGGCCTGGAGCGCTGAGGAATAGATCCATCTGGCAGCGGTGGTTGCCCCGAGGGTTGAAACAAGTACGAGGAGGCAGGCAAGGAGAAAAATCTTTGTGTTGATGGATATATTCTTGAGCCTTTTCATGAAAGGACCACCCTCTGCCGGTCTCAGCCGATAACGGGCTTTCAAGCCCATCGAGTCACATCGTTTTCAGGCTCTCGACCTAGGCGGCAGCATCGGAGGTCGCGCTCTTCGGGGGGGCGGCCTCCTTGAGGCTGCCCAGGGCTTTTGTAAGTTCCATGACAACCCCGAGCCCTTCCTTGACCTCTTTGTTGGAAACGGCCCAAAGGAGACCGAAGGGCCCCACTTCTTTGGACGCTGAAAGATCGATTTTTTCAGGCAGCGCTGCGAACCTGTTCAGCAGCTCCATCGTCTCCGGGGTCGCGACCTTCTTTGCCAGGCCCAAAAGGGCGACCAGACCGTTGCCGATCTCCTCGATATCCTGTGGAGAGTAGGCCTCCGCTATCTTGGCCCGGACCCCTAAGGTGGCGTTAAGAATCCGGAATACGCCTTTTTGCTCCAATTCGTCCAGATAGCTGATGAGTTGGGGTACGGAGCCTCGGAGCAGGGGTTCAAGGGTCGTGACAAAGTCGATGATGTTTTCAAGCTGTTTGAGCGAATAGGTGATGCTGCGAACGCTCCTCAGCATCTGTTTAAGCAGTTCCATGAGATCCTTGAGCTGAAAACTGGATTCCACGTCCTGGAGTTCCTTCATGATCAGCTTCACCGCCCCATGGGCCAAGGGGGTCAAGTCGTCTTTCAGCTCCCCTGCACTTCTCATGGATTCAGCCAGGGGGGCGAGTTGAGCTTCGATCCGATCAAGGCGTTGCATTATCCGTTCTTCACCGGTCATGGGGTGCTCCTCCTTTTTCAGATGCTCTGGCGCATTTTCCCGGCCATGGTCATTTGATTTTCAAGGGGCAACTCACTGCCCTTGAGCATAAGATTCCAATAGACCCACTTGAACATCATCTTGCCGTAATAATTGAAAGGGCTCTCGGCCAGCAAGTCAAAGGGGCCGAGCCCGGGAAAGGGGAACTTCCCAAGCAGCGGCTCGGTCTGGTAGTTGAAGTCGATGAGAAGGGCCTTTTCATGGCCCGAACAGATGAAGCAGGTTGCATGGCCGTCAAAGGAGGATTTGGGTTCCTGGCCTTCTATCTCGCGGACCAGGTTCTCCACAACCGTGTCGGATTCATAATGGGCCACGGCACCGGCCTTGGAAGCAGGAACATTGGTCGCATCGCCGATGACAAAGATCCGGTCGTATTTCTTGGCTTTGAGCGTGTATTGGTCGGTATCCACAAAGCACATGGGGTCGCCCATGCCTGAGTCTTCGACAAACTGGGCGCCGAAATTGGGGGGAATGGAGACAAGGACGTCGTAAGGAACTTTTTGGCCCTTATGGGATTCAATGGTTTTTTCCTGCGCATTGACCCTGGCGATGTCGAAATTCCCGGTGAAATTTACCCTTTTCTTGTCGGCGAATTCGGCGAATTTCTTCGCTGCCACAGGCTTGGTGAACATGCCGGCCAAGGGAGAAACCAGCTCAATCTCCACCTTGTCTCGGACGCCGTTCTTTTTGAAAAACCAGTCTGCCATAAAAACGAACTCGATAGGGGCGACGGGGCACTTGAAGGGAAGTTCCGCGATGTTGAGCACCACCCGGCCTGAGTTGAAATACTTGAGCTTTTTGCCGAGTTCAATGGCTCCTGCCAAGGTGTAGAAATCGTGGACACTTCCGCGCCAGTCATCCATCATCCCGTCGATTTCCTGGGGCATGATCCGGCACCCCGTTGCGATCACCAGCCAATCATAGCCGTAAGACCCTTTTTTGCAAGCCACTTCACGCTTCTCCGGGTTAACGCCCACGACCTCGTCCAGGATAAAGTCAACGCCATGGGGAATGAAATCCCTTTTGGGCTTGGCACAGTCCTGCGCCGTGTACACGCCGAAGGGAATGAAGAGCCAACCGGGCTGATAGTGGTGAATTTCGTCGTTGTCCAGGATCGTGATGTCCCACTCGGATTCATCAAGCTCCCTGCGCAGCTTGGTCGCAACCATGGTGCCGCCGGCACCGGAACCCAAAATCAAAACTCGTTTCATTGCTCTGCCTTCCTCCTTTGCGTTTTGAAATTTGTACAACTGTTTGGAATTCTATTGGAATGAGATCGCTCATCTTTGGCCCGTCAGGGTTCGGCAATCTCTGTCTAGCCGTCTGTCGAAAAACGCATCAGAGTGAAGAGGTGTATCTGGACGGAACCTTTAATCATACTAGTTTGATAGGTTTAGACTACCATACCGCCTTTCGTTGTCAAGGAATATTCAAAAAAAATCTGTGTTGGACCGAGAAGCCGAAAAACAGAGGAGGCCTCAAAAGAGCGTTCGTGTTGCAGCAACGAGAGGACGTGTTAGAATAGGTGTGAACTCATGCCGGAGGGAAAGCCATGATCGATGAAAAAAGCAAGAAACTGCTCTCGTTTTTTGAGAGCATCATGGACAGCGTCTACGTGATTGATCAGGATTTCATCGTGGAGTACATGAGCGATTCCATGACCAGGGAGTTCGGGCAGGGCATGGGGAAAAAGTGCTACCAGCTTCTTCACCAATCCGAAGAGATCTGCCCTTGGTGCAGGGCCGGGGAAGTCTTTGCCGGCCGAAGCGTTCGCTGGGAACACTACATCCCTCGAAAAGACCGGACCTTTGATCTCCTCGAGTTTCCTTTGGAAAACCTGGATGGGACTCTTTCAAAGATCTCTTTCTTAAGAGACATTACGGAGCAGATTAAGACCGCGGAAAAAATGCGGGCTTCAGTAGAAGAGTACAAGAGCCTCTTTGAGCACGTGGGGTGCGGTGTCTTCATCAGCACAAAGGAAGGGAGATTCCTGGACGTGAACCAGGCCCTTCTGGATATGCTGGGTTACGAAAACAAAGAGGCGTTTCTCGAGATAGACATTGAGAAGGACCTGTACTTGAACCCCCAGGACCGGCGGCGATTCCGCCAGATGATCGAGAGAGTCGGCCGGGTTGTCGATTATGAAGTGGAGTTCAAACGAAAGGACGGCGCCCCGATTCCTATTCTGCTTACGGGCCACGCCCGGCGGGACAAACACGGCAACATCATCGGGTATGAGGGCATCAACGTCGATCTCTCCCAGCGCATAGCCATGGAAAGGCAGCTCAAGGAAGCCCACGATTTTCTGAACAAGTTGATCATGAGCTCACCCAATGCCATCATCGCCACGGATTTGAAAGGCGATATCATCATTTGGAACAAGGCCGCGGAAGAAACCCTTGGTTACGAGGCCGGTGAAGTGATCGGGAAAATGAATATCCGTCAGATCTACCCGGAGGGGGTGGCTAAGCAAGTCATGAAGATGATGCGAGCCCCGGAGTATGGGGGAGCGGGACGGTTGATGTCCTACCCTATCTTGTATGTCCGGAGGGACAGCAAGATTATCGAAGGGAGCCTTTCGGCCGCCGTTATCTACGATAGCCGGGGGCAGGAGATGGCTACGGTAGGGATCTTTGTCGATCTGAAAGAGCGGTTGGAGATGGAGGCAAAGCTGAGGAACACCCAGGAACAACTGCTCCAATCGGAAAAGCTGGCAGCCATGGGAAGGTTGATTTCACAAATCGCCCATGAGCTGAACAACCCCCTTTACGGGATCATGAATACCCTGGAACTGCTGAAGACCGAGGTTTCTCCCCAGAGCAAAAGGAGAAAAATCCTTGAGATGGCCCTTTCCGAAACCGTCAGGCTGACCGATTTGCTCCGCAAGATGCTCAGCTTCTCGAAGCCCGACGAGGAGGAGAAGCGGCGGGTCGATGTCAATGTGATCCTTGATGAAATCCTTCTCCTGGTGCGGAAGCAATTGCACGAAAACAGCATCAAGATTGCCACATCCTTTGATAAAGACCTCCCGGAGGTTATCGCCTCCAAAAACCAGCTCCGCCAGGTTTTCCTGAACATGGTCTCCAACGCCCGCGATGCCATGCCCGAGGGTGGGACTTTGACCATTAAAACGTCATCTACCCGGCATGATGTACGAATAGAAATAGGGGACACAGGGGTGGGGATCAGAGAAGAGCACCTTGACAAGATCTTCGAAGCCTTTTTCACCACCAAGGATGGCACGAAGGGCGTAGGACTGGGACTCTCGGTTTGCTATGGCTTCATTAAAGAGCACGGGGGCGACATCAGGGTGTCGAGCAAAAGGGGAGAGGGCAGTGTTTTCACCATTATCCTTCCCGCCCAGAACGTGTCCCGCTGAAAACCTTACAGGAAACCGGGCAAGAGGTCCTTCTTGTTTGGAATTCAATGTTTACAATTATTACCATCTTTATTTTTTATAAGTCTCCCAATTTTTTTATTGACAAACTATAAATACTAGAATAATTATATTTCCTATAAGTGGCCGAAAACGCTTAAAGGGGGCTTTTATGCAGGGAATTTTCACGGTTTTTCAGGCCAGCAAATACTGCAAGGTGTCTCCAAAGACCATCATCAACTGGATTGATGCCGGACACATCGAGGCTTACAGGACCGTTGGAGGCCATCGCCGCATCAAACAGGCAGACCTTGAAACATTCATGAGAAAGCAGGGCATCCCCATCCCCGAAGGAGAACCTCTGATGGAAAGAAAAAGGATTCTCATTGTGGATGATGACCCCATCATCGTGGAAACTCTGGTTCAGGCCCTCGAAGAAGACGAACATGACTACGAAATTATCTCCGCCTCGGACGGGTTTGAGGCGGGCCTCCAGGTGAATCACTTCAAACCCCATTTGCTTATCCTGGACATTATGATGCCGGACATCAAAGGGTTCGAGGTGTGCAAGCGGATCAAGAGCGACGAGAAAACCAGGGATACCAAGATCATTGTTCTTTCAGCCTATCTCGATGAGGAGAAATTCAAGAAAATGAAAGAAAACGGCGCTGACCTGTGTTTTTCAAAGCCCCTTCCCCTCCCTCAGCTCAAGCAGGAAGTGGCGAGGATGCTGGACCTTGCCTGACAGGAGGGCGGTGCCCGCAGTCGCCAATCGGCCCGTTTCATAAAAACCCTGTCATCTCGACCGCAGGGAGAGATCTGGTAATCGCAAGATAAAGTAGAAAGATTTCTCGTTTGACTCGAAATGACGCTATTGTGACCGTATTGAAGAAATCCTGCACTACTCGTTTCGGGAGGAGAGCATGAAACTGAAAGATGCCCTTGAAAAAGGAAGATTCGTCGTCACTTCCGAGGTCCAGACCCCTATCGACGAAGAGCCTCAAGAACTCATCAAACGGCTGGAACTGGTAAGGGGCAGGGTGGACGGCGTCACCGTCTCGGAACTGGACATTGAAGGCATTGTGGGAGATACGATCAAGACATGCGAACTTCTGAAACAAAGCCGTTTTGAATCCATCTACCAGACCACCACGAGGGACAAAAACCGCCCTCAACTCCAGAAAGATCTTATCGGCGCCCATGAAGCGGGAATCGAGAACCTTCTGGTTTTCACGGAGGATTACCGCATCACCGGTGACAGCTTGCAGGAGATGATGTTTTTTCATGTGGATACGGGCAAGCTCCACTCGGTCCTGCAAAACCTCAAAGAGGGGCAGACCATCGAAGGAAAGGATCTGCCCTTCAAGGCCCAGTTCACCCTGGGATCCGGTGTTGAGTCCAAGTGGGGAAGGGAGGTTCCGGAACTTGAGATGAAGGAAATGGAGGAGATGACCAGGCTTGGGGCAGGGTATTTCCTCTCAACGCCGGTATTCGACGTGGCCCTTTTTGAAAAATTCATGGGCCGGGCCCAAACCTTCGGCGTTCCCGTCATTGCCGAGGTCATGATCCTGAGAACAGCCGGAATGGCCCAGTTTCTTAACCGGCATTTAAAAGCAGGCCTGGTCCCGGACTGGATGATCAAGAAACTCGCAAAGGCCGTGGACAGGCAGAAGACGAGTATTGAAATTTTTGCAGACATTGTCAGGGGACTGAAGGATCTATGCCAAGGCATTCATATCATCACCATCGGTGCTGAAGACAAGCTGAAACTCTATCTTGACGGAGCCAAACTGAGATAAGGATGACATGGAACAAGTTAGTCTTCGCATCAACGGAGTGACCGTCGTCGCTCAGGCAGGGACCAGCATTCTTAAGGCTGCGAGCGAACACGGCATCAGGATACCCACCCTGTGTCATCATCCCCACCTTGAGCCTGCAGGGGCCTGCAGGCTCTGCATCGTGGAGGATGAAAAAAGCGGCCGGATCATGGCCTCCTGCGTCACCCCGGTTGCATCCGGCATGGCCGTCCAGACAAACACCCAGGATCTCCAAAGGCACCGGGCAAACATCCTTCGCCTCATGATGGCCAACCATCCCGAGTCCTGTATCGTCTGCAACAAGGGAAACCGTTGCGAGTTGAGGCTCCTGGCCGCGGAGTTGGGCATCGGCGCATACGGCCTCTATCGTATGCCCCACTATACGAAGCTTGAGGAAGCCAATCCTTTTATTGTCAGGGATCTGACCAAGTGCATTGTCTGTGGAAAGTGCATCAGGGCCGACCATGAGCTTGTGGCCGTCGGCGCCATTGATTACAACCACAGGGGCTTGCGGTCCCGTCCTGCCACGGCCCTTGAAAAGCCCCTGGAAAAGTCGAGCTGCACCTTTTGCGGAACCTGCGTGTCCATGTGTCCGACCGGCGCGCTCATGACCAGGAATCGCCATTACGCCGGCACCCCTCAGAAGGAGTCCCCAACCCTCTGCGGATTCTGCGGGGTAGGGTGCTCTCTTGTCATCGGCTCCACGGACGGCCGGGTGGTGGATGTCAACCCCTCTCACAGCGACCACACCGTGAATCGTTCCACCCTGTGCGTGCGAGGCCACTTTGCTCATGACTTCTTGAACGCTTCCGAAAGACTGACCTCGCCCTTGATCCGAAAAGAGAACGGTCTTGAGAAAGCCACGTGGGAAGAAGCCCTGGAGTATGTGGCAAGAAAGCTTTTGTCCCTCAAGGCCGAGGAGGGGCCCCAGAGCATCGCTTTCCTGGGGTCTTCAAAATGCACCCTCGAAGAGAACTACCTCTTTCAGAAGATCGCCCGGGTCATCCTCATGACCAACCATGTGGACAACGGCGGCGCCCTGTCCGGAAGGGCGGCACAGAGGCGCCTGGAGGAAAGGCTGGGAGGGACCGGCCGCGTAAAGCCTCTTTCGGACCTTGAAAAAGCGGAGGTCATTTTGGTCCTGGGATCCGATCCAACACAGTCTGCGCCGGTGCTGGGATATCATCTCAGGCGGGCCTCCCGAAAAAACGGAATCCCCGTGATTGTGGCGGATCCAAGAAGGACGGAGCTCGTCCCCTTCGCTTCTTTGTGGCTGCCTTTACGTCCCAACAGCGACAGTGAGCTGATCCACGGCATTGCGCAAATCCTGATGAAACGAGGACGCTATGACCGGGACTTCGTGAGTCGCTTCACCACGGGAATCGAGGAGTACGAAAGGTCCCTTTCCTTCCTTGACCTGGAGAGGGCCTGCGAAGTCACGGGTCTTGATGTGAAGGTCATGGAAAAGGCGGCCGGGCTTCTGGCCGGGAAAAGGATCACCTTTGTTATGGGTCACGGCGTCTTCCTGCAGCCCCACGGCTCTCAGGTGGTGGACGGGGCCGTCAACCTTGCCTTGATGACAGGAAGCGTGGGAAACGAGACCTCAGGGTTTTACAGGATTTGCAGGGAAAACAATGGAGCAGGGGCATGGGACATGGGAACCGTGCCGCACGCCCTTCCGGGGCGCCAGCCCGTTGCGGAAGGGCTCGTTCGGAAGCACTGGGAACGAGCCTGGCACACCCCCCTGTCGCCGGACCCCGGCCTCGATCTCTTCGGCATGATCACGGAGGCTGAGAGGGGCAACCTCAAGGCCCTCTATGTTATGGGAGAAAACCCGGTCCGGGCCCTTCCCGGATCACTCCGGGTCGGCAATGCTCTCAAGAACCTGGATCTCCTGGTGGTTCAGGATATCCTTGAGACGGAAACCACCCGGCTTGCCCATGTTGTGCTTCCGGGCGCTCCTTTCAGTGAAAAGGCGGGCGCCTTCACCAACATGGAGGGAAGGATCCAGTCCTTTGAGCCTGCCCTACCGCCGCCGGGCGAGGCCAAGGCGGACTGGGAAATCCTGGATTTTCTTGCAGGGAAGATGGGTCGGAAAGAGCCCTATGGATCCATTGAGCACATCCGCTACGAGATCAGCAGCCTGGTGCCGGGATACGCAGACCTTGCCAGGAGCCGGGGCACAGCGTGGGTCCAGGAAAAGGGAGAGGCAAAGCTCTTCAACCCAGAGGGAGCAGGGAGCCTGCTTTCCTTCACTCCCTATTCCCCCATTCTTCTTGAGGGTCCGGATAAAGACTATCCTTATCAGGCGATCCTGGGGTCTCCGCGATGTCATTTGGGCTCCGGGACCAGGACAAGTCGATCGGCCCGCATCAGGGAGTATGCTTTCGATGGAAAAGTGGAGATGTCTTTCCAGGACGGGAGATCCCTCGGAATCCAGGAAGGGGACGGCGTGAGGATTTCTTCGGCCCATGGGACCATCCAGAGGAGGGCCGCTCTGAGCACAGGAGTCGGTTCCGGCCTCGTCTATGTGCCCAGAGCCGTCGACGGCAACAGCGCAGCGTCGCTCATCCCCCTTGTCCTGAAGGGTGGGGCGGACAGGGAAGGGATGAACGTGGTTGCAGTGAAGATCGAGAAAGGATCGCTCTCATGACGCACCAGGCCATAGACCTTGATCAGGTTCAATCCATCCTGCAGCGGCATGACCGTGAAAAATGGGGCCTCATTCCCGTGCTCCAGGAGATCCAAGAGGCTTTCGGGTACATTCCGCCGGAGGCCATCATCCCCGTTGCAGAAACGCTTCGGATTTACCCCAGCCAGGTTCAGGGCGTGTTGACTTTTTACGCGGGCCTTTCCACCGAGCCCAAAGGAAAATTCGTGGTGCGAGTCTGCCGCGGCACGGCCTGCCATGTGAAGGGCGGGCGAAGCATCCTGCGGTTCATCAAGCGCGAGCTGGGCCTGGAGGAGGGAGCGACAAGTCCTGATTACCAGTTTACCCTTGAGACGGTCGCCTGCCTGGGCGCCTGCTTTCTCGCACCCACCATGATGGTCAATAAAACGTACTATGGCAGGCTTTCGCCGCCCAAGGCGTCCAGCATCCTGAAACAGTACGGGAAAAAGGAATAGGCATGCACAGGCTTTCTTCCATCAGCGACCTGGAACACTATCGCCACAAGATCGTTTCCGGAGAGGACAAGGGGAAAACAAGGGTCTATGTGTGCATGACAGGGTGCAGGGCCTATGGGGCCGCCGATGTTTTGGCGGCCCTGGAAGAGGAAGTCGGAAGGCAGGGGCTCTCAAGCCGGGTTGAAATCCGTTCCACCGGTTGCCACGGCTTTTGCGCCAAAGCCCCTGTGCTGGCCATTGATCCATTGGGCATTCAGTATCAGGAGGCGGCCCCTGAGGATGCAGGCGAAATCGTCCGGTTGACCATCAAGGGAAACCGGCTCCTGGACCGCCTTGCGTACAAGGATCTCCGGACCGGAGAGCCCATCTTCCACAGGGACCGGATTCCTTTTTACCGCAAGCAGGTGAAGCGGGTCCTCGCGAACTGCGGCCGCATCGACCCTTCGAAAATCGAGGACTATATCGCTGCAGGCGGGTACCAGGCCATTGCAAAGGCCCTGACCACCATGACGCCTGAGCAGGTGATCGAGGCGGTGACGGCCAGCCTGCTGAGGGGAAGGGGCGGAGCCGGTTTTTCCACAGGGCTCAAATGGCGGTTCGCCCGCCAGGCTCAAGGTCGCCCGAAATACCTCATTTGCAATGCCGACGAGGGAGACCCCGGCGCGTTCATGGACCGGGCCGTCCTGGAGGGAGACCCCCACGCCGTCCTGGAGGGAATGCTCGTGGGCGCTTACGCGATGGGCGCGGAATATGGGTATATCTACGTGCGGGAGGAGTACCCCATCGCCGTTGAGCACCTGACCCTCGCCATTGAGCAGATGAAGGAATTGGGCCTTCTGGGCGAGAACATTCTGGGAAAGGGATTCCATTTTGAGCTTTCCGTGAAAATGGGTGCAGGCGCTTTTGTCTGCGGGGAAGAGACGGCGCTCATGGCCTCCATCGAGGGGCAAAGGGGCATGCCGCGGGCCCGGCCTCCTTTTCCGGCACAGGCGGGACTGGACGGAAAACCCACCAATATCAACAACGTGGAGACGTGGGCCAATGTTCCTCTCATTATCAGGAACGGGGTCGACTGGTACTCCCAATTGGGCACGGAGAAAAGCAAGGGGACCAAGATATTTTCCCTGGCAGGCAAGGTGAACAATACGGGCCTGGTGGAGGTGCCTATCGGGGCGACCATTAAGGAGGTGGTGTTCGACATCGGAGGCGGCATCCCCAAGGGACGGAAGTTCAAAGCCGTGCAGATGGGCGGGCCTTCGGGAGGGTGCGTGCCGGCCCAGTACCTCAATCTCCCTATGGATTACGACACGCTCCAGCGGATCGGCTCGATCATGGGGTCGGGCGGCATGGTGGTGATGGATGAAAACAACTGCATGGTGGAGATCGCCCGCTTTTTCCTGAGCTTCACCCAGTCCGAGTCGTGCGGCAAGTGCACGCCCTGCCGCCTCGGAACCACCCAGTTGCTGGAAATTCTGACGCGCGTCACTCAGGGGCGTGGAAGGATCGAGGATCTCGACACCATCAGGGAGTTGGGAGAGAGCATCATGAAATGCTCTCTTTGCGGCCTGGGTCAGACCGCTCCAAAGCCTGTCCTCTCAACGCTCCAGTATTTTCTCAAGGAGTTTGAGGAGCACATCCTGGACCACCGCTGTGCCGGCGCCACCTGTGATTCCATGGTCATCTCCGCGTGCCAGCATGCCTGCCCTGCAGGGATCGACGTTCCCAATTACGTGGCGGCCATAGCGGCCGGCCAATATGAGCAGGCGGTGGAGATCATCATGGAAAGGAACCCCTTCCCGGCCGTTTGCGGACGCATATGCGTGCATCCCTGCGAATTCAAATGCCGGCGCGGCGAGCTGGATGAGCCGGTGGCCATAAGGTCCCTGAAGCGTTTTGCCACGGATTGGCACCTGAAGCATGCGGGAAGACGGAGGGAACCTTTTCCATTTACCATGGAGCAGAAAGCGGCTGTTGTGGGCGCCGGGCCTGCAGGACTCACCTGCGCATACTTCCTGGCCAAAATGGGCTACAGGGTCACGGTGTTCGAAGCCCAGCCCGTGGGCGGAGGAATGCTCGGCCTCACGGTACCCGAATTCCGCCTGCCGAGGGAGGTGATCCGGGCGGAGATCGACTATATCGAGAGCTGCGGCGTGGAGATCCGGTACAATTCGCCTATCGATGCCCGCCACACGGTCAACGATCTTCTCAAAGAAGGGTACCGTGCGGTGTTCATTGCCGCAGGCGCCCAGGCCAGCAAGCGGATCGGCATTCTCGGAGAAGACGAAAAGCTAAAGGGACTATACTACGGCCTCGATTTCCTGACCGATGTAAAGTCCGGCAAAAAGGTTGAACTGGCCGATGCGGTGGTCGTGGTGGGCGGCGGAAACGTTGCCGTGGATGTGGCGAGGACCGCCTTTCGGGTCGGGGCCAAGACGGTCCTGATGTTCTGCCTAGAGGCCAGGGATGAGATGCCTGCGTGGGAAAAAGAAATCAAGGAGGCCCTGGAGGAGGGAATGGTCCTCAATCCCTCCTGGGGTCCCAAACGGATTCTTACTGAAAAAGGAGCTGTCACGGGCATCGAGTTCGTCCGCTGTGCGAGCGTCCTGGACGGCGAGGGCCGGTTCAATCCTGTCTTTGACGAAGACACGCGGCAGATCGTGGAAACCGGATCGGTCATCATCTCCATCGGCCAGGCCCCGGACGTCTCTTTTCTTTCCAGAGACAGCCAGCTCGAGATGGCGCTTTGGCGGGGGAGTCTCAAGGTGGATGAAAATACCCTTTCCACCAATGTTCCCGGCGTGTTTGCAGGAGGCGATTTCACCACAGGACCGACCTTTTTGATCCGGGCCATTGCCTCGGGCAGAAGAGCGGCTCTGGCCGTCAACCGCTATTTGCAGGGGAAAGAAGGGCGCCTGAAAATCGTGGATGAGAAATCGCTCCTCCACGTGGACCATGGGCTTGCCCTGGAAGAGGAGAGCACGGACCAAAAGCCCAGGGCCAGGCCGGTTGTTGAAAAGCCCGAAGAGCGAACCAGGGATTTCCGGGAGGTGGAGAAAGGCTTCACGGAGGAGGAAGCCTGGTACGAGGCCAAGAGATGTCTGAGGTGCGACCTTGAAAGGGCTGAACGGGAGGAGGAAGAGCGTTTGGAGAACTGGTGACGACCATCCCGGGGGACTTGTTCAGGATTAATACAAACGGATTTATTATTCCAACATGTCATTGCGAGCCCGAAGGGCGCGGCAATCTCGGTTTTGTTGAGATTGCTTCGTCACTCCGCTCCTCGCAATGACAGAATCCTTCTCGCCCACGCACTCGCTGTCTTCATTGCTGAAGATGTTAACTTTTGTGTCAAGTTTTTGGCGAGCTGGGATGGCCATCCCTGGCGCAAGCCTCGCCCGTCCTCCGCAATAGTCTGCTACGGAGGATGGATCGGTTTGAGGCGAAGCTTCGCTGGATAGATATCCAAGGAGATGACTTATGATCCGATCCATCACCCGACAGAAACCCGAAGAAGAGATCGACCGGCTCCTGGAAGGGCTCGGAAGAGTCTTCATCATCGGGTGCGGCACGTGCACCACCCTCACCCGAACAGGCGGGGCGCCTGAAGTCAAGGAGATGCGGGAGAAGCTGGTTCGCAAAGGGAAGATGGTGACCGGCGACGTGGTCCTGCCCGTGGCGTGCGATAACCTGACCGCCGAGGCCTTGAAGGAATACGGTGACGCGATCCGGCTGGCCGAGGTGCTGCTCATCATGTCCTGTGCCTTTGGGGCCCAAACCATTGCCAGGCAGGGGAAAAAGATGGTGGTTCCCGCAGTGGATACCCTTTTCATCGGCAAAGAATCCTCGGTGGGTCTCTTTGACGAGATTTGCACCCAGTGCGGCGCCTGCATCATCGGCGAGACAGGAGGCATCTGCCCCGTCACCTCCTGCCACAAGGGAATGGTGAACGGCCCGTGTGGAGGCACGAACAACGGGAAGTGCGAGATCGATGCCATGAGGGATTGCGTTTGGACCCTCATCTACAATCGACTGAAGGACCTGGGCCGGTTGGACGCCATGAAGAAATATCAGAAGCCCAGGAACCACCGGGCCGAGCCCATGCCCGGGAAGTGGCGCATGACGGAAAGCTAGCCTGGTGAATCGCTGAAAGGTTTACAAAATCCTTGAAGGCCCCCCTCCCCTTGCCCCTTCTCCATCCTCCGCAGTAGCTCTGCTACGGAGGACGGGCGCCGGGGGAGGGGAAGTGCTTAGAATCTCATGAAGTTCCTCCCCCTTGATGGGGGAGGTTAGGTGGGGGTGGCAAGCTGGATTGTGTTAAGGAAATTATGGGACAAGACACCGGCGAAGCGTTGCCTCAAACCAACCGGGACAGGACAAATCCACCGTCCCTTTTCCGGAGCTTTTCTTGAAATGGATTCTGACGGAAGCGACGGAGATGTAGCGGTAAGATCGCGACTTTGCTGGACAGTCCAACGAAAGAGAATTCATGGGATTCAGAGAGGATGTTATGGTTTCAGCTTTTAAAGAGGCATTGCATTCAGGCAGGTTCGTGGTCACTTCCGAGGTGGGTCCGCCCAAAGGAACGAATCTCGATAAAATGAGGCACCATATCGAACTTCTCAGAGATAGG
>Ga0209498_1001385_pt1 | contig 14874 bp, 6 predicted proteins | sample WalLakDeSediment_FD_184131 | JGI IMG/M metagenome (GOLD analysis project Ga0209498, IMG submission 184131) | Lake sediment microbial communities from Walker lake, Nevada to study Microbial Dark Matter (Phase II) - Walker Lake 11/02/13 Deep... | ecosystem: Environmental > Aquatic > Freshwater >... | reverse complement strand
GCAGTCGGGAGCGCCAAACCAGACCATCACCTTTGCCGGTGTGGAGTGGCAGGTGAAATCGGGCGGACCCATGGGCCCGGGACCCAATTACTGGACGGACAGTCCCCAGGATGTTTGGGTAGATGAGGAGGGTCGATTACATCTGCGCATCGTAAAAAAGGGTAATGTGTGGTATTGTTCCGAGGTTTATACCAGGGATTTTTCTTCTCATGGAGAGCATCGATTTCTGGTGGATGGTTACATCGACCGTATGGATCAGAATATTGTATTGGGACTGTTTGTTTATGCCCATGATGAAGCGGAAATCGATATCGAGTATTCCAAATGGGGACAGGGAGCCAACTATAAACGGGTCGGTGGCTATAACATACAACCCTATTACAGAACCGGAAACAGCCATCAATTTGAAAGTCCGTTAAACCAATCGCAAAGCACCCATTTTTTCAACTGGCAGGAAGCAAAAATCGAATTTGGCAGTATGCAGGGGCATCACTACCAGGAACCACCATCCAGCGAAGACTACATTCAGAAATGGACCTATAGCGGAGCCGATAATCCCGATCCATCCCTGAATTTACGCACCCATATTAATTTCTGGATGTTTGCCGGCAATGCCCCTCAGGATCTTTCCGTGTTGGAAGTCATCATCAGTGATGTGCTCCAGCCTTTGCGAAATACCAATGGCAACGGAGGGCAGGGAGCACCTCTCCCGCAGGCATTCATACTGGATCAAAATTATCCCAATCCATTTAATACGGCAACGGTTATCCCTTATCAGATTGTGAATCCGGGCGAAGCGATTCCGATTGATTTGAGCGTCTACAACATCCGTGGTCAAAAAATAGTCACGCTTGTTAACACCCGGCAAACGGTCGGAAACTATCAGGCGGAATGGGATGGTGAGGACTTTCCGGGCAGCATTTATTATTATCGCTTAAAAACACCCTACGGTACTAAAACCCGAAAAATGATTTTAATTAGATAGGATTCGAATATTAATATGATCGATCATCATTCTGGAATGGAAACCTGAGGAAAACATTATGCAACAACTGCATTGGCTTGATTACAGCGTGATCTTACTTTTTTTCTTCATCATTTTCGGTATTGCCGCCTATTATTCCCGCCAGGCCGGCAAAGGAACCAAAGAGTTTTTTCTTTCCGCCCGTAATTTACCCTGGTACATCGCCGGAACGGCTATGGTCGCTACCACCTTCGCTGCCGATACGCCTTTAGCCGTGACCGAACTGGTAGCCCGCAACGGCATCGCCGGGAACTGGTTGTGGTGGAATCTGGCCATAGGCGGCATGCTGACCGTGTTTTTCTTTGCCAGATTATGGCGCCGCTCGGGCATTATGACCGATGTGGAATTTGTGGAGTTGCGTTATTCCGGAAAAGCCGCTGCTGTGTTGCGTGGATTCCGGGCCTTGTACCTGGGACTCTTCATGAATGCCATTGTTATGGGCTGGGTACACAAAGCCATGGAAAAAATTTTCAGCGTCACCCTGCCGGAATTCAATGCCTTCTTATTGGTTATCATAGCTGCGGCTATCATTGCCGTTTACGCCTCCGCGTCTGGACTGTTGGGCACGGCCCGAACCGACAGTTTCCAGTTTGTCTTTGCCATGGTCGGCTGTATTATCCTGGCAATCATTGTCGTGCGTTTACCCGAGATCGGGGGCATGGTGGCCCTGAAGGAAAAACTGGCTCCCCAGGTATTGGACTTTTTCCCACGGATCGGGGTAGTCTCCCTGGAAGGTGTGACCGGCGGTGCCCTGGCCATATCGGTGGGGGCTTTTTTTGCCCATATCGGCCTGCAATGGTGGTCCAGCTGGTATCCCGGAGCCGATCCCGGTGGCGGCGGTTATGTGGCTCAGCGCATGATGTCAGCCAAAGATGAAAAACATAGTTTATTCGCCACCTTGTGGTTCACCATTGCGCATTATACCCTGCGACCCTGGCCGTGGATCATCGTTGCCCTGGTGGCTCTGGTCATTTTACCGCGCTCGGAAAATCCCCAGCAAATCGAAGCTGAAAATCCGGCTTTGTACGTGAAAGTGGTTGAAGCTTATCAAAACCAGAAACTATTACGGTCCGATGATCAGCTCTATATTACTCCTGAGTTCCGGGAAATGTACGAAAAATACGAAAACACGGTCGATCCCGGCGTTATGTATCCCAAATTGATGATGCGTTTCCTACCGGCCGGTCTGTTAGGTTTACTGATCGCCGTGTTCTTGGCCGCTTACATGTCGACCATCGCCTCGCAACTGAATTGGGGTACTTCCTATCTGATCAATGATTTTTATCGCCGCTTCATTTACAGAAAAGCTGATGAGAGGCACTATGTTCTGGTCTCCCGTCTGGGTATCCTTTTGATGCTCGTATTCTCCCTGTTGGTCACCAAATATTTTTTGACGACCATCTCCGGCGCCTGGGAATTCATCATCAATGCCAGTGCCGGTATGGGCGCTGTGCTGATCCTGCGCTGGTACTGGTGGCGCATTAACGCCTGGTCGGAAATCAGCGCCATGATCGCACCGCTGATCATTTATCCCATCGCCCGATATTACTTCGGTATGCAGTCACCCATAACACTTTACCCAATTGTATTTGGTACGACCATCATCTGGCTCCTGGTTACGTTTTTAACCCGTCCGGTTACTCAGGAAAAATTACTGGAATTCTACAAACGTGCCCATCCCGGTGGTATTGGCTGGAAAAAGATTGCCGGACAACTGCCCGGCCTGCCGGTCGAATCGGGTTTCGGACGGCAATTTCTTAACTGGTTTATGGGGGTAGTTGTTGTCTACACGTTTTTGTTCGGCTTTGGGGAAATTATTTTCGCCGAGTTTTTGAAAGGATCGCTGATACTTGCCATCGGTATCTTTGCAGCCTTTATCATCTATAGAGATCAAATGCGGCGTTCCCGTGAAGAAACTTCATCCTGAATCATTGATAGCAAAGCCGTCCTAATGGATACAAGAAAAGGTTTTAAAATGAGTATTCCTAAAAAAACGCTAAGCATGTTTACGCTATTAACCGCGTTAATTATCCATTTGCTTACCCCTGAAGGCAGGGGACAGGTTGTATTCACCTCTTCCAATCTGCCCATTGTCGTCATCAATACCCGCGGTCAGACTATCATTGATGAAGCAAAAATTACTGCTGATATGGGCATCATCGACAATGGTCCCGGCCAGCGTAATAACCTGACCGATCCGTTCAATAATTATGACGGACTGATTGGAATCGAGATTCGGGGCTCAAGTTCCCAGTCATTCCCTAAAAAACAGTATGCCGTTGAAACGCGTCTGGATAACGGGGAAAACAATAATGTTTCACTGCTTGGTTTGCCCGCTGAGAATGATTGGATTCTCTATGCCCCTTATTCGGACAAAAGTCTGATGCGTAATGTCATTGCCTACACCCTGTCCCTGCAAATCGGCCGCTATGCCAGCCGCAACCGCTTTTGTGAGGTGGTTATTAACGGCGACTACAAGGGTATTTACGTTCTGATGGAAAAAATCAAACGCGATAAAAACCGCGTCAACATTAAAAAAATGAGTGATCAGGATACGGCTTATCCGCAGGTTAGTGGCGGTTATATTGTTAAGATTGATAAGCGTGACGGGGAAAACGTCGGCGGCTGGTATTCGCCCTTCCCGCCCTATGCCTCGGCATCCCAGCGGATTTTTTACCAGTATCATTATCCCAAGCCCGATGAAATTATTCCCGAACAAATCCAATACATTCAGGATTTTATCCATCGCTTTGAACTGGCTATGCTCAGTACCGAATTTGCCGATCCGTTGCGGGGTTATCCGGCCTTCATCAATTTACCTTCTTTTGTGGATCACTTTATTCTCAATGAGATCGGTAAAAACGTGGATGGGTACCGGCTGAGCGCCTTTATGTATAAGGATAGGGACGATCGCGGTACCCATATGTATATGGGGCCAATCTGGGATTTTAACCTGGCTTTCGGGAATGCGGATTATTACCAGGGACAGTATCCCCAGGGATGGCAGGCTGATTTCAGGGGATACGGTGACTCCTTCCAGATTCCCTTCTGGTGGTTAAAATTACGCAGTGACTGGTCCTTTTCCGGGCAATTGCTTTCCCGCTGGACGGAATTGCGGCAAACGATCCTCAGTGACGCGCACTTCCTGCAAATGATCGATAGCCTGCGTGTGCTGCTTGACGAGGCCAAAGACCGTGATTTTGTGCGCTGGCCGCGATTGGGTACCTACGTATGGCCCAATCCTTATGTGTTTGACACCTATGATGAAGAGGTGGCTTATCTCAAATCCTGGATATTGGATCGCAATGAGTGGATGGATGCCATTCTCTTTGACCAAATAGCGCCCTCAGGCGTAACCGGGTTATCACTGGCCGGAGTGACCAGCTCTACGGTGAGTCTAAGCTGGCAGCCGGCTGCGGATAACTTTCAGGTTATCGCCTATGATATTTTTTCGGGTAATACCCGGGTTCAATCCACCCCCTACACATCGACGACCATCCGCAATCTGGATGAAAATACTCCCTATCAGTTTACAGTGAAAGCTCGTGACTGCGCCGGAAATCATTCCCAGGCTAATCCCTCTATTTCCTGTCAGACCAGTGTCTTTACCCCGGCTCATGGCTATCTGGCGCTCAAGACCGCTGCGAGTCCGGTTATTGACGGCTGGCAAGATGATTTGTGGGAAAGTCATGCCTGGGCGGAGCTGGATAATGTGATCAGCGGCAGTGTTTCCAGTGAGCAGGATTTATCGGCGCGATTCAAATTATGTTGGGATGATGAGCGAATTTATCTTTTTATTGCCGTTCGCGATGATGTACGCATCAGGGATTCGGGCACTACCATTTCCGATGATGACGGCCTTGAACTGTATATTGATCTTGACAACAGCAAAGACAGCAGTTATGGTATGGATGATTTTAAATACCGCTTTGCCTATGGTGATTCCACGGTTATCGAAAGGGTTCATAATGCCATAAACGGGGTTCAATTCGTCATGCTCGACAGTGAAGACGGCTATCACACGGAAATCAGTGTACCCTGGGCTACCCTGGGTAAGCCGCCGCAGGCCAATGCTCTGATCGGTTTTGAGGTTCAGGTGAATGATGATGACGATGGCGGTTCAAGAGATGCCAAGATCGCCTGGTGGGGAAAAACCGACATCGCCCATCAAAATCCCTCGGCATTCGGCACCATCAAGTTGAAAAATCCGAATACCGGAATCAACGATTCAGACCATCTGCCCCGGCAAATGGTTCTCTATCAAAATTATCCCAATCCTTTCAATCCAGTTACAGCGATAAGCTATAGGCTCTCAGCGCTCAGCCAGGTGGACCTGAGTATTTATAATATGCAGGGGCAGAAAATCGCCACGCTGGTATCGGCCCGGCAGCCGTCCGGTAACTATCAGGTTGTTTGGGATGCTTCTTCACATAATTTAGCCAGCGGAATCTATTTTTACCGCCTGAGCGCGTCCGATGGCTGGCATGAAACAAAACGCATGCTGTTATTGAAATAGACCGGTGTACGAATCATGTTTCAAAATGAAATGGTTTTGCTAAAAAAAATTCTGATTATCGCTGTTCTGATCGTTTTCATTTCCTGTTCGGAGGATAGTAACAATAACCTGGGACCGGATGATCAGAAACCCGTTGTGCTGCCCAAAATGAACATCGTTGGATACCTGCCCGATTACCGCATCCAGACCATTCCCTCTACGGTGGCCGCAAAAGCAACCGAATTGATTTATTTTTCCATCGAACCGAAAACGAATGGTGAACTGGATTTAAGCCGTATTGATAATCAAGCGCTCAATCTGCTGAAGAAAATGAAAAATGATCATGGGGTACGGTTGATCCTGGCTGTGGGTGGCTGGGACCGTTCCGCCGGATTTGCGGCCATGTCCACGACACCCCTTTACCGCAATCATTTTATTGATAATCTGACCAACTATTGTGCACAGAACGGCTTTGACGGCATTGATTATGATTGGGAATTCCCCGCCAATACAACCCAAAGGGCGGGTTATGATTCACTCATCGTGAATACAAAGAAAGCCATCGCTCAATCGGGAATGACGCTGTCTGTTGCTCTCAATCCCTTTCAGACCCTGGGAACAAGCAGTTATCAGAGTCTGGATTATATTCATCTTATGTCTTATGATCACAGCGGAAGGCATTCCACCTATGAGCAGGCGGTCAAGGATGTGAATGCGCTGATCAATCGCGGTATTGATAAACATAAAATACGCCTCGGGGTGCCTTTTTATGGCCGCAGGATAGCGGATTTTTCACAGGCTATTACCTATCAGGAGATTGTCTCCCGGTATGATCCGGACCCGGCCGTGGATGAAGTCGATGGTTATTATTTCAATGGGATTGAGACCATAAAAAACAAAAGTCGTTATGCACTGGATCAGGGCCTGGCCGGTATCATGATCTGGGAACTGGGGCAGGACAGTCATCAAAAAAAATCATTACTCGGAGCGATTTATCAGACCGCTACGGAGGATTCTCCATAAAATCCTTCCCATACTTTTGTTAAAAGTCCTTAAAAACGGGCGATTTTGAAGGCGGCAATTCATCTTATCAAAATAATAACCATGTATTATAAAATTAATAATAGATTACTATTTTGTCTACCGGTAAAACGCGGTGAATGCTGATTATACGGTATGTTTTGAAATTTGCGGTTATTGGTATGAAATGTGCCATATGAAATGTAATATTCAGTAAGATTACCATCCGAAAATATTCCCAGGCATGATGTCGCCATTTACAAAAATAGATAATGTTTAATTTAAGGGACGGCTCCTATGAACAGAAAAATAGTCCTGCTCGCCATTCTGCTTTTTGCTGTTTTCAGTCTTTCTTCCGTTTTATTTGCCCAAACTACCGGTAAGGTGGCCGGATACATCGCCGATGCCAGCACCAGAGAACCGCTGGCGGGGGCTAATGTGACCATTGAGAACACCAACTTAGGTGCCTCAACCGGGCTTGATGGTACTTTTTTTGTCATCAATGTGCAGCCGGGATCCTATATCGTCAGCATTGAGATGATCGGTTACGAAACAGTCAGGGTGGAGAATGTGAATGTTTCCGTGAATCGTACGTTTAGCATCGATGTGGCCTTAAGACCGGCCATAATGGAGGGGGAAGTCATCGTGGTCCAGGCAGACCGCATCGCTTCTCAAAAGGATCAGACCAGCTCCATCCGCACGGTCTCTTCCAAGCAGATCGATGTTTTGCCCGTTGAAAATTTAAGCGGCGTCGTGGCCATGCAGGCCGGGGTAGTCAATGGCCATTTCCGCGGGGGCAGAAGCAATGAAGTATCCTATCTGATTGACGGTTTGCAAGTTGATGATGCTTTTTCCGGTGAGGGACGCACGGTGGAACTGGAAACGGAAACGATTCAGGATCTGGAGGTGATTACCGGTACCTTCAATGCCGAGTATGGCCGGGCCATGAGCGGGGTTGTGAATGCCGTAACCAAGGATGGAGGCAATGAATTCAGCGCCAGTTTTTCCTCTGCTTTCGCTAATTATTTTACATCCAATGATAATATTTTTATTGGTCTGAAAGAATCCGAAATAACTCGTAATCAGGATTATAAATTTCAGGTCAGCGGGCCTGTGGTTAAAAATAAATTGTACTTCTTCATCAATACGCGTTTCCAGGATAATAAAAACCATCTTAACGGCATTCGCCGATTTAATCCCCAGGATTTCAGTGATTTTACACAAGCTGAGGCCAATGAATTCAATATTTTTCAGCCGGAGAACCCCTGGGGCTACTCCGAACACACCGGTGACAGCATTTATGTGCCGATGAACGGAAGTAAAAATTTATCACTTTTCACCAAGCTGAGTTACCGGATGTTTAATAATCTGCGCTTATCTTTTCTGTATTCCCGCAATGATGATGAATGGCATGGTTACAATCATGCCTACAAATATAATCCGGATGGTAATGCCTATGCCCGGCGTAATTCGGATCTTTATTTGTTCCAGGTTAACCATATGCTCGGCAATGCGGCCTTTTACGAATTGAAACTCTCTTATCTGGATAATTACGATGGCTGGTATCTGTTCAAAGATCCGACCGATTCCCGGTACATCTCCGATGCCTACCGTGGTAATCAGAACTATACCGGATTTTTTACCGGTGGTCAGGAAAAAGGACACAGCGAAACCCTGCAACGCGATTTTAACGCCAAAATGGATTTATCCTGGCAAATCACTTCCCGCCATATGATCAAAACGGGTTTCCTGTATACTCATCACCAAATTACAAACCGCTGGCGTGAAATACGTAATTTATATGAATATGACGAAGAATTTGCCAATTACTGGGAATTTGATCAAAATGGTCATGTTGTTTATCCCAATTACCAAGCTTCCTTCCGAGATGATACTACCCGCTATTCGGATATCTATGATAAAAAACCCATTGAGATATCAGCCTATATTCAGGATAAAATGGAATATGAAGACATGGTCATAAACATCGGGTTAAGACTTGATTATTTTGATCCCAAAACGGTATATCCATCAAACTTGCGCAATCCCGATGCCAATCCCAGGTACCAGGAAAATCCCGAAACCCGCACCGATTATCTAAAAGCTGATCCAAAAATTCAAATCAGTCCCCGGCTTGGTCTGGCTTATCAGTTGGGTAGCAAGGCTAAGCTACACTTCAGTTATGGGCACTTTTTCCAGATGCCGCCGATGAGTGCCCTTTATACCAACAATTCTTTCCTGTACTGGCGTCCCGATCACTCGGCAACTATGGGCAACTCGCAGATAAAGGCCCAGAAAACCGTGAAGTATGAAATCGGCCTGGGTCAGGAACTGATGCAAGGTATCTGGCTGGATGTGGTTTTGTTTTACAGTGATATCTACGATTTGCAGAGTGCTGTTGTTCAAACTGCGTATAACCAAACCCGCTATGGTTTATACGGTAATAAAGATTATGGGAATGCCAAAGGACTGGAATTAAAAGTTGATTTTCAATATCAATCGATCTATTCCTACCTGAACTATACTCTGCAATATACGCGCGGTAATGCGGATAATCCCACACAAACATTCAATCGCGCCGGTGGCAATATGGATCCGGTAAACAGGCTTATCCCCATGAGTTGGGATCAGCGTCATACCTTCAACCTGACCGTGGGATACGCAAAACCAAATTATGGGGTCACGCTGACCGGTTATTATAATTCCGGCGCACCCTACACCTGGACACCGATTGAGAAAAATTTTCAATCGCGCGTCAATTTATATCCCAATAACGATTATCGCCCCAGCCGTTATACATTGGATATGAATGCTTTTTATCGATATGTTATCTTCAAGAATATCGAATTGAGGTTTACGTTAAATGTCTACAACCTGCTTGACCGTTTGAACGAAGAATGGGTTTATGGCAGGACCGGTCGGGCTTATACCGATGTGATCGAGCCATCGGACCTGGGTAATCACCGCAGTGATTTTAATGATTATGAGGATCGTATCAAAAATCCTTCCGCCTACTCGGCACCAAGGCTGGTTAAATTGGGATTTGGTGTATCATTTTAGATAATCTTGTGAATCAATTTATATAGAGGTTACCAAATTATGAAGAATGGCATCCAGAAATTTTTAATGATTTTACTGCTTCAATTGATTGCCGCTTCGGCGCTATATGCCCAGAGTAAGGTTTACGAGGGACCCGATGACCCGGCCGGCGATATTCAGGCTATCCGCGAAGGGTATATGACCGGTAACCGGGTTTTGCTGTATTTCCAGAATACCACGGAACTGGCCAAATGGACCGAAACCTACCGGGGATCACAGTGGTCGCGATGGCCTAACGATCACACTGGCGTGCGTATGCTGGATGGTATTGCCCTGCTTATTGGTGCCCGTGTGTTTCTTAAAAACGATACCACCCCGGTCGATGATATCGATGAAATGTATGCCACGCCCGGGATCGACACACTCTGGTATCTGCAAACCAGCTACCGCGAGGAAATGGATACGGATCCTACCGGCACTATCGAATGGGGACTTTATCCCGTCTATGGATATTTCAATGAATTCAATGAGTATCCGGCCATGAGCAATCTGCCCCAGTCATGGCCTACGGCTGGTTGGCCTTCCACCGGAACATCCCTTAAATGGCCCGGTGAATGGAACGGGCGTTTTGGACGAGGACAATTCCGGGCTGATCTGGAAACCTTTTTTGTGGCCAACGACGCCCAGGATCAGGAGTATCTCACACCGATAAATCGGGTAAAATACTATCCGCGACCGGGAGTGAAAATTGGTGATCGCCGACCGGATGTTACCATACAAAAGGGAGCCCCTTGGGGGGGTATTGGCGTGCGGGTCGAACAACGCGGATTCCAATGGAACAATCCCCAGGCCCGCGATGCCATTTTTTGGGAATACAACATCGCCAATATTTCCGATTATAATTTAACGGAAGTAGCTTTTGGTTACTGGGTTGATAATGGGATCGGCGGTGAAGCGGATGATGAGCTGGGTTATTTTGATCGCTACATCGACATGGCCTATTCCTGGGACGTTGATGGAATCGGCGCCGGTGGATTAAGGACGGGCGTGATGGGCTTTGCCTACCTGGAAAGCCCGGGTATGGGTTATGACGGTATTGACAATGATCAGGATGGACTCATCGATGAAAAACGCGATAACCCGGCGGGCGCTTTGATTGGTCCCACCGATGGTATCGCCGATCTGGAAAAGTTTTTGCGTTTCTATAAGTTGAATCTGGAAGATTTAAGAGAGCATTTTGAGGGAGATGAAGACCAGGACTGGCAGGATGGTTTCGATGCCAACGGCAACGGGGTGTACGCAATAAATGTGGGCACCGAAGAAGACCCCCTCTGGATACTCGAACCCGGCGAGAGTGCCGGCGATGATGTGGGTCTGGATGGAACCGGTCCCAATGATCTCAACTATACCGGCCCCGACGAGGGTGAGGGCAATCACCGGCCTGACTATGTTCAGGGAGTGGGATGTGAACCAAATTTTAATTTTACGGATGTCACCGAGTCGGATATGGTCGGTTTAACCGCCTTCCGTCTCTTTCCCATTCCGCCGCATCGTCCCCCTTACAACCGCTGGTTTCGCAACGACAAATCCATGTGGGAACTGATCGGTACCGACTCCACCCTGGAGTTTTTAGGTAACATTTCCAACCTGGTGGAGTGCTTTGCTTCCGGTCCTTTCCCATTATATCGGGGCCGTGAAGAGCGTATATCCATGGCCATGTTGCATTCCTATGACGATTTGGCCGGTTTGAATTCGGATGCCCATACGGCTCCGACTTTGTATAAAAAGAAGGGCATCGTACAGGTCATTTATGAAAAAGATTACCAGTTTGCCCAACCCCCGCTGATGCCCACTTTGAGCGCCACCGCCGGAGATGGTAAAGTCATATTGACCTGGGATGACGTTGCCGATACCAAAACCCGCGATCCATTCCTTGGGAATATCAACGATTTTGAAGGTTATAAACTATACCGGTCAACGGATAAATATCTGGCCGATGCCGAGGTCATTACCGATGGTTTCGGGAACCGATTGCTAAAAAAACCCATCTTCCAGTGTGATTTGAAAAATAATATCGAAGGGTTTGCTACCTGGGGCATCGATGAAACCGGGGTTGCCTACTGGCTGGGCAGCGAAACGGGCATTGTGCACCATTTTGTGGATAATACGGTTCAGAATGGTCGTACCTATTACTACGCCCTGGTCGCATACGATTTCGGCGCACCGGATATCGGTCCGGGAATTTCACCTTCGGAAAATTCTATCACGATTGAATTGGATGAATTTGAAGAAGTGCGCATGATCGTCAATCCGGATGGCTCAAAAATCATGGCCATCGGGAAAAATGTAGCCATCGTTACACCACGTACCGATGCCATTGGTTATACGCCTCCGAGCATCGAACAAAATATGGAAATTCCGACTTTGGGCACAGGAAGCATTCAGGCCGAAATATTGGCTGCCAATGACCTGAAAAGAAATCATACCTATAAAATCAATTTTCTGGTGGATACGGTTTATAATGTACGCGATTACAAAAATGGCCTTCTCTATTCCAACAAAGGTCTGGAAGTTTACGATATCACCGGGGATAAACCGCGTCTGGTTTACACAGAGAATCCGGGCCGGTTCACCTATGACAATATCATTTATCGTGAATCGACAGCCTATAGATACTGGACTTTCGCGGCAGCTCAGAACCTCAGCACCGATGTTTTTGAGGGGATGCGCCTTAAAATGAATCTGCCGGTGGAAACGGCCAAGTTTAATGCGGCCGCGTCAGGTTGGATGGTTGGTAATGCGGCCATGCGTGTCACCCTCACCAGAGAGGAGAGTTTTTATTTTCCATGGGATTATGATATCGTTTTCACCGCTAATCCCGCAGCTCATGTCAATACCGTTCAATCCAACCGCATTCGTAATGAGAATGGTACACGGCTATCCACATCATCTTTATTATTTGGACAATCGTTTAGTTTCTATGTTCAGAACCGCAATTTTACCGATTCTACCGGCCAGTTCGAGCGCCTCGAAATGGTGGTTCAGGATATGAACAATAATAAAACATTTGATATCCAGCAGGATCGTATCCTGGTCGGACCGGTCAGTGACGATAACAATTGGGCCGGTACGGCATTTATCATTGATTTTCAGAATATTTCGGATATCAGCAATCTGCCCAAAGACGGCGATTTTTACCGGGTAACTTTTCATCGGCCTTTCTGGAAAGCGGATTCGATTCTCTTCACTATAAAACCGGAGGCTGCCATCAATACCCAGGAAATTGCTTCATCCATGGACAAAATCCGGGTGGTTCCCAATCCCTACATTGCCACCAATGCCATGGAACCGGCTATTTCCAATCCCCTGCTCAACCAGCGGCGACGTATTATGTTTACCAATTTACCCGCGGAGTGCACCATAAAAATCTTTACGGTGAGTGGTTTATTAGTCGATGTGATCGAGGTGAATAATCCCTCCGATAACGGTATGGTCCATTGGGATTTGCAGACGCGGGAAGGTTTGGAGGTAGCTGCCGGAATTTACATCTATCACGTTAAATCTAAGCGAACGGGTGATGAAAAAATGGATAAGTTTGCTATTATTAAATAATCCGGCAATATATCAGATAAGGCAATGATTTTAAAATTTTTTAAAAGAGGGTAATGGTTATGAACCAAATCAAAGGGATAGCAGGCATATTAATACTGGTCGTTCTGGCGCCGGCATTGCTTCTTGCACAAAGCCCGACCAGGGTAGGCACCACATCGGCGGAATTTCTGGCCTTTGGCTATGGCAGCGCAGGGAGCTCCCTGGGGGATGCCTATGTAAGCATGGTAAATGACGTCTCGGCCATTTACTGGAATCCGGCCGGTTTAGGCTTTATGCAGCGCAGTGAGGCTCAATTTACTTATCAACCCTGGATTGTGGATATCAGTTCGGAATTCGCCGGGATTGGCGTCGTTGTGCCCGGGATCGGCACCTTCGGTCTTGGAATGGTGCACGCCAACTATGGAGAAATGGATGTGACAACCGTGACCGACCAGGAGGGTACGGGAGAAAAGTTTACGGCTGATGAATATGCCCTCAGTCTATCATTTGGTCGCCAGTTGACCAATTGGTTTGCTTTTGGCGCCTCGGCGAAATACATCAATTCAAAAATCTGGCATATGAATGCCTCGGCCGCCGCCCTCGATCTGGGCGTTATTGTCAATACCAAATTTTTCTCTCCCACCGGCCAGAGAGAGGATGGTATGCGTATCGGGATGAGCATTTCCAACTACGGTACACGCATGAAATATGACGGGCTCGATGCTATCAATCCCATTGACATCCTGCCCAATGAGAGTGGAAATTTTGCTGATGCCAGCGGCCAATTTCGTTTCAATGAGTGGGAATTGCCGTTGATCTTTAGAATCGGTGTATCCATTAATGCTTTTAAGACCGATAACCACAAGCTTTCCGTTGCAGTGGATGCCCTGCATCCCAATAACAGCGCTGAGTATGTCAATATCGGGACGGAATACGAATTATCTGTCCCGGCCATGGGTAAATTCTACCTGCGCGGGGGGTATAAGGGATTGTGGCTCGACCAGTCGGAATATGGGTTGGCCCTGGGTCTGGGATTCATTAATTACATCAGTACCAATTTTGCCTTAAAAATCGACTATGGTTACAGGGATTTGGGAATCCTTGGCAAGATTCAATCCTATACCATTGGATTCATGTTTTAATGTAACCAACAATCAGGAGGAGAAAAGCCAGCCATTACATGAATAAAATCATATTTGCCCCGTTCATTTTGCAGTGATGGGAAGTTATCAGGAATGGATGGACAATTTTTTTTGATAAAGAAGCATTTTCACCAGCGATTGATAATAAATAATGGATTCACTTTGATAAACACCCAAAAGTATTTCTTTGACTTATAATATGTATAATATATTTAAAATCATGTTATGACTCGCCATTTATTAGTTACTTTAATCTTACTACTGAGTGCTGTTGTATTTTCATTAACCGCCTGTAAACCCAAAATCATTGAGCAACCCAAAGAAACACTCATGGCCAGGGTAAGGGATAAAACCATTTCCCTCAACGAATTTATCCGCCGGGCAGAATATACCATTCGACCCATCTACTGCCGTGGCGATTATCCCTTTCACAAGAAAATAGTGCTCAATTCTCTTATTGCCGAGAAATTGCTTGCTTATGAAGCCGGTGAAGCCGAGGAATTACTCAATGACATCGAATTTAAAGAGTACCTCAGAGGGCGAAAAGAGCAGGCCATGCGTCA
>Ga0209498_1001383_pt1 | contig 14881 bp, 10 predicted proteins | sample WalLakDeSediment_FD_184131 | JGI IMG/M metagenome (GOLD analysis project Ga0209498, IMG submission 184131) | Lake sediment microbial communities from Walker lake, Nevada to study Microbial Dark Matter (Phase II) - Walker Lake 11/02/13 Deep... | ecosystem: Environmental > Aquatic > Freshwater >... | reverse complement strand
CGATATAACATTGCGTGCAAACCCTTATTATCGCAGACGCGAGGGCGGAACAATCGGTCCGAATATAGATGAAGTCCGTATGTATGTGCAGGCCGATGTGGGTACACAGATCGAATTTCTCCTCAATCAACAGGTTGATGTCCTTGTCGAAATTCCTCCGCCGGCGATCGCACGTCTCCGTGCCGCGGGGTTCCAGATCAAACCGTATGAAAGTCTGGCCTACCATTTTATCGCATTTAACTTTAAACGTGAGTTATTAAAGGATCGAAGAATAAGACAGGCGATGACATACGGTTTTAACCGTGAAAACGCACTTGACAGAATTTTTCAGAATCAGGGTACATTGATATCCGGACCGTTCCCGCCCGCAAGTGCTTTCTATGTCCGCGACAGGGATGCCGGACCGTATCCGTATGATCCCGGAGAAGCAATCCGGCTGTTAACCCAGGCAGGTTTTAGCGATCGGACGTCGGACGGTACACGAATAAACAACAGAGGTGAGCGCCTTGCATTTACACTGGTTGTGCCCCGGTTTGAGGGAGATGATTTTACGCCGCGCGTAACGGCACAGTTTATTTCGGATATGAGACAAATCGGTGTTTTCATAGACCTCATGGAGCTTGAGTTCGAACGATGGATAAATCGGGTGAAGTATGAACAAAATTTTGATCTTGCATTTGCTCAGGTGGTGTTCGATGAGGCCGGTAACGTCGCTCCGCTGTTTTTATCCGTCAACAATCAACCCGGTGCCGAAAATTTTGTATCATATAATAATCCCGAAGTCGACGATCTTATAAGGCGGTTTCAACAAACGTCGGATCCGAGTGAACGGATCAATATTAACCGGACCCTGCACCGGATAATACGGGAGGATACCCCCTATATATTTCTCTGGTCACTCAATAAAAACGCCGCTGCAAATCTGAAAGTACGGAATTTTATGACAAGGGTGACTCCGTTCAGTTTCTTTGATTATATAAACGAATGGTATATCAGAGAAGACTGGTAGATGAATACATTACGGAAGATCCTAAAAGAAATCAGTATTGCTCTTCTTATACTTATCGGTACGACGTTTACGATTTATCTGCTTTTAGGACAACTGGTTTATGAACACCACGAAGGAGTGAGAACCACTCCTTCGTTTTTTTCTCTGACGGCAGATTACGGTGAGTGGGTAACGGACGCCGTTCTAAAAGGCGATCTCGGCCATTCCGCAACAACAAATCGCGATGTCAGCGAGATCATAGGCTACGGTTTCCGTCAGACATTTATGCTCGTTATCGGTTCTCTGTTTGTAAGCATACTCATTGCCATCCCCCTCGGTGTTGCCGCCGCAATCCGGACGAATACTTGGTTCGTTCGATTTTTCATCCCCGGCACCTATTTATTTTCAGCATTACCTGTTTTTCTCCTGGCAATATTTATCCGTCCGTATTGGGTACAGTCCTTTGGTATACTCGATTGGTATGCGGATATACCGTTGAGCAGGATCATAGGGTACTACGGAATACCGATCATTATCCTCGGGATTGCCGACGGGGTCATAGGCGAAATGATAAAGCACGTACGTGAAGTTGTCGGAGGTATGGTACGTGAAAACTACATACGGGCAGCAATCGCCCGCAGTGCACGTATTTCTAAACATATTCTAAAAAATGCACTGCTGCCGGTGTTCACCATTATCACATCAAGATTTTCTTATGCACTCGGCGGTGCGCTCATTGTCGAATATATCTTCTTCAGTCAGGGTATAAGTATCGTAGCGCTTGATGCTTTAAAATATCGCGATCCGAATGTGCTGCTCGCGATCGGTATGATATTCTCGCTTTTAATTGTTGTTGCAAATATAGTGAATCGTGTTTTAACGGTGATCGTCGATCCCCGCACCCGTGTATGAATTATTAGTGATGAAGAAAAAGTTTACATATCGTCCCGAGGTGTTCCGCAAACGCGGGATCAGGGCATTTTTCCGCAGGCCGGGCGCGGTATCGATAGTCATCGGTTCAGTGATCACCATCCTGTTTTTTATCGGTGCGTTGTACGGACAATTTGCTTATCGGTTAGATTTATACCCGCATTCAGCTACCGAGATACAATATGATCGATTCGATTCACCGCCAACCTCTTCTGTTCTTAGAGCTTTGCTTGACAGACGGGAGTTTTTTGAGGAAGAGTATTGGTACGAATACACGGAGCCCGTTGAAGGACACATTCTCGGAACGGATAATGACGGAAGAGATATTTTTATTCGAGTCCTCAATGGCGCCTCAACATATCTTTACGCTGGGGCGCTCACTGTGCTCATATCACTCGTGATCGGTATTTTCCTCGGATCGGTTACCGGGTATTACAAAGGTAAAATAACCGAAATGATTGCAAATTACATCACAAGCGTGCTGGATGCTTATCCCCGGATAGTTATCCTGATCATCGTTGCTTTTATTTCCCATTTTAATTTGTACGCCATAACAATTGCCCTCGGTATTTTGAATGCCACACGCATAGCACGGATTATTTCCGGTACTATTGAGTCACTTAAGAATACCGATTTTATCCTGGCAGCGAAAGAGATCGGATTATCCGATATTACCATAATCGGAAAACATATCGTCTGGTATAATTGCCGACACCTGCTTTCGATACAGATCATTTACGGTTTTGCCAGCGTCATACTGATTGAAGCTACGCTGAGTTATATCGGATATGGAATCGGAGAACCGCTTGTAAGCTGGGGGAGAATGATCTATGAGGGTTCAGGCGGCAGATACCCGTTTAATTTTGTCGAAGGCATCTACTGGCAGGCAGTGCCGCCCGCGCTTGCGATTATCGGCACGATACTGGGATTGAATCTTCTCGGAGACGGCATGAGCAAAATGCTCAATGTTAAACAAACTGAATATCTTCTTTGAAAAATAATAAAGCACATAACGAAACACTCTTAGCCGTGAACAATCTGAAGACCTTTTTCTATACACGAAAAGGTATGGTGAAGGCTGTCGACAACGCGTCGTTTCGCGTCGGGCGGGGAGAATTTGTCTGTCTCATCGGTGAATCCGGAAGCGGCAAATCGGTTTCTGCTCTTTCGATTATGGGTCTGATCGATACGACACCGGGTATCGTGAACGGTGAAATTGTCTTCGAAGGAAAGAATGTACTCGATGGTTTGAAAGATGTCTGTACGGTGACTGAAAACCGTAACTCTATCGATATCGTAAAGAATGTCGCAGCGTGGAAGAGAAAACACCACTCAAATCTGGAGGGTGTCAGGGGGAGACAAATAGGTATGATATTTCAGGATCCGGTTTCATCTTTAAATCCGCTCTTTACGGTTGCGGAGCATATCGGGGAATCCGCGGGATTACTGCACGGGAAACTTACCCGTAAACAGAAATTCGAAATTGCAACAGACTGGCTGCAGAGGGTACGCATCTCATCGCCGAAAGATGTTGCACGTGCCTATCCGTTTCAGTTAAGCGGTGGCATGGCTCAGCGGGTGATGATCGCAACCGCACTCGCGGCGGAACCGAAATTACTCATAGCCGATGAACCGACGACGGCACTCGATGCTTCGGTGCAGCTCGAAATACTGAAGCTGTTGAAAACGATTCAGGAGGAAATGGATTTGTCGATCCTGTTCATTACACATGACATAAGCATCGGATCGAATTTTTCGGACTCCATCTCGGTGATGTACGCGGGTCGTGTCGTTGAATCCGGATATACAGAATCGATCTTCGGCCGGGATAATAATCATCCGTATACCGACGGACTTCTGCATGCGGCATTGAAAGTGACTACTTCCGCCGACGACAAGAAGTTTATAAAAGGAAGTCCCCCTGATTCGGTCCGGCGCCCATCGGGATGTACGTTTCACCCCCGCTGCGAAATGAAACATGAACTCGAAGACGGCGGTGAACGATGTGAACGGGAAGAGCCATACGAAATAATTGTGAGTGGAAACCATTATATCAGATGTTGGAAATATGAACCCGGTCATTGATCTGCACAACGTATCAAAAGAATTTCAACGCAAGCGCTGGATATCTCTTGGCGCGGAGGATAATGTTGTTCTTGCAGTCGATAATGTATCGCTCAGTCTGCAGTCGGGACAATCAGTCGGTCTGGCGGGTGAAAGCGGATGCGGCAAAACCACACTCGGCAGACTGATAGCGGGGCTGTACGAACCGACTTCCGGGACGATCTCGGTTTTCGGGCAAAATATCAATGCAGGATCAAATCATATCCGAAGGCAGTTGCGGCGGGAATGCAGGATGATATTTCAGAATCTCGATGCAGCACTGAATCCCTTTATGCGGGTAGCCGACATCATCGAAGAACCGATGAAAGTGCATACCGCTGCATCGAAACAAGAGCGGAAAAAACGGGTTATTGAAGTGCTCGAAATGGTTAATTTACCCGCTGTATTCCGGCACGAATATCCGCATACACTGAGCGGAGGAGAGAAACGCAGGGTGTCGGTCGCGCGCGCTATAGCAGTTCCTCCGAAAATTCTCATAGCAGATGAACCCGTATCGGCACTCGATGTCTCTATCAGAGCACAGATTATCGATCTGTTTCAGCATTTGCGGAATGAATTAAAACTTACTATGTTATTCATATCCCATGACCTTGGTGTACTGAACGATGTATGCGATCGGTTGCTCGTTATGTATAACGGTAAAATAGTAGAAGATGCGCCGATCGAAAAACTCCGCGACCGTACGCTCGAGCACCCGTATTCAAACAAATTAACCGAGTCTGTCCTTGAGGTTTCGATAGGCAGTCATCGGTAAGCGGCTTGTGTATCAAGTAAAAATGAAACTTCAATTTATGTATTAAAATTCATAGTTATTACCGGATCCTTTATGTTGTCCAAACCTGATGTTACCTGTATCGGTGAAATTATAGTAGACTTTGTGTCCACCAAAAAAGGTGTGTCATTAAGCGATGCACCTGCATTTATGAAATTACCCGGCGGCGCACCGGCTAATCTTGCAGTCGGTCTCGTTCGCCTCGGCGTACCGACTGCATTCATCGGCAGGGTCGGCGACGATTCTTTCGGGCAATATCTCTGCAATGAATTGCGGAAAGTAGGTGTTATGAGCGGAGGTATTGTTTTTGATAAACAGCATAAAACCAGACTTGCATTCGTTTCACTGACACCGAGCGGAGAGCGTTTTTTTGAATTCTGGGAATCACAACCGGCGGATATTCAATTGCGGTTTTCAGATGTAAATATCTCCACATTGCGCGAATCAAAAATTATCCATGTAAGTTCATTTCTTCTATTAAAAGAACCGGCACGGTCCTCGCTTATTCAGATCATCAGTGAGTTTCAGGGAGGCGAGTGTTTTATCTCATTCGATCCTAATATCCGGCTCGATCTGTGGAAGACAGAAACAAAAGCTAAAATGTTGATGATGAAAGTCATCAAATTCACCCATATATTAAGACTGAATCACCAGGAAGCTACTTTTTTAACCGGACTTTCGGATATAGAAAATGCAGCGAAACAACTGCTTCATGCAGGGCCGGAAATAGTAGTCATTACCCGGGGGGAACGTGGGTGTTATTTCCGGACGAAGAACGTCGATGGGTATGCCGACGGATTCTCAGTCGATGCCGTCGATACAACCGGTTGCGGAGACGGATTTCTGGCGGGATTATTGCAGGGCTTGCTTGGATACGATTTGAAAATCGATGAACTATCTAAAGAAGAACTTCATGACATCTGCAGGTACGCCAATGCCGTCGGTGCTCTCGTTGCAACCCGCCCCGGAGCGATCACTGCATTGCCGGATAAGGAAGCCGTGAAGCAGTTTTTGGAGAAAACATAACACTAAAGGAGTTATTCACGTGGAAAATATCGAAGATTCAAAGTTCGAAACTAAGTGTGTCCATGCCGGTATAAAAGAATATGAATACGGACCTGTTGTTCCACCGATATATCAAACATCTACCTTTAAATTTAAATCCGCTTCCCATGGTGCCGCATTGTTTGCCGGAGAGGAAAAAGGATACATCTATACCCGAATGGGAAATCCGACCATTGAAGCAATGGAAGATAGCGTGGCCGCATTGGAAGGAGGGCACAAAGCACTGGGATGCGGGAGCGGTATGGCGGCAGTCCATACCGTATTTGCATCTCTGACACAAGCGGGAGATCATGTCGTTTGTTCCCATGCGGTATACGGACCCACAACGACTCTGCTAACTTCGGTGATGAAGCGATACGGTGTTGAAACCACATTTGTCGACGCTTCAAATATCGGGGAAGTACGGGAAGCGGTCAGAGCAAACACCCGTGTCATATTCATAGAGTCCCCGGGAAATCCGACATTGTCGATTGCCGATATTGAAGCTATTGCGGCAATAGCTCATGAGAACGGTGCTTCACTTGTCGTGGATAATACCTTCATGAGTCCGGCACTTCAGAAACCGTTTGAATTCGGTGCCGACGTTATCCTTCACAGTATGACGAAATTCTTAAACGGTCATGCCGATGTGATCGGCGGTGTCATTGTGGTAAAGGATGAAGAAACCTATCGCCATTTCAGAAAGATATTAAATCAGATCGGCGGTGTTATCGATCCGTTCAATTCTTTCCTTGTACACCGGGGTATCAAGACGCTGGCATTGAGAATGGAACGTCATTGTGAGAGTGCTGCCAAAATTGCACAATACCTTGAGGGGCATCCCGCCGTGAAAGTAGTTATGTTCCCCGGTTTACCGAGCCATCCCCATTATGCATTGGCTCAGAAACAACAAAAAGGACCGGGTGGATTGATTTCGTGTGAACTGAAGGGAGGGTTCCGGGCAGGACAGGAGATGATGAATTCAGTAAAGCTGTTTCAACTTGCTGTTAGTCTCGGCGGTGTTGAATCGCTGATTCAGCATCCGGCGAGCATGACGCATGCATCGATGGGTAAGGAAGCCCGTGCCGAAGCCGGAATATCGGAAGGTCTGGTACGATTTTCTGTAGGGATCGAGAATGTCGATGATCTTATCGGCGATCTTGAGAAAAGTCTTCACAGAGAATAAAGAAATATGGATACATTAATCGAACAAATCACCGGATTACAGGTTTTAAATCAATTTTGGTTATCACTTTTCCTTGTGGTCCCGATGGTTTTAATAGCCCGGACGGTTGTCGTCGGTACCCGCTACTCGCCGATTTTAATTATTGTGATTTTTGGTTTATTCATGGGCTATATGCTTGTTTCGAGCGGAGTATCGGTAGCAGGGCTGCCCGATTTCCCTCTCATAGATATTATCAGTAAAACAACAATTATCGCGCTTACTGTTTCGTTCTTTGTCGGCGGACAGGAGCTGAGAAAAATCCTCAGTAATATTAAAACCGAGGCCGACACATCGGTTATCTATTCGACGGAAGAAACCATTGTGGGCACAACCCGTACCCAGCTTGTTTTTATCATGCGGGCTTTTTTCTTGTTGATAGGCATAGAAGCGCTCACCCGGGTCTTCATCGGTACGAGCACCTCACAACTGAGCAGTCATTATCTCCTCATTGCATATATGGGTCTTATAGCATCGGTCATCCTGATAGATTATAAAGCTATGGTGGCGAATAAACCGGTCTATATCAGGAAGGGACTGATAGAAATTGTATCAATTATATTTATCCTCTTACTATCGTATTATATTAGTTATTACATAAGACCGATCATAGCACTTCCTCAGATATTCTTTTCTATGATCATTGCTGCATCTTTGGGGTCGATTTTTTATAAGTGGAAATACGGCCCGACTATCAGATGTTTACTATTTGCCGGTATACCGGTTGTCCTGGCAGGAAATTTCCTGATCGGCGGTTCAAGAATTACCGAAGCTTTTGCTATTACCGGGATGAATTCGGTGCTCGCGTACGGGTTCTTCGGTCAGATGTTCTGGATGTTTGGCGGCATTGCCATACTTATGTATCTCGGTAAAACAGCGCACGCCCGCAATCTGGCACCCGGTATGGCAGGAGCATTATCTCATTCGGGTCTGACCGGCGCCTGCACGGCCGGCGACTTAGGCGATATCGCCGCGAAACGTGCACCGATTATGATCAATGTACCTTTCTTCGGTCATATTTTTGTGTTCTCGATCCTTGCAATAAGTGCAGAAATGGGTAAACTATGGATTCTTCCGTCTTTGTTCGTAACGCTGGCGGGTCTTGTTTTTACATATTTTGCGATTACTAATTTGCGTAAAGCCGATGGCAAAGACAGTATAGAAGTAAAAGGATTAATGCAGTTTTCATTTGGATGGCAATTGTGTGCGGTCTTTGGAGGGCTCCTGCTTTTTAGTTTAACCTCGATGTCCATCGAGTACTCTGCCATGGCGACCTCATCGGCATTGTCGCATTTCGGGTTGTTTGCCGCCGTGCAAGGCGGAATGTTCGGCGACGAATCGTCGATATTAATACCGTTTATATTTGCTATGCCGTTTCTGGTACACCCCATTGTATTTTTTATGTTCGGCAGAGCTATGCACCATGACGGGGAAATGCCGAGAACAATCGCATTGATCATTGCGTCGGTCGGTCTGACGGGATTGATATTTGCATTGCTGTCATAGCAGATAATTATGTCGTCGTTCCTATTTGGAAAAATAAATAAAATTTGTATCTTGTATGGTATTAAAATCCGGTACATTCTATTAAAACATCGCTCAAAATGTATTGCCGGACAGACGATATGTATGATGTGAAAATACGTCTCATTACAGTAGCAATACATTGGGTGCTATTCTAATTAATCATATGGAGGTTGTGATGAATCTTTATTACCGATTCTTTTTAAGTAGTACATATATACGGTCGTTTGCCGTGTTGCTTGTACTATCCATATCCCTTGGCAGTGTAAGTTATGGTTCTGAGAGAGACCGTGATCGGTCTATAGCAGTACGCGCTTCCGAGATGATCAAACTCCTGAAAGAAGATCCTACGAATACGATTCAGATGGATTTTCTTAAAGGCAGTATTATCGAAGCGAAACCGTTTGCCGCGAAAGCATCGACAACGATTGAGATAATATATCTAATGCAAAATTACCTTGCCGATGGAGGAGGTTGGGAAAATGATAGTCGTGAGTTTTATGTCAACGATAATGCCGGAAGGATTGTCGAGGAAGTCTATCAACGATATGTCGATGACGATTGGGTGAATGTAGACCGATATATTTATGAATATGAAGGCGATAGCCAGATACCTTTGCATGAAATTTTCCAGGACTGGGACGGTGAATCCGGGGCTTGGGAAAACATATCTAAGTATATACTTGAAATCGATGCACAGGGAAGGGTAATAAGTGAAATCTGGCAGGATTGGGACCCGGATGCGGAGGAATGGGTAAATACAGAAAGAGAACATTATGAATACAACCCCCAGGGCCGGATAGCCTCAATAATCGTTGAGGAATGGGATGGCGGTGCGTGGGAACCGTATGAAAAAATCGAAATCACTTATAGTCCCGATGGATTGTTTTCCGAGATTGTTGAGTATACCTGGTTCGACGGTGTCTGGGAAGAAGAGTACCGGATGAGATGGATCCGTGAAAACGGACTACTGACTCAATCTCTGTTCGAATATTGGGACGGGGAAGAATGGGTAGTCGAATTTCAACAAATGTATGAGTATGACGATAACGGTAACAATATCGTTGTACTTTACCGGTCTTATGATGATTTTGACGAAGTATGGGAAAATGAATTGCGTTTTCTCTATTCGTACGATGCGGCGGGAAACCGGACGGAATCCATTACCCAATTCTGGGATGAAGACGAAGAAGACTGGATGAGTTTTATGAGAAGCGTCTTTGAATATGATGGTCGCGGAAATAGAATTAGGACAACACGGTACATCTGGTTTGCCAGCGGTTCGGATTCACAAATTGCAGCTCAGTGGAATCCTTTTTCAAGAAGTAACTATCTGTACGATGGAAACGATAATGAATTGATGATGGTGGCGGAATTTTGGGATGGTCAGGCCTGGGTGCCCTCCTATCGCGTTCTCTACAGCGGCTATGAACCGACAAACGTTGTGGATGGCGGAGGTTTACCGCGAGAATTTACATTGCTGCAAAACTACCCGAACCCGTTCAATCCATCGACGACAATACGCTACAGTATTCCCGAACGTACACACGTGATATTACACGTATATAATACACTCGGTCAGGAAGTTGCAAGATTGATCGATAGAGAGCTGGAAGCCGGTAATCATCAAATGACATTCGATGCTTCCCACCTCCCCAGCGGCGTCTACATCTACCGACTGCAGGCAGGTGACTATGTTGCTCATAAGAAGCTCATGCTTTTGAAATAAATTTAGATAAAACCAATAATAAAACCCCGGAAACACCATCCGGGGTTTTTTTATTGAGCATTTCAATATCAACCATTGTGTGAAATATCAATGCCTCAAATCTGAGGCATTGTTACCTGTTATTGATTTTTATAGATATAATGTATAGATTTCCTGTAACCACTATGTCTTAGGTTACTATGGAAACCTCTGAAGACGAATCGAGTCGTACAATAGATTCCCCCTGCGGAATCGTTGTTATGCGGTATAGACTGACTGAAACAGATTGTACCCTGCCACTCTATATCAGTCACCCCGTTTTAGCTTTTTTCCCCTTTGCAATCAAATTTCTCTCCCCAAGTCATACTGTTATTGAACAGGACTGGACCCGCTTCATCCACGAAGCCCGTGCGGCCTCGGCGCTTGATCATTCGTATACCCGTACCATTCGTGAAATAGATGAAACACCGAAAATCTATTGTATATTACGATGATGACCTAATTATACGGATCTGATAGATAAAAGATAGAAACAATTGTTTGTCTTTCAGTCGAATCTGTTGCGGCATATTACCATGTGGTAATAGTGCTACACGCCGATAATTACCTGTACAATACCCACCATGGAGGTTGCTGATTTTACCTTTTATCTCCCCTCAATCTCTCACCCAAAGCCATGATTGCATAGTAATCTTAGAAAATGGTAAAATGCATCCTGGTTTGATCCACAAAATATTTTTTCAAAATGTCCGATTTATACAATGCTTTCAATTGTAGAAGCATATATATTAGAATGGTAAAAAGTGTCGTCGGTTAGTAAATGCTGCTCCGGAAGAGGAAGAACTCTCGGAGTGTGAAAAACTATAGATAGACCTCCCCGTACTACTTTCCCGAAGCAGACTGCTTCAAATATTCCTGATGTATATAAATAAATGGTTTTGAGAAGTTTGATCCTGATTTCGTGTTATTCTTCGAAACCAAAATAGTATATTCTAAGGTAGTTAAAATGCAGTCACGTATAAACGGGCAGAATCAAAGACTTGGTGAAAGATAGAATTACCCGGAGTGTTAAATCATGTTATTAACACTCTCTGACTGAACACTTTGATAATCTGTCAAACGTAAGAAACTATCATACATAGTTGCTATTGTTTATGCGGCTGCACTAGAAAGGAGTTAAACCATGAGACGGATAAATGTATATCTACTTGTTTTTTCCTTTTTACTGTATAGTAACGTTTTTGGCCAATCCGACATCACCATTGATGTGTATGTTCACAATCAAAAAACTTATGCCCCGTTAGATTCCGCACTCGTAACGGTTCTTCGTGACGGAGTAATCCTTACTTCCTCGTATACCGGTGTAGATGGAAAGGCGCAATTGACGGTCACACCGACAGGTGTAAAAGAAACGAGATCGGGAATACCGAATACATTCTTTGTCAGCGAGAACTATCCCAATCCATTCAGGGATGAGACACGGGTGGATTTTTCAATACCGAAATCCCAGACGATCAGAGCTGATGTCTATAACATCATCGGCCAGCGTGTTCTTTCAGAGGAACTAACACTTTCGGCGGGGTATTATACGATGAACCTCTCGCTATCACATCTATCTACCGGTATTTATTTCCTGCGGTTACAGGGTAATGAACAAAACGCAGTGAAACTAATGAAAATCGGAGGTGATGTTCTTTATGCTAAGGGCATTCTCGGTAGAGTAAATGTTCAGATTACATCACGCAGTGAAGCCATTGTACCATTGCAAAAAACTGCTGGGGAATATGGAGATTTTACCATACAGGTAGAAAAGGATCGGTATGAATTGTGGTCTGAGACAAAGCCGATTGCATCAGACACGACAATCAATGTACCTCTCGTGCTTTTGGCTGAGTATCTTCTTACCGACATCGACGGCAACGTGTACCAGACCGTAAAAATAGGCGAACAATGGTGGATGGCAGAGAATTTGAGAACCACCCGATACCGTAACGGTGATGCAATACCTACCAACCTTACGCACACCCAGTGGGGAAACACCACATCCGGCGCTTATGCGATATACCCGCATAGTATTGTATCTGGTATCAATTCCGATGAAGAAATGGTTGATGCGTATGGTAAACTGTATAACTGGTATGCGGCGGTTGATAACCGGGGTCTGTGTCCTGAAGGATGGCACGTACCAAGTGATGGCGAGTGGACAACACTGGTGAATTATGTGGTAGCACAAGGGTACCCTGATACCAATGTAGTTGGCGGAGCGGGCAATGCACTCAAATCGCGCCGTCAGGTGAACAGCCCGCTTGGCGCGCCCTGGGCAACGAGTGAGCATCCGCGTTGGAATTTCCACAGCACACATCACGGTCTGGATGTTTTTGGTTTTTCAGGTCTTCCGGGCGGTTGGCGGGTCATCCTTGGTGGTTACTACGACCTTGGTCTCTACAATCCCTGGGGTAATTCCACGGAGGTCGATGCTGACAATGCCTGGGGTCGACTCATGGGTTTCGATTCCGGTTCTCTGGACAGGGGCTACGGTGGTAAGCAAAGTGGTGTTTCTGCTCGTTGTGTCAGGGATGACGGTGATCAAATTTCGATAAACTTAACTTCACCGACCGGTGGGGAAGTCTGGCAAGTCAGCTCAAATTATAATATAACCTGGACAACCAGTGGTATCGATTATATTAATATCGTTTATAGTATAGATGCAGGTACCACCTGGGAGGCTATAGCAACATCAGTTTCCGCATTACAAGAAAGCTATGAGTGGACAGTGCCGGATACAACTACTAACCAGGCGAAGGTTAGAATATGCGAAGCTGGTGATTCTGGTGTTTGTGATGAGAGTGGGGTGTTCCAAATTACAAACGTCGTTATGCGGGTGATTGCCAGAGGTGCGCCCATTCACGGGGCGAACGGCATCAACTTCGGCCCGGACGGCAATCTTTACATTGCCAGTGTACCCGGCCGGGAGGTCGTGGTTATGAACCCGTTCAATGGTAGGATCATCAAACGTTTGGGCCCGGATCAGGGTGTTGAAGGTCCGGATGACCTGGTCTTCGGTCCGGATGGGTCTCTCTATTGGACAGAAATCCTGATTGGGAATGTAGGCCGCATGACTCCCGAGGGTGTCGTGACCAAGCAGTTCGTAGCTCCGGGTGTCAACTCCATTACATTCTCACCCGACGGCCGTCTCTTTGTGGGCCTTGTTCTCTTGGGCGATGGGCTTTATGAACTCGACCCGGAACTGGTTGCTCCGCCCCGTCCTATCATCCAAGCCACACCTGAAAACCCATATCCATTGGGCTTTCTGAATGCATTTGACTTTGGCCCAGACGGGCGTTTATACGGCCCCCTGTTCGCCGCAGGAATGGTGGTTAGCGTTGATGTCGGCGAGCCCGGCGATCCTCCTTCATCGAGTCCCTGGACGGATGGTACCATTCAGGTAGTAGCAACCGACTTTATTGTGCCGGTTGCAGCCAAGTTCGATTCCCAGGACCGGCTGCACGTGTTGGACGCCGGAACAGGCCAGGTGTTGCGGGTGAACACTATTACAGGAATGAAAACTTTGGTTGCCACCCTTGAGCCCGGGCTCGACAATCTGGCGTTCAACTCCCGGGACGACTTGTATGTGTCCAACTTCCAAAATGGGTCGATTACCCGCATTCTCCCGAGCGGGCAGGACACCCTCAGTCCGGGCGGCATGATCTTTCCCGGAGGCGTTGCGGTCCTTGAGCGACCGGATGGGCTCGACGCGGTATTCGTGGCCAATATCTTTACACTTAACGAGTTCGACGGCCTTAACGGGAATCAGGTGAGCGTCACCCCGGGCAACCTTGTCGGAGAGGGCCTTACCACACCTCTCACCGTTTCGGCGGACGGCGATAATCTTTTGGTCTCTTCCTGGCTTGGCAGCGCGGTACAGATCTGGAACCCGAAAACAGATCAGGTACTCGAACATTATCCCATGCCTGCTCCGCTCAATGCCATCAGATTCAAAGATGATATTGTGGTTGCCGACCTTGGTCTCGGTGGCGTAGTATGGGCAAGTGATTTTTCAATGATACTTCCCATAGACGGGGAAAATGTATTCCTGCCGGCCGGCATGGTCACCGATGGCGAAACGCTGTGGATCGCAGACTGGGCTACGGGCATCATCTGGCAAATTGACTTCGAAGGCAAGGTGCCAGCTACTACCTTACCTGTCGCCTTCGGACTGGCTAATCCCGAGGGGCTGGCTCTGGATATCGATGGCAGCATGCTGGTGGTGGAAGCCGGCGCCCAACGCCTCTCCCGCGTTGACCTTGCTACCGGGGAGCTGAGCATCGTTGTCGATGGTTTGGAGCTCGGCGCGACAGGCCCCGTTGGTTTACCCCCCACATGGGGCTTCAACGGCGTGGCCGTGGGTTCGTTGGGGGCTATCTACATCACGGGCGATGTGACCAATGTCCTCTACCGCATCTGGCCCGGGGAGGATTTGCCTTAGGCATTTATTTGCTGACTGAAGCAGCCGGTCATTGACAACTTATTTTTAGCAATAGCCGGCTGCATTTTAATAATGGCTTCACT
>Ga0209498_1001382_pt1 | contig 14884 bp, 15 predicted proteins | sample WalLakDeSediment_FD_184131 | JGI IMG/M metagenome (GOLD analysis project Ga0209498, IMG submission 184131) | Lake sediment microbial communities from Walker lake, Nevada to study Microbial Dark Matter (Phase II) - Walker Lake 11/02/13 Deep... | ecosystem: Environmental > Aquatic > Freshwater >... | reverse complement strand
CACCCCCGATGCGTATTCCCGCGGGGTGGTATCCGGAATGACCGAAAGGAGATTTTCCCCCGGTGCCGACCCATTTTGATCCGCCGTGATGGGCCCCTTTTTGGTCCCTTAGTCGCTTTTCCAGCTGTCGGCGCAGATCTTCGAGATCCCATTCCTGAAACTTTTGCCTTTCTTCGGGAGAGATGTGCCGGGGTGGAAGCGCTTTTTCCAGCCATTGAAGAACTTTTTCCGTCAGCTCAATAGGTGTTTCAATACCCCGGAAGTAATTGTAGAAGGCCAGGTCATAACGGTCATAATGGGATTCGCTTTTCACCAGAACCGCCCGGCCCAGATGATAAAAACCGGTCAGGCTGGACAGGGCCATGCCCTTGGCCAGCGCTTCCATTAACATCATCCATTCTGTAATGGCCACGGGCACACCGTAAGCCTTCAGCAAATAAAAAAAGTTGATAAACATGAAACCCTATCCTCTCCGTCGGCCTTTAGCGGATGTACGGTATCCCCGAAGCTGGCTTTACCTGTGCGCCCTCGTTGTGCAGGCGCTGCAGGACAGTATTGAAATCATGATCCTTTTTCAACAAGACCCCCAGAAATGGAAGCTCTGCGCCTATTTGTTCGGGACTGATACCTCCCACAGTCAGGGCCTGGACCCAATCAAGGAGCTCACTTGTGCTCGGTTTTTTCTGAAGGCCGCCAATGCTGCGTAACCAGTAAAAGGCAGCCATCGCTTCTTCGAGCAGTTTTTGCTGAAGATCGGGATGGTGGACCCGGATGATCTCTGCCATCATCTCAGCATCGGGAAAAGCAATATAGTGGAAGATACAGCGGCGCAAAAATGCATCGGGCAGCTCTTTTTCCGCGTTGCTCGTGATCACTACAATGGGCCGTTGCCTGGCCTCCACCGTCTCCCCTGTTTCCGGGATGTTAAAGTTCATAATGTCCAGTTCCCAGAGCAGATCGTTTGGAAACTCAATATCCGCCTTGTCGATCTCGTCAATCAGCAGCACCATCTGGTTTGAGGCAAGAAAGGCCTCGCCTAATTTGCCCATCTTGATATAATGCCTGATATCTGATACTTCGTGGTCGCCAAACTGGCTGTCATAAAGGCGCTGGACGGTGTCATAGATGTAAAGACCATCCTTGGCCTTGGTCGTTGATTTGATGTTCCAGATCAGCAGTTCTTTACCCAGGCCGTCGGCTATGCTTTGCGCCAGCATGGTTTTTCCCGTACCCGGTTCTCCTTTGATCAGCAGAGGCCTTCCCAGAGCCACCGCCACATTTACACTGTTTTGCAGTTCCTGCGAAGCGATATAGTCCCTTGTTCCAAAAAATAATGCTTTATGATCCTGCAATGTCTCAAACCTCCCATTTTTGCTGCCCGGCAAGGCTATTAACTTCACTTAATAAAAACACAGTCCTGAAAGTTTAGCAACAACCCTGTCCTATATCTACATAATTAAGCAAATCGCAGAAAATAAGTCTGCATCAATCCCTTTCCTTTAATCTGCAGTGGTTCGCGCTTGATTACATTGTATTTATCTTTGATCAACCGGTAGGTGTTTTCGCTTAAGTGTATTTCTCCCGGAACGCCGCTTGCTTCCATACGCGATGCCACATTGACGGTATCACCCCACAAGTCGTAGGAGTATTTTTTCTTTCCAACCACTCCGGCAATAACCGGACCAGAATTAACACCGATACGAATAGAAAAATCAAGGCCCTGTTTACTGTTGAAACCTTTTACAGCGGCCAGCATGGCCAGAGCATAATCCAAAATTTGCTCGGCATGCCTGCCCGATTCCTGTGGCAGGCCAGAGGCCACCATGTAAGCATCGCCAATAGTTTTAATTTTTTCCACCCCGTGTTGTTCGAGCAGGTCATCGAAAGATGAAAACAGTTCATTGAGCATATAGACCAGGTTTTTGGGGGTAGTACTTCCGGAAAACTCGGTGAAGTTTTGCAGATCGGCAAAAAGTATTGAGGACTGGGCAAAACCGTCGGCAATCAGCTGCTCGTTTTCTTTAAGCCTTTCGGCTACCGATTCCGGCAGGATGTTTCGAAGCAATCTCTCGGCCCTGTCATACTGTACTTGCAGCCGGTTTTCAGTTTCATCCACGGCACGGCTGAACATATAAGCCATGCTGCCGACGATTACAAGACAAGAAATGCCTATAGCTATGTTGAAAAGATTTATTATGGTGACTGAAGTATAAAATGGCGGAATTCTGGTTGCGAATAAAATAAACAGAATAATGAAATTTATTATTGAAAATATTGCTATTGAAATGCTCAACTTTTTATACTGAATAAAAAAAGCTGATAATACAGCCACAAAAATAAAATACTGAAACCCGGAAGCCCAGCCGAGAAAATAAATTGCGAGGCCGGCATGAATGTTAACTTCGAAAGCTACCAATATACAAAACAAGAATAAATTTCTTCTTTTGTGAACGGAATAGATACATAAAAGAAAGATACCAACACTAAGGAAATTAACATAGGACATGATAGTCAAGCCTATATAAAAAAAGACAAAAATCAATAAAAAATGGGATATTACTCCGCAGATGCTGGCCCAATGCGCAAAAGTCACATAGCGGTATTCAGCAATGCTTAATTCTTTTTTACTCTCTAGTGTAGGTGGATGCAAAAAAGATTTTAAATCCATATCTGACTCCTCCTTTACTCACACCATGCAGCTCTTCACATAAAGATTATCTCTAAGATTATTTCTTTTACATAGGGCGAAAGTTGGATCATCAAATTTGAATAAAATTCTAAAATCAACCCGGCAACTCCCCATAGAGGAATCAGGGTGTAGCTGGAATATCCACTTTTTGGAAAGCGGTATTTGGACTCTTTGTAGTAGTCCCAGGGGAAAAACCCAACGGTTTTTTCCATCAACCATCCCCAAAAAATTTCAGCAGCGGTGAACAGCATGCACCAAAATAGATAGCGCCAAATAATATTCCAGTCAGAAACCAATTTATAAGCCAATTCAAAACCAAACAACAAGCCAAATCCGTGTACAGGAATCATGTAGAGGCTGACAAACCCTACTAAATATTTTTGTGGGTATGGTTTATTCAGCTTTATGCCTAATATTCTTTCAATGCCTGTTACAGAAAAAATGATTTCCAAACTTAATCCAAAAAATACATACATGATAAATCTAAACAGTAATTCAATCATAAAACTCACTCCATTTTGGACCAGACAGATTTGATTTACCGCAATAGGCCGTCAGGCATCGCATCCTCTGTCTTCCGGCTGGGTCAGGGAAGAGTTGGGCGTGGCTGTTTATATGATCATTTAATTATTAGCTTTCATCGTATGGCAGATAGATATTATGGTAGGACCAAGCCCATTATTTCTATATTCTTCGTCGATTCTAAACCTCCTTTGTTAAGTGCAGTATTAAGACTCTTCTATCTCTCAGAATTTATTGGCTTCCGGCTTGCCATCTTTGATCACTGCTGCCCGGCGCACCAGGTAACGATCAAGCAGTTGATCCGGCATCTTCCGGATAAATTTAACCAGCAGAAAAATCGCCAGAAGGGAAAAGATCAACCGGGCCCAGAAAATTCCAGACAGGTGGGCGCCAATCACCATCATCAGCAGGGTGTCTTCAAAAAGGCTGTGACATAATCCCATCAGCGTAACCGACGCAAAAAGGTCATGTTTAGACATCCTTCCCGACTGCGCCTCCTGGATGATCAGGGCACCGCCATAACTCAGGCCGAGGGTCATACCGATTATTGTAACCGGCGCGGCATCCCGGCTCATACCGAGCATTTTCAGGATCGGTGCGAGGAGCCTGACCATCAATTCACTAATCCTCAGCTTTTTCATGATCATTAGAAGCGCCATCAGGGCTAAAATGATCAAAAATATGATCAGCATATTGCGCAATTCGGCCATGAGCCATGCGCTCCAGGTCGGGTCGACCGCAGGAGGGTTCCACAAAGCCTGGTTCGCTTGCTGCAAAGTACCTGTCAACTGATAGGCAAGATGAAGAATCCAGCCGATGAGCAGCGCCCCAGACACCCGGATCAATATCGTTGCCCGGAGACGGGTGCCTGCTTTTCGGGCAATAAGTGCTTCCACAGGGATGGAATGTGCCACAAGGATCATCGTTCCCAGCACCGAAACCTGTGCCACGGTCAAATCTGACCCCGGTGCCAATGAGGTAAAAACCACAATACCGGCATAGATGTTGATGATCATTGACGTAGCCCAGACCAGCCCCATCTGCCCCGGCAAGCCAACCAGTTCCATAATCGGACCAAGTAGAATACCTAAATAGTCGACGACACCCCACTGCAGAAAGATTCTCGTCACAATACTGATTGGAACAATGATCTTGAAGAGCATAAAGCTGGTTTGCAGGGCATTACCGAACAACTCTCGAAAGGCCTGCAACAATGAATCAAGCATGAGGATCAAATCCTTGATTATTTGCCGGTCATTTTCGTCAATGACCTGACGTAAAATAGTGGTAACTACAATCTGCAGAGGAGCAGAGGTTAACTCGCCATCGGCAAAGAAAGTACCCATCCACCTGCTTCCTGCTTTTATCTGAAAGCTAGAGGTACTTCTCCCGGTTCTTAAAAAAATCACTGTAGATTTGATAGTGGCTTGAATCTTCATAGCTAATCTGCCGGACAGGCGCATCATCAAAGCTGTAAATAGTTGCCTGGGGAGCTGCCAGAAGGATGGGCGAATGGGTTGCTATAATGAACTGGGCATGGCCCTCTTCGGTCATATTTTTCAGCAGACTGAGAAACTGGAGTTGAGTTTTTGGTGAAAGCGCGGTTTCCGGTTCGTCGAGAAGATAAAGTCCCTTTATTTTGTACCGGCTCTCGAAAAACGACATGTGGCACTGGCCGTGGGACTGTGTCATCAATGATTTTCCACCGAAATAATCGAGAATTTTCGGCGAGGCGGAAGCCCAGTCATCAAGATTTCTCGCAAAATGTTCAAAAATAGCAGAACCGAAGTAAGAACCCGGCACTACTCCATTCGACCATTTTATCTCAATGTATCTGTAGAGTTCGTGCTCGTACCTGTTATACTGGGCCCGCGAGCGTTCAACCGGTTCCCAGATATGGATGCCGCATCCATGAGCAATAGCACGAAGCAGCGTTGATTTCCCCGAACCATTATCTCCTACAAAGAAAGTGACTGTGCTGTCAAACTTTAATTCCCTGGTTATATTCAGGTGGCGGAGATTGAAGGGATAACTGTCTGTAGACGGATATTTCTCCGGAAAAATAGTAATTTTTTGCACGTGCATCATCGATTCCCCCTTGCACATTCAAAATACATGAATGAATTGTATCATATTTGTCGGGTTTTGAGTTAGAACTCCGTTCTTGCAAGGCATAAGCCCATACAAAAAAACCTGATCATGGCTGGAGGAGTTCACTGAGTCAATACCTAGCGGGTATTTTTTTACCCGATCCGTTCAGATATATTCACTTTTCAAATCAAAGATTAAGACGCCTTTGTTTCGCCTTGATATGGCAATAACCCGGCATGAAATAGTTTTATTTACTTGATTTAGTTAACCGGCTACCTTCCCTTCATGAATACTCTTCTCAGGTGTTTTTAAGCCATCTGCACTTCTAGTATTTGGCGAAATAGCTTGGAATACCCCTGGGTGACTCCTTTATCAAGGCTCGGGAACCCTGCTTTTTGAGCATTTAAAGTTTTGGCCCCCCACTTGTTTCGCTACCTGCCCGGCACTCATTGCAACTAACTCTTCTGTTTGCTCTTTGGTAAATAAGATTGCGTCCAGACCGGCAATTGCTTCTTTTAATGTGCCCTCATAGAGCATCCCAAGCATATTTAAGATTGCTTCCAGGCCTCTTGCCGACCAGGCACGACCTCGTTTCGAAGTTTTCAGTTTGAAATGGTCAACATTGGCTTCCGCCGCTCCCATCCCTCTTAAATCTTCCGGCAGCGGGTATTCTTCCTCCGCAAGGCGCGCCCGGTAGTCGATTACTGTCTGCTGATGGGGATTAAGCCGCACTAGAAAATCAAAGATATCTTTGTCTTTGGTCAACGTATGCTCTTTAGCTAAAAGCTGCAGAAGCCGCTCAGGATCGTTTTCATCTATTGCTAAGAGAGCCGCCTTGCAACTATCCTTTTTTTTCGAAAGCAACCTCCTAATATCGCGTTTAAGGTGAAAACGATATTATTGATAAAATCCGTGTTTGAAACAGTCAATTCCTCCGCGGATCCAGGAGACAAAATCGCCATTGATGATAATTGGGATGCTGCCGAAATCTTCATATTTACTCCAGATCCTCTAGAATACCCTGTCCCATAAGTCTTCTGCTTTTTCCGAGCGGTAAGAGGTAATATAGATGGGGTTTTTGAGCTTGTAATCATCGGCTTGCCTCTTTTCCCAGCCTTCATGAACAACTACGAGCTTGGTCTCGCGCTTCTTTTTGGTCTTCTTACCTCTTTGTTGCACGCCTGTCCAAAACCCATCTGCTTCGATAAATAGTATGTCTACCTGCTTTTTCGTTTCTTCGGGCTCTTCTTTGCGCTGTATTAGTTCCGATGTTTCAATGAGCAGCTGCCGTATTTTTTCATGGCTTAGGATTTGATTGTTAAATAGATCGTGTAGGCGGTCTCGCACATCCCGGTATGATGGGTCCTTGGTCGCCCAGATAACGACCAGCTCTTTTTAAGAATCACTCACTGCTGTGTTTTCTATGCCTAATAGTTCGTCTAATAAAAAGACCCATTCTTTTTGTTCCGTGTCCCATTAATAACGCCTCTTGACGGTGACTTCCCCAAGCATCGTGATTAAGGTTTTTTCTTTACGTTCTTTGTATTCATATCTGCTTTTGTTCCGCTTCGCCATCAGATATTTGTCCAGCATTGAGAGGATTCCCATTAGCGAGCGTTGAAATGTTTCCAAGGTTAAGTCCCAAAGAGTCTTTTCTATCGTTACAAAGTTTATCTTAATATGTTCTTCCACTTTTGAGAGGCCTCCGTTCCTGGTGTTTTGTGGTGAAATACCTTTTCTGGAACGAGGTCTCTCTTTTACTGCTTGTTTATGATCTTCCTACCAAAAACTCCCGCTTATATTTTACTCATAGCATTGACATTAAAGGCAGAATATTGATATACTTTTGGCAAATAAAAAAAGTTTTCCCTGTTCGTTAATGCTCAGCGATTTTCTGGTATTTATGATTAGGATAACATGAAAAGCTTGGACTGCAAGTTATGGCGTTTTTGGACAATATAGCAGTTTAGGAAGGGAGAGTATGTTATGGGCACTAAACCGGCAGTGATCATATCTGTTCTTGTCATGCTGTTATTGTTTATGGGTTTCTTTCTAGTCAGAGATTACCTTTTTTCTGATGACCAGCAAAACGGAAATGTAACAACAGATGATACTACTACCACTGTTGCCGCTACGACCACGCAACCTCTGACTACGACAACAGCACCTCCGACGACTACGACAATAGCAACAACAACTTCAGCAGCAACAACCGGAACAACAACAACAACTGAAGCGGCTACAACTACAACATCATTTGGGACAATCTATACAGGTACTGTGTCAGTTTTAACCACAACGTCATTTGGGACAATCTATACAGGTACTGTGTCAGTTTTAACCACAACATCATTTGGGACAATCTATACAGGTACTGTGTCAGTTTTAACACCAACCTCACCATAAAATGCCATAACTATTAGCTTCGGAGCTGCAATGGATAGAGCAAAAAGCCTGGTTTCAAGACACTACATCTACTTACTTTCATTTATGGCTGCGCCCCTGATCCTACTACTTGTTTTTGCTTTGAGGGGTGTTTATCCTTTTAGGCAGAGTTCCGTTCTGGTCTTGGATCTAAACGGTCAATATATCTATTATTATGAATATTATCGGGGTATCTTCTTAGCCGATAACAGTTTGCTCTATTCATTCAGCCGCTCTCTGGGCGGTGAAATGGTCGGGACTTTTGCCTACTACCTGGCCAGTCCCTTTTCTTTAATCCTGCTGCTTTTTCCAGAAACCCTGATCACTGAAGCGACTTTAACGATGATTTTACTAAAGGTGGGCGCTGCAGCGCTCACCTTTGCCTTTTACCTCAGGGTGGCCAGGAAAGCCCAACCATTGACAGTGATAATTTTTTCGACCATGTATGGGCTGATGTCATATAACATAATCCAAACTATGAATCCGATGTGGCTCGATGGTCCAATATTCTTTCCGCTGATTATTTTAGCCGTTGAGAGGTTAGTGGATTATAAACACTATGCTTTTTACATTATCACCCTGGCACTAATGATTATGGCCAATTTTTATATCGCTTACATGGTTGGAATTTTTGTTTTTATCTATTTTATCTATTACCATTATGTGCACGAGGGTGGCGAGAGCCGGGGTTTTGATCTCAAAGTAATCGGGATTTTTCTTAGCGCTTCTCTTGTTGCCGTTGCCGGTTCGCTGTGGTTACTCTTACCCACTTATCAGGCTTTGCGTTTTGGCAAATTTGAATTCACAAACCCTAACTTTGCGCCCTTTCAGAAGCTGGATATCTTTGATCTATACGCCAAGATGTTGCCGCTCAGCTATGATTCGGTCAATGTCCAGGGTCACCCATTTATCTATTGCGGGATGCTAACCCTGATCCTTTTGGCTCTGTATTTTACTTCAGCCGGGATAACCCGTCATAAAAAAATTGCTTCTGCTCTGCTGCTGACTACAATCGTGGTATTTTTCTCTGTCAGCTCTTTAGACTTGCTTCTGCACGGTCTTCAGGAGCCGATCTGGCTTAACTTCCGCTATGCCTTTATTTTTTCGTTTTTTGCCCTGATTTTGGGTTTCGATGCCTTTGAAGTACTTAAGAAGTCAGATCAAATCATCCTGTTCAGAACCTGCCTGGCTCTTTTGCTGATCACCGCTTTGATCGGAAGATTAGCCGGCGATTGGATTAGACCGGAGAAAACCATTTGGCTTAGCTATCTTCTGCTTACACTCTATTCCTGTTTGCTCTATTATCTTAAAGTTCAGCAGGATTTGCCGCCGGGGGTGCCGGATGTTGAGCAGTCCTCAATTAAAAAAGTCAGGATGAACTGGTTGCAAGCTATATTACTCTTTATCGTCTTCCTGGAGTTGTTCCTGAACACCATCGCTCTGATTGATAGTGCCCACAAGGAAGTATACTACAGCGATCGCAATTCATATCGCGATTATTTTGATCGGCTTTATCCGGCCATCTCTCTACTGAAAGAAAGAGACCAGGAATTTTACCGGACAGAAACATTGATGCGCCGGACAGTTAATGATCCGCTGGCCTTAGGGATTTATGGCGTTTCGCATTCAAGTTCGGTTTTCAATCAGAGCGTGATTGATTTAATGTTTCGATTGGGTTTTGCGGCAAGAGAACATTGGACCAGCTACAAGGGCGCAACTCCAGTAACTGATTCGCTCTTTGGGGTTCGCTACATCCTGGCCGAAAAACCGGTAAACAATCTATACCATAAAATATCCGAACAAAATGAAGTGCTGACTTACAAGAATCAGTTTTCAATGCCCTTTGCCTATGCTGTTGACGAAAAACTAACGTCGATAGAGCTCGATTCACACGATCCCTTTGCTAATCAGAACTTTTTGTTGAGCACGATGATTGGCGAGCCTTATACTGAGTACTTTAAGCTTTCAACGATCAGAGAAGTGATCTTTGAAAATATTGAAGGTGCTGAGCAGGAAGGCATTGTTGTTTACAGCATTGTTAATCCAAATCAGAATGCCCATATTGAGTATTTAGTGGAGACAGCGGCAGATAACGAAATGTATATGTACCTGGTGTCTTCAATCCCGCGGAAAGTTAATATCTGGAAGAATAAGGAATATATTGACACCTTTTTTGATTATAGTTCTGTTTGTATTATCCCCTTAGGTGCAAATCCGGACGGAGAGACCATTTCACTGATTACCACACCGATTGAAGGCGAATACTACTTAAATCATAACTTGTTCTATTACCTGGACCGCCCGGCATTTGAAGCGGCCATGGCCAAATTAAACACTAACAAAACACAGGTCGAAAGGATATCTGATACTAAGCTGCGAATTGAAGCTGAAGTGGAAGAGGGGGAGATCCTCTTTACCTCTATTCCCTATGACCAAGGGTGGCAGGTTAAGATTGATGGTGAAAAAGCGGAAATCACAAAGGTCTTAGGTAGCCTGCTGGCGTTAAAAGTAAACCCGGGAAAACAGCTTATTACCTTTGAATATTGCCCCCGCGGGTTTAAGGCAGGGATGATTATATCATCAATTACCTGGCTCTTATTTGCAGCAGGGTTGGCCTCTGAGCGTTTTTCCGGCAGGAAGCTGATTGGCTAAAATAGATCTAACGAAATAGCTGTCGGTATGGAGAAAGGAAAGTTAAGGATAGTGAGCGATCAATCCAAAAACCTGGCCGTGATCATTCCAGTCTATAACGAGGGGCCCTTTATTGCTTCAAACCTGGCTGAGATTATCAGCGTGATTGATGATATTGATATCAGCTGCCGTTATACCCTGATTGATGACGGTTCTACTGATAGCACCTGGGCTGAAATCCAAACCTTAAAATCAAAATATAGTAATTTGTCGGCAATCAGATTTTCCCGCAATTTCGGCAAAGAGGTGGCAATCTTGGCCGGTTTGGATCAGGTTAATGCTGATCTATACCTGATCATAGATTCTGATCTGCAGCACCCGCCCCAATACGTGGAAGAAATGCTGGAGCTGATGGAAAAAGAACAAGCTGATATCGTTAACGGGGTTAAAAGCGCCCGCAGCAAAGAGAATATCTTCTATCGCTACTGTGCAAAAAGGTTTTATAGGCTGCTCAAGCTTTTAACCGGCCTGGAACTCTCTGATTCATCGGACTTTAAACTGTTAAACCGGCGAGTTGTGGATGCTTTGCGGCGCTTTGACGAAAAAAGCCTTTTTTTCCGGGGCCTTGTCAACTGGGTCGGTTTTAAATCCGTAACATTTCATTTTGTTGTAGAAGAAAGGGCTAACGGTAAAAGCCGATTTTCAACCGGAAGATTATTACGTTTGGCTCAGCACTCAACTCTGACCTATAGCGGCAAGCCGCTCTATGTGACGATAATTACAGGTTGTTGTTTCCTAGTTTTATCAGTGATCCTGGCGGTTCAAACTCTCTACAATTACTTAAGCGGCATTGCCTTAAGCGGTTTTACGACCGTTATCCTGCTGTTTCTTTTTACCGGGGCCCTGATTCTAATCTCGCTCGGTATAATCGGCGTTTACCTCTCAATGATTTACGATGAAATTAAAAACCGGCCGCGCTATATTATTTCTGAATCCATTGGTTTGGAAGCAGGAAATAATTAATGAATTTTTCCTTAAAAAATGTTGCTAAGCTGGCCCAAAGCCAGGTTTCCCGCTACCTGATCATCGGCCTGCTGACAACTGCGATCAGCTTCGGCAGCTTTGGTTTAATGATCTATTTATCTGCAATTTCCCCTCACCTGGCCAATAGTATTGCCGTTTTGTTGGCAGTTATATTTGCTTATTTTGCAAACAAAATTTATGTTTTCCGGACTGAATTTGGAGGAATTATACCGCTGGTCCTGGAGATGATCCGTTATCTAGCCTCAAGGGCGGCAGCAATGATTATTGAAATTGCCGGGGTCTATCTTTTGATGGAACTTATAAGCCTGTTGCCAATACCGGCAAAAGCGCTTGTCAGTTTGCTGGTAATAGTTTTTAACTATCTCGCATTTCGCTACTTTGTTTTCAGGCAAAAGAAGCTTCCAGAAAATGGTTCTTGTAGCACCAGCTAATGAATATACAATATTACTCAGCCGGTGTCACCCCTACTCCAAAAAAATCTCAGCCGGAATCTCAAGAGGAGTTTGATATTTGACAGGAATGCCAGGCATACATATACTAAAATGAACCATAATGAGGTGAAATCTAATGATAGTTTTAGTGATCAATAGCGGCAGCTCATCGCTTAAATATGAGCTCTTCAATCTGGACACCGAGAATTCCATCCTAAGCGGCGCGGTGACGCGTATCGGGATGGATGGCACCGAAAATAAATATGTTTGTTCCGGCGAAGAAACCTGTTCGGTTATAGATGCTCCCGATCATCTGGCGGCCATTAAAAATGTTCTTAAAGAGCTTACAGAATCTGAAAGCATACCGCTGAAGAATCTTTCCGCCATAGAGGCTGTGGCCCATCGTGTCGGCCACGGAGGCCTGCAGTATCACTGCCCGGTTGTGATTGACCAGGCTGTAAAAGATGAAATAAAAAAGATGATCCCGATCATGCCCCTCCATCATCCGGCCATGCTGGCCGGCATTGAAGCCTTAGAGGAGGCTTTACCCGGCATTCCCCACGTTGCAGTCTTCGACAGTGCTTTTCATAGTGCTATACCTGAGGAAGCGGCCATCTATGGACTGCCTTATGAGTACTACATGCGCGGCATCAGAAAGTTTGGTTTTCACGGCAACTCCCATGATTACGTTGCCCAGAAAGCGGCAGAGTATCTCGAAATTCCTCTCAGAAGGCTAAATATTATATCCTGCCACCTCGGCAATGGGGCCAGTGTCTGCGCAATCGAGCGGGGCCACTCCATTGACACCAGCATGGGCTTTAGCCCGCTGCAGGGGCTGCTGATGGGCAGCAGATCAGGAGACATCGATCCCGGAATTATCACTTACCTGATGCGAAACGACGGCCTCAAACCCGAAGAAATGGATAGTATCTTAAATACTAAAAGCGGCCTGCTCGGAATATCCGGTGTTAGTATGGATATGCGTGATGTCCTGGCTGCGGCCGATCAGGGAAATCAGCGGGCGCTCCTGGCAGTAAAAGCGTTTTGTTACCGGGTCAAACATTACATCGGGGCTTATACCGCCATCCTTGGCGGAGCCGATGTTCTGGTTTTTACCGGGGGTATTGGAGAAAATGCTGTCAATGAGCGAGCCCGCTGTGTTCAGGGCCTCGAAAAGATCGGCTTCGCCATTGAGCAGCTGCGCAATGAACGCTGTTCATTAAGCCCGGAAAACCCGGTCTGTGAAATAAGCGCTCCCTATTCGAAAGCAATAATCCTAGTGATTGCAACCAATGAAGAGCTGATGATTGCCCGACAATGCGCCAGGGCCATTAACTACAAGACTGCAATAAAAAGCGATATTTATTCTAAAAACAAGCGCCCTATCCGTATAGCCGTATCTGTCCGCCATGTTCACCTGAGCCGGCCCGATACGGAAGCGCTGTTCGGTAAAGGTTACAGCCTGACTAAAAAAGATCCGCTTCACATTGAAAGTGACTTTGCCACCAATGAGACAGTAAATCTAATCGGACCACGAGCCAGAATAAATGATGTCAGAGTAATCGGACCAGAGCGAAATAAGACCCAGGTTGAAATATCCCGGACAGAAGAGTTCAAGCTCGGCATCGATGCGCCGATCCGCGAATCGGGAGACTTAAAAGGTTCACCGGGAATAACAATCGAGGGCCCCGAAGGGACTATTACAATTCCTGAAGGAGTAATCTGTGCCATGCGGCACATTCACATGTCACCGGAAGATGCATTTCTTTATGGTGTGAAAGACCGCGACATTGTAATGGTTAAAATTAAGGGTGACCGTGAATTGATTTTTGGTGATGTCCTAATTCGTGTTAAAGAGGGTGTAAAGACAGAGATGCACATAGATACTGATGAAGCAAATGCTGCTGAACTGCCCACAGTTGCAGAAGGCTATCTCGTAAGGATTGAGTCCCGGGAAGATTAACGAGCGTTTCTTGTGAGTCAGAAAAATTTCAGATCAGTATTAGTAAATATGGGCTATCGCAGCGGCTTAGCTTGCCGGGCGCTCAGTATATGCTGCAATACAGTAAGCCACATACCAGTCAAGAGAGATGATGAAGATGAGTTAACAGCCAGGATAATCTAGCTGGCCAATAGCATCCAACATCTATACCCAAGGAGGCCTGTAAATCTCGCTACTAAAAGTCATAAGAGCTAACTAAAATTAGCTCTTATGATGTGCGACTTTTTCTTATATCAAAATGATTCGGCAACCTGCATCACCTCAATTAAGCGGTAGAAGGTGTTAACCTGAAAATACTTAACAACCTTGACCGACTATCTCACAACGGTTCATCAGCCGTTCGACGTCTTTCTCCCCAACAGTAAAAAGCCGTTGCCATGAGAAAAGGATCCAAACCAAGCCGAGACTCAAGGCCAATACCAGGAGTAAAGCCCAGATATTGATTCCAACAACTGCAGTATCAACAGCGACCGAGGTGGAAATTCCAGTTCCCTCAACTGCCAGTCTCGCTAATAACATATCAGGAGACTCTATCCTTGCAACAAAACCCGCGGAACCTTCAATATCTGCCAACTGCATCAACCTGGAGCCATGACCTAAACCTGCTGCCTGGCCAGGTATAAAAAATAACGATGCAACCAACAACAATGCCAGTACTGCCATTTTTAAGGTTGTGTTAAGCGATAATGTGCTGTTCATTATGAAAACCTCCCTTCAAACATAATCTTAAACATTTGCGCTGTATTAGCCACAAGGTGAAGCCGGATTCACTTGACAAGTTGATAGACAGGCTAATATGGAAATGGTAAAAAGTGGTGTAAATTAAAAACGAAACAGGCAGGAAAAGGGTTACTAAAAATATAAATTAATAGGTATATATATTGACTGCCCCTGGTGGTTATGAGTGAGTATAGTATACAAGGAGTGATGCTGTGGGTTATTAAGGGTTAAAAAATGCAACTATTGCATGAACAAACTATTAAAAGAAGGAGGGTTACCGGATGAAAAAAACAATAATTATAGCTGCTGTGATCCTATTGGGAGCACTCC
>Ga0209498_1001381_pt1 | contig 14904 bp, 15 predicted proteins | sample WalLakDeSediment_FD_184131 | JGI IMG/M metagenome (GOLD analysis project Ga0209498, IMG submission 184131) | Lake sediment microbial communities from Walker lake, Nevada to study Microbial Dark Matter (Phase II) - Walker Lake 11/02/13 Deep... | ecosystem: Environmental > Aquatic > Freshwater >... | reverse complement strand
ACACTCATCTTTTCGTCGTTTGGCATTGTCCCCCTTAGTAACATTCTTAGTTGAGTGAACCATACCTCACTCAGTAACATTTTAGATGAGTGAATACGGGGTATTGACATAGACCCAGTAACTTAGTATTATACTCAGCACTCATGATAAAGTGTGAAATCTGCGGGGATGTTTTCAAGACTGCCCAGGGTCTGGCCGGACACAAACGTCTGCGCCACGGGGCCTACGGTTTTGCCGATGAGCTGGGCTCTGCGCTGACCAGTAAGCAGCTACACCGTAAGGTGGTGAATCGCCTTGGCGAGAAGCTGGCTGACAGGTTGGCTGAAGCCATTCTGGAAACTCGTGGGCAGGAGATTTTAGCCCTATATCTGGAGGAGCTTTCCCGGCAGGGGCTCGACCTCCGTTCACTGGTAAGGTCTCGCGATATCAGGGCGATTATCGTAGCTGCCGGCGAGAGCAATTTACTGCTTCCCCTTACGGAGGACAAGCCTGAGTGCCTTCTGGAGATCGGGAGTAAGACTATCCTCGGCAGGGAGCTGGAGAACCTGAGGGCATGTGGCGTAAATGACATTGTGGTGGTGCGTGGGTATCGGGGGGACAAGATCAGGTATCCCGCCGTGCGGTACTACGACAACAGGGACTACAAGAGTACAGGTATCTTGAAGTCCCTGTTCCAGGCTAAGGGCGAGATGGACACCGAGTTTATATTCTGCTACTCGGATATTCTATACACGAAGGAAGTGCTTGAACTGCTGCTTCGGGAACGATCTGACATTGCGCTCGTGGTCGACATCGATTGGGAGAGTCACTACCATGAGCGCCACCTGCACCCGGTTTCTGAGGCTGAGCTGGTCAGGGTCGAGGGCGACCGAATAATAGAGATCGGAAGGAATATCATACCGCCAGGCGAGGCTCACGGTGAGTTCATCGGTCTGGCCAGATTCAGCAAGAACGGGGCCGGGTCCTTAAAGGTGATCCATGACTGGGCTGAACAAGATTATAAGGGCAGAGCCTTTCACACATCACCTTCGGTGGATAAGGCTTCTTTCATCGACCTTATCCAGGAGCTTATCGACCAGGGGTATCCTGTCAGCCACGTTGATATCCGTGGCAGCTGGGCGGAGATCGATACTGTTGAAGATTTCGATAGGGTGAGCAAACACCTGAAATCGATATTGAAGGTGTCTTAGTAGAAATCGCCAGGAGATATCATGAAGGCCATTATAGTTGCCGCCGGACCCGGCAGCCGCCTGATGCCAATCACCGATGAAAGGCCGAAGTGCCTGCTAGAGATCGGGGGTAAGACCATTCTCGAGAGGGTGCTGGAGGCGCTGAAGGAAAACGGGGTCGAGGATATCGTAGTGGTCAGGGGGTACAAGGGCCACCTGATTGATTACCCTGGTATAACCTACTGTCACAACCTGGAGTTCAGAAAGAACAATGTCCTCAGGTCACTTTTCTATGCCGAGGATGAAATGAATGACGACTTCATCTTTTCCTATTCGGACATCTTGTACAGCAGGGAGATTGTTGCAAGGCTCATCGGCAGCGAGGCGGATATCTCTCTGATAGTGGATGTCAACTGGCAACAAACTTACGAAGGGCGTGACCAGCACCCGATCTCTGAGGCTGAGCTGGTGAAGGTTGAAAACGGTAAGGTGGTAAAAATAGGTAAGGATGTCGTCAAGCCCGAAGAGGCTCACGGAGAGTTTATCGGCCTTGCCAAGTTCACAAAGTCGGCGGCTGAGTCTATGAAGACAGTTTTTCATCGGGTGGCAAAGGAACAACCCAGCGCCCCTTTTCACCGCTCTGCTTCATTGGAGGAGGCGTATATGAGTGACATGGTCCAGGAACTCGTGGACGACGGGTTGCTGGTGCAGAGCGTTGACATCGAAAATGGGTGGATGGAGATTGACACGCCACAGGATCTGGCAGAGGCACGTTTGCGGTTCTCAGGTGACTATTAAAGTTGTAACACAAATTCAATGAAAAATGGAAGGAGAAAAAGATGCAACTAGTTAGGCGATTATCATACAGGGTGGGTCTCATTATCTCGATCTTGCTGCTCATTGCGCTAGCCATGGTTGCGTGTACAGGAAGCGAGGAAGGCGAGATCAAGGTTCTCAGGTGGGGTCTCATCCCCGCTGACGATGCCGCCGAAATGCTTCGACAATACCAGCCTGTGGTGGATTATCTGGAAGGGGAGCTCGGCATCGAGATAGAGATTGAGGTAACTGTCGACTATACCGCTGCCATAGAGGCCATGCGCTACAAGCATATTGACATGGCCTGGTTTGGGCCCTTCTCTTACATTATAGCTGCTGAAGAGGCGGGGGCTGAGGCTATCGTGAACGGTGTAAGACAAGACACTGGTAAGTCAACTTACAAGACTATCTTTGTCACTAGAGCGGATTCTGGCATAGAAACGTTGGATGACCTCGTAGGCCGCTCATTTGCTTTCGTGGATCCTGCCTCTACCTCGGGTAACCTGATACCGAGAAAGGTCTTGCTGGAGAACGGGATTGACCCTGACAATGACTTCTCCATTATGTACTATGCGGGAACTCATAATGGAGTGGAGTTGGCGGTCAAGAATGGAACGGTGGATGCCGGAGCTGATAGTGATACTTCTTATTATCGGATGGTAAATGAGGGGCAAATCGATCCCGAGGTGAATGTGATCATATATGAGTCGGAGCCTATACCTGGTTCACCGATTGTAGTGCGAGGTGACTTGCCTTCGGACCTGAAGGATAGTATCCAGCAAGCGCTTATTGAAATGGACGAACAGACCCTCTTCCAGGTACAGGGATGGGGTAATATCCAAAAATACGTAAAGGTAACCGATTCGGACTACGATATTATCAGGGAAACGCGCGACCTTTTGGATCTGTAGCTGGGGAAGAGCAACTGACGTGATCAAAATAGAGGGGCTAAGCCACTACTACCCGGTAAGGGCCAAATCAGGAACGATTCAAGCCGATGGCGATGAAACGAAGAGAGAACTGGCCCTGTCCAATGTTAATTTGGAAGTCGCCAAAGGCGAGCGGGTGGTGATTCTGGGCTCTAGCGGGTCTGGTAAGTCTACCTTGCTTCGCTGTACAAACCTGTCTATCAGGCCGACTGCAGGCAAGGTCTTCATTGATGGCAGCGAGATCACATCTCTCCCTCACAAGGAGGTCGCGAGGATGCGCTGCCAAATCGGGGTGATCTCCCAGCATTTCAACCTGTTGGAAGGGGCTTCGTCGTTGAAAAACGTTCTCACGGGCAGGTTGGGGTATGTGGGAACAGTGAAGAGCCTTATGGGACGCTTCAGCGAGGAAGATGTCGCCATAGCGACTGACTCTCTGAATAGGGTGGGACTGGAGAATTATACTCAAAAACGGGTCAGTGATCTGAGTGGTGGACAGAAGCAGCGGGTGGCTATAGCCCGGGCTATGGCACAACGCTCCACGATAATTCTGGCTGACGAGCCTGTCTCCAGTTTGGACCCCAAGCTCATGAAAGAGATCATGGACCTCATCCAGGAAATCTGCGTGGAGAGCAATATAACCATGGTGGCCAGCCTTCACTTTCTGGAACTAGCCAAGACATATGCCACACGCCTGGTAGGGCTCAGGGCAGGACAGATCGTCTTCGAGAACACACCTGATGAGTTTACTGACAAAGACATAATAGACATCTACGGCGAAACTGAGGATTGGGTTCTCTACGGTAAGAGGGGGTTTTAAGGGTGACCCCACTCCTGAGCGTACGAGGCAAGCTACGCCACATTGCCATACTGCTGGTAATCGTGCTTATCTATTGGTGGGCAATAGAGGGCACAAATACCAATCCCGCTACGTTATTCAAGGGTTTTCCCTATATGGCTGACTATGTTGCCAGGATGTTCCCCCCGGATATGAGCGTCTTGGGCCGGCTGATAGTCAAAGCTGGCGAGACCCTTCAGATGGCCATTATGGGCACTACATTTGGAGCGGCCCTAGCTCTCCCCCTCTCTTTTTTAGCGGCCAGAAATGTAATGCCCTACCGGCCTGTATACCAGGCTACTCGCACACTGTTTGACCTTTGCCGGGGGATTAACGAGATTGTGTGGGCTCTCCTTTTCGTTTCCATGGTGGGCTTAGGCCCGTTCCCGGGAGTTCTAGCCCTGACCGTGCACCTTGTCGGTGCTTTGGGCAAGTACTTCTCCGAGGCCATCGAAGACGCTAACCAAGACTTGGTGGTTGCTATAGCTTCCACAGGAGCCAACCGCATCCAGACCGTATACTACGGTATCGTGCCACAGATCAGGACATTGTTTGTTGGCTATACTTTCTACTATTTGGAGCATAGTTTTCGCGCTGCAACTGTGCTTGGCCTGGTAGGTGCCGGTGGGATAGGTATTGAGCTTATCAACAGCATACGCTTGTTCAAAAACCAGGAGGTGCTAACCACTCTGATAGTCATGGTGGTCACAGTAATCTTAATTGATCGCACCAGTGCCTTTATCCGTATGCGGTTTATCACGGGAGTGGAGGGTTAAGAAATGCGAGGAGTAATCACTGCGGCGGCGAGAAGCCCCCGGTTGCTGCCCCTGACTAAGCATACCCCTGTCAGCCTGCTGGATGTGGGAGGCAAAGCTATCCTGGACCGCCAGCTTGAAGCTCTACAGAGGGCAGGACTGGATGACCTGATTGTGATAACGGGTTTTTGTGCGGAGCAGGTTGAGGAAATATGCGGAGGGAGGGCAGCTTGCGTTTTCAATCCCTTTTACGATATGTGCAATGTCGCCATGAATCTGTGGCTGGTGCGGCGGGAACTCGAGCTAGGTTTCATAATGCTGTATGATGATATACTCTTTCAGGCTGAGCTATTAAGGGATGTGCTGGACAGCGAGGGCGATATTATCCTGGTAGCCGACCAAAGGGGAGTTGACAGGGAAGCGGAGAAAGTAGCCCTTCATCGTGGTGTTGTCAGCGCTATTGGCAAGGATGTGGTTGAGCCTTATGGAGAATTCATCGGCATAGCCAGGTTCTCAACCGATGCGGTTCCTGCGCTGGTTGGCGAGTTAGAGCAGGTTGCCAGGATAGACCTGGAGACTACCTTCCCTCGGCTAATACAGCGTTTAATACGCGGTGGCCAACGTGTGAAGGTGCACGCTACCGACCGCCCCTGGTGTGATATTGACTTCCCCGAGGACCTGGAAGAGGCGCGCAGGATGTGGGGCCATTAGGGCGGCAGTGTAAGTATATTGACCCGCCGCTAGCGTTCGATAAGCCTGCTGAACAGCAAGTTCAAGTTTCTTGGGTTAATTGACCCCCGATCCTCCTGCGCTGTCAATCGAATATCCTCAAGTACTCCTTCTTTTCAGAAATCCCGGTGAATCTTCTATAGTTTCATTTTCGCGCGGTAGGTTCATGATAGGAGTAGCAAGCTACGGGTTTTTGTGTTATCATCATTTGTGGACAAGAAGAACCATGATTCCCAAATACAGCCACCAGGAGATCGAACGGAAGTGGCAGGCTAGATGGGAAGCTGACCGTCTTTATCAGGTGCATGAGACCTCAGAGCGCACCAAGTGGTACGCGCTCACCATGTTTCCCTACACCTCGGGAGACCTGCACATCGGGCACTGGTATGCTATGGCTCCCTCGGATGTCCATGCCCGCTTTAAGCGGATGCAGGGCTATAACGTGCTCCATCCTATAGGTTTCGATGCTTTCGGCCTTCCCGCGGAGAACGCTGCTATTAGGGAAGGCGTCCATCCCTACACATGGACGATGCAGAATGTTGAAAACATGCGCCGCCAGTTGAAGACAATGGGCGCTATGTATGACTGGAGCCGGGAAGTGATTACATGCACCCCCGACTACTACAAGTGGACGCAGTGGTTCTTCCTCAAGTTCTATCAGGCGGGGTTGGCCTACCGGGGCAAGGCTCCAGCCAATTGGTGCTCTCAGTGCCAGACGGTACTGGCCAATGAGCAGGTTACAGGCGAAGGCCTTTGTGAGCGTTGTCATACCCCTGTAGTCAGACGGGACTTGGAGCAGTGGTTTTTCAGGATTACAAAGTATGCTGATGAGCTGCTTGAGTACCCGGGAGTGGAGTGGCCGGAACGCGTGAAGGTGATGCAGCGCAACTGGATCGGCAAGAGCGTCGGCGTGGAGATCTCTTTCGGAATCGAGGATGAGGGTGTGCAGGAGAAAGAGATCAGAGTGTTCACCACCCGTCCCGATACCACCTGCGGGGTCACTTTTCTTGTCCTTGCGCCAGAGCATCCCCTGGTAGCTAAGCTAACTAAGCCTGAGTGCAAGGAGGAAGTACAGGGCTATATTGAAAGGGCACTTGGTCAGACGGAGGTCGAAAGGCTGTCGGCGGAGAAGGAAAAGACCGGGGTTTTCATTGGTGCCTACGCTGTCAACAGGCTGAACGGAGAGAAGGTGCCGATCTGGATTGCTGACTATGTACTTGTTAGCTATGGCACCGGGGCGGTGATGGGGGTGCCCGCTCACGATCAGCGTGACTTTGAATTTGTTCGGGATTTCGGTTTGCCCATAAGAGTTGTTATCTCTCCTCAGGGGTGGTCGGGGGAGGCGTTGAAAGAGGCCTACGTTGAACCGGGCATCATGGTCAACTCCGGGCGGTTCGATGGTATGCCCAGCGAACAGGGGAAAGAAGCCGTTGCTGATTTCATGGAGGCTGAAGGCATTGGCAGGCGAACTGTAAGCTATCGGATTCGCGACTGGCTTATATCCCGCCAGAGGTATTGGGGGGCACCGATTCCCATCATCTATTGCTCCAAATGCGGCACAGTTCCGGTACCGGAGAGCGACTTGCCCGTGTTGCTTCCTAAGGATGCCGAGTTTAAGCCTACCGGCGAATCACCGCTTAAGTACTGCGAATCATTTGTAAACACCGCGTGTCCCCAATGCGGCGGTTCCGCCCGGCGTGAGATAGACACCATGGACACCTTTATGTGCTCCAACTGGTATTTCTTGCGCTATGCCAGTCCTGGATATGACAAAGGCCCCTTTGATCCTGAGAAGCTGGCCTACTGGATGCCTGTGGATCAGTATACCGGAGGGGCGGAGCATGCTACCATGCACCTGCTCTACGCTCGCTTTTTCAATAAGGCGATTCGGGACTTGGGGCTGGTGAATTTCGACGAGCCCTTTACTCGTTTTTTTAATCAGGGAACCATTGTGATGGAGCGGCAGAAAATGAGCAAGTCGCGGGGTAATGTGGTAAACCCCGACGAGTATGTAGCGAAGTTGGGTGCGGATACGGTGCGTGGCTATCTCATGTTCCTTGGCCCCTGGGATCAGGGTGGCGGTTGGGATGACAGTGGCATAAGTGGTATATGGCGCTGGCTCAATCGCGTTTGGAATCTGGTTCCAGGTGAGCAAGAGGGCGGGGGTTTGCCCCAGATGGACCAGACAGCGGAGAGCGAACTTCGCCATCAGACTCATAAGACGGTAAAAAGGGTTACCCAAGACCTGGAGAAGTTCCGTTTTAACACCATGCTGGCTGCTCTCATGGAGTTTACCAACTATCTGACCAAGGTAAAGGAAGGGCACTCGGTTGGTCGAGACACCTGGCGGGAGGCGCTCGATACTTTGCTTCTTCTCATTGCTCCTACTGCTCCTCACATGGCGGAGGAGCTATGGGAACGGGCAGGTCACACCTACAGCGTTCATAATCAATCCTTCCCCTCGTGGGACGAGGCTCTGGTTGCAGAGGAACAAGTTACCCTGGTGATCCAGGTAAATGGCAAGCTTCGTGACCGGTTGGCCGTTCCCGTTTCTATCACGGAGTCTGAAGCTCGTGAGCTGGCACTGGGGAGCGAGCGGGTGCGAGCGCACATCGATGGCAAGGAGATCAAGGATGTCATCTATGTGCCGGGGCGATTGGTGAACGTGGTGGTGAATAGGTAGAGCGCAGTAATCACTTTTGGTCCTGCAATAAACTTGGAGATGGGTCCTATGATGAAAGAGATTCGCGTTCATGCAAGAGCGGGACAAGGTGCGATCACGACTGCTACGATCCTGGCCAACGCAGCATTCGAGGATGGCAAGTACGCTTTGTCGTTCCCGACTTTTGGGGCAGCACGTATGGGGGCTCCAATGAATGCATTTGTCCGCATCGGTGACGCTCCGATTCGCGTGCGCAGCCAGATTTATAAGCCGGACTATGTGCTGGTGCAGGATCCCAGCTTGCTCAGGGGATACGATGTAGTGGCGGGATTGAAGCCCGATGGGCTCGCTGTGATCAACAGTACAAGAAAGCCTTCTGAGCTTGGCCTTAAGACCCAGGCTAGGGTGTTGACAGCGCCGGCGTCACGCATTGCTAAGGAGATCATGGGCCGTGCCGATCGTGTCAATACTGCTCTCATAGGCGCCTTCATTGCTGCTACCGGGGAGCTAACTATGGAGGCACTTGAGAAGGCAATCTACACTCGCTTTTCGGGGAAGGCGGCGGAGAGTAACTGGAAGGCGCTCGTTGCGGCTTACGACGAGGTTAAAAACAGGGAGAATGGCTTATGAAGATTACACTGGGAACGGTAACCCATCCGGGGGGCAGCCGTGTCAATAAAACAGGAAGCTGGCGCACGGCGAGCAAGCCGCGCTTCAAACATCAGGCTTGTGTAGCTTGCGATGTGTGTGCCTTGGTCTGCCCTGAGGGCTGTATCTTTGGCACGGGTCAGAACACCTACTACGCCAACGAAGACTATTGCAAGGGCTGCGGCATCTGTGCTCAGGTCTGCCCCGTCCACGACATTGAAATGATACCGGAGGCAGATGAAGATGGTTAAGGGAAGAATGTTACAGGGCGCCCGTGCAATGGCTGAGATGTGTGCCTTATGTCGTCCTAAAGTCATTTCAGCCTATCCGATAACCCCGCAGACCCTCATTGTTGAGGAGTTGTCCCAAATAGTGGCCGATGGCGATCTGGAGGCGGAATTCATCAATGTTGAAGGCGAGCATTCAGCGGCGTCAGTAGTCTTGGGAGCTGCCGCTGTCGGTGTCAGGGTATTCACCTGTAGCTCCTCTCAGGGTCTCTTGCTTATGAGCGAGGTGATTTTCAATATCGCAGGAATGCGCCTTCCCGTGGTGATGATCTGCGTCAATCGCTCGGTATCAGCGCCACTGAATATCTGGAATGACCAGCAAGACTCAATAATCATGAGGGACAGTGGCTGGATTCAACTCTATGCTGAGAACAACGAGGAGACCTGTGACCTGCTGCTTCAAGCTCATAAAATCGCCGAAGACCACCGGGTGATGCTGCCGGCAATGGTTTGTTGTGACGGGTATGTGTTACCCCATGCCTATGAAATAGTTGACCTCCCCAGCCAGGCGGAGGTAGATGCTTTCTTGCCCCCCTATGATCCCATATACAAGCTCGACATCGATAATCCCACAACCATGGGGGCTTTTGCTGACCCGGAAAAGTATATGGAGACGCGGTATATGATTCAGGAGACTATGAAGAAGTCTCTTTCCGTAATAGAGGAGGTAGCCCGCGATTTTGGGAGTTCCTTTGGCCGCTCCTCCTATGGCCTCTTTGAGAAATACCGTGTCGATGATGCTTCCACCGTGGTGGTGGCATTGGGCTCCATGGCGGGTACTATTAAGGATGTGGTGGATGAGTTGCGGGATCAGGGGGAAAAGGTCGGCATACTCAGGCTCATATGCTATCGACCCTTCCCCAAAGAGGCTCTCTATGAGGCGCTGAGCGCCGCTGAGAATATAGTCATTATGGAGAAGGACATTTCTTTGGGTGGCAGCGGAGCGGTCGCCACTGACATGAGGGCTGTCTTCTATGGTCGTGAAGCGTGTCCCAGGATCAGTGGGTTTATCCTTGGCTTGGGCGGCAGAGATATAACTGTGGACGACATAAAAACCACTATAAGCAAAGCGCAGCATCAGGTTGCGGATGCTGATTTTGTTGGCTTGAAAGAGGACCTGGAACTGGAGGGGATAAATGGTTAAGGTGGAAGAACGGGACAAATTCAACGATCATCTCCTTGCTTCAGGACATACTGCGTGCCCCGGCTGCGGTCAGTCGCTGGCAGCGCGTCTGGTACTCAGAGCAGCCGGGCGCAACGTGATGGTGGTCAACTCCACCGGATGCCTTGAGGTGTTTAGCTCCAAGTATCCAGAGTCGGCGTGGGAAGTGCCCTGGATTCATTCATTATTCGAGAATACATCGGCAGTAGCTGCGGGGGTTGAGGCAGCTCTCAAGATCACTGGCCAGTTGGACAGGGTAAGGGTCATCGCGCAGGGTGGTGATGGCTCTACGGCTGATATAGGGCTTGGCGCTATCTCAGGCATGTTGGAGCGTGGCCACGACGTTCTCTATATCTGCTACGACAATGAGGCTTATATGAACACGGGCATCCAGCGTAGCGGGTCCACTCCCTATTATGCTCGTACCACTACCAGTCCTCCGGGCAAGGTTTCTCTGGGAAACTGGAGGCCGAAGAAGGACGTGCCGCAGATCGCGCTTGCACATGGTATCCCTTACGTAGCTGTTGCCTCGGTGGGCTATCCCATGGACTTAGACAGAAAGGTGAGGAAAGCTCTCTCGATACGCGGGCCCAAATATGTCCAGATTCATGTCCCCTGCCCTCTGGGCTGGGGGACTGACCCTGCGCGCACCATCGATTTTGCCAGGTTGGCGGTGCTTACCGGGCTTTACCCCTTGTATGAGGTGGAGAACGGGGAGTTGAGGGCACTGAAAATCCCCAAGAAGGTGCCTGTGGAGGAGTATTTGAAGGAGCAGGTGAGATTCAGGCACCTGTTCGGTAAGGAGGATCGAAGCAAGGAGATCGCGGAGATCCAGAGTATCGCCGACCAGAATATCGAGAAGTTTGGGCTGATAGTGAAATAGGGAGTCGGGGAAATCTGCAGAGGAGTACCTCCAGTTCAGATGCCTCGACGTTCGCTGGGTTGAGCACAAAGGTCAACCCAGCGTTTTGCTTCCCATATGGGTATCTAGTAGCCGATTACTATGATGAATATCGAAGCCTATAGGCTCGTTGACAGCCATGCGCATCTCGATGAGATAGAGGATATCGAGAGAGCGATTCTGGATGCGAAGCAGGTAGGTGTTGTCGCGCTGATCGCTGTCGGCCAGGACTACGAGTCCAACCTCAAGGTGCTTGAGTTCTCAGAGAAGTATGAATCTTTTGTATATCCCGCGCTGGGCTTGCACCCCTGGAGCTTGGGGAACATGGATGCTGCGCAAATCGCTCTCAATCTGCGGCTTGTTGAGGATAATATCGAGAGGGTTGTTGCAATCGGTGAGGTTGGGCTGGACTATCATAAGAGGGTGAGGGCGGTGGCGGACAAGGAGCGACAGAGAGAAGCCTTCAAGGCCATGCTGGATCTGGCGAGAAGGTATGACAAACCGGTCAGCGTTCACAGCAGATATTCCTGGAAGGACAGCTTCGACCTGGTTAAGGAGTCTGCGGTGGAGAAGGCGGTTTTTCACTGGTACACGGGGTTCTCCAGCGTGCTGCGGGAGATAATTGCCGAGGGCTACTTCATCTCCGCTACTCCTGCAGGGGAGTACCATGATGAGCATAGAAGGGCTATAAAGGAGACCTCGCTGGAGAGCCTGCTGCTGGAAACGGATTCCCCCGTTAGCTATGGGAGAGAAACGAGATACGAGTCACGGCCCTCGGATATCATCAGGTCACTGAAGGCTGTTGCCCAGATAAAAGGGCTGGAAGAGAGCATCGTAGCTCAGCGAACGACAGGTAATGCCATAAGGCTATTTGGCTTGACTGCTTGATTCCCGGCAAAGAGTCGAGTCTTGTATTGATCCATATGGAGGGCGGACATGCAAAACGGCGAGAATAGTTATGCAAGCCAGGTTCCTGACATAGATGCCTACATGCATGACTTGATAGTGACCGATCCGTTGATAGAGTTAACCTATCGTTCAGCGATTCAGGCACTGCGGCTTCCTGCGGGGAGTCAAGGGTTGGACGCAGGATGCGGGATAGGCTTACAGGCCTTGTTGCTGGCGGAGGAAATAGGATCCGGTGGACATGTCACCGGCCTTGATGTGTCCCCTGCATTTCTTAACTTCGGGAGAGAGATTGTAGAGAAGGCAGGTTTGTCGGAGCGGATTTCTTTTCATGAAGGGGATGTAACCAAGCTTCCCTTCGACGATGATACATTCGACTGGATATGGAGTTCCAACTGCGCTGGATATGGGCCCTTCGAACCCTTTTCTTTGCTGAAGGAGCTTGCACGAGTAGTTAAGCCTTGCGGAATCGTAGCCATACTTGTCTGGTCTTCTCAACAGCTGCTTCCGGGATATCCCCTGTTGGAGGCCCGGCTGAATGCTACAACTTCGGGGATTGCCCCTTTCGTTAAGGGGAAGAGACCGGAGTTGCACTTCCTGCGCGCGCTGGGTTGGTACCGTGAGGCGGGACTGGAGGAACCCGCGGCCCAAACCTTTGTGGGCGACGTTCACGCTCCGTTAGGTGATGATATCCGCAGCGCCTTGGTGGCACTCTTTCAGATGCGCTGGCCTGGGGCACAGTCGGAGTTGACGCAGGAGGATTGGGCGGAGTATCAGCGTCTCTGTCAACCAGAGTCACCGGATTTCGTTTTGAATCTTCCGGATTACTACGCCTTTTTTACTTGTTCAATGTTCCACGGCAAGGTCGCTAAATAAGGTGTTCAGCGAATCTGTGGTACAGGTTTCTAGGGGCCTTCAGCTATCTGGTTGCCAGTTTGGTCGGTGATGGCCTGATCTGCCATTAGTCATTCCAAAGGGGATTCAGCACCAGGCCGGCGGGCGTTTTGGGGTAGAAATAGGTGGATTTTTGGGGCAGCCTCATGCCTGCGGCGGCACTGTCGAGGATGCTGGATACGGAGGCGGGGTTGAGGAAGAAAGCGAGTTGGTACTCGCCGGAATTGACCCGGGTTCTAGCTTCCAACCCGTCTCGGGTATATTCGAGGTGTTTAGCCTCTTTTTCTGGCGTATCTATCCCCAGCGCTGCTTGTAAGATGATCCGTTGCAGCAAGACTACATCCAGGTCTTTCCAGAGCTTTAGCTCCTCCTCTTTCATTAGGCTCTGAAGGTTGGCATCTCGGCGCAGCCTCAGCAAGCACAACTCCTGCTCATGCAGGCCGTAGAGGCCCAGAATGGTATCCCCTCGCCCTCGCATTTCAAGGGTATGTAGCCAGTTCTGGATGGTATCGTAGAGGGTTGCTAGGGGCGGAAGCAATTCTTCCACGTCGAAGTAGGGGGATATTGTTTCCTCAAGGTGTGCGATCCTGTGTGATACCAGCCCTCGCACCAGCCGGTGGGTTGCCAGCATGACGAGGCCAGGGTCCTGCGAGTCCATCAAACTCATCATCACGAAGTTGAAGGGCTCGTCTCCGGTGTGGGAAGGATTTGCAGCCCATTGCTCCTTTTGGTAGCGAAGCGCTGTCTCGTATCTATGGTGCCCGTCTGCGATGTAGATGTCTTTGTCAACGAGGAACGCGTTGACTTTGTCTAGTGCTGATTCATCCGTTATCACCCACAGGTGGTATCTCACCCCGTAGTTATCCGTTGCGCTCACATCGGGCTCTGTTTTACTCAGTTCCCGCAAGTAGGCTGACACCTCACCCTTCTCAGTGCGAAACAGGCCCATGATCGGGCTTATGTTGGCACGGCACGATCTCAGCAGGTGAAGTCGGTCAACTGCTGGCTCCTTACGGGTTCTTTCGTGAGGATGAATGCGGCCTTTCTCCGAATCCTCGAGCCCTACTCGGACGATGAGCCCCCAGCGGCTCCTCTCGATGTCCTGATAGGGGAAGCAATGCTCCACGATGTAGAGTGCGGGCTGTTTTTCCCTTATCAGTATTTTTTCTCGCAACCAATCATTCAACGTGGCAGCAGCGCGCGTGTACTTATTGTTATCAGGGGAGTCATCAGGCAGTTCCTCGCCGAATTCGAGTCTGATGGTGTTGAAAGGGCTTAAGTGGTAGTACAGGGAGCGCTCTTCGGGAGAGATTACGTCGTATGGTGGGGTGATTACTGTGGAGGGGTCGTCTATCCGCTGCAAGTTGTAACGCAGGCCGCAAAATGGACGGACATCACACATGCAGGCTCCTCTACGTCCTAGCCTAACATGCCCCCGATGTACTGTCAACTTGCCGTAGGTTCTCTTGCCCTATGGTTTGTGAGCGTTGTTTGTCAATGGAGTAGGTGATAAAATAGCCTCCTAAGAGAGAAGCTGGCGGCTTTCAAGACACGGCTAAGGAATGGAGGTTGATATGGATGAGATGAAGAGCGCCTTTGAAAGAGCGATGGAAAGGGCTGAGAGCCTGGGCAAGGCATCGGAGGAAGACCTGAGGAGATGGAAATACCTTCCTGAAGGGGAGAAGCTGGCTGCCAAATACCTGATAAATGAGTGCGATCTTGTGGTCGAGATCGGCAGGTATGATGATGATGCGCGACGGCTTGTGAGTGAAGGTGCGCAAGGGATACTGGTAAAGAACATAGACCTACCAAGGAATGAACTCGCGAAGAAAGCAAACAAGAAGGCCATGGAAGCGATCAAAGAGTTGAAACACGATAAGGTTAGCCTTGAAAATGTGTATACCAAGCTGAGGCGCATTCTCAATCACTATGAGCAGGAAGGTGAGCAGCAGAGGGGACAGGCCTACGAGGCTGTGAAGAGGGATGTCGAAGCTAAGATGCGGCAGGCACTGCAGCAACAGTCCGGGGCGTCGGCCCCGGTGAGGATCGATGTCGAATCTCAGCCGCAATTCCAGCAGGAGTTGCGCCGGGCTCTCGCTCAACTGGAATTACAATACCTCACATTACTCGGTGAATATAAGCAGGAGATACTAGGCATAGCTTAGTTCGGATAGGAATCTAACAGGATTGCCAGTATGTTTGTCGCTGGAC
>Ga0209498_1001380_pt1 | contig 14913 bp, 12 predicted proteins | sample WalLakDeSediment_FD_184131 | JGI IMG/M metagenome (GOLD analysis project Ga0209498, IMG submission 184131) | Lake sediment microbial communities from Walker lake, Nevada to study Microbial Dark Matter (Phase II) - Walker Lake 11/02/13 Deep... | ecosystem: Environmental > Aquatic > Freshwater >... | reverse complement strand
TAAAAGACAATCAAAGCCTGCGAGACTTAAAAATGGTGATACAATTGCACTCGTAACTCCCGGAAGTTATATAACTCAACAAGAAAAGGAAGAGTCAATCAACAACCTGCGGAGTCTTGGTTTTAATGTTATCTATTCTGACAGATTGATGCAGAAGAATGGCTACTTTTCTGCAACCGATGAAGAACGTGCAGCAGATCTTAATGAAATGTTTGAACGAAAAGATGTTCAAGGAATTATGTGCGCCCGCGGAGGTTACGGTTGTGCAAGAATTCTACCTTACCTCGATTACGATTTGATTGAAGATAATCCAAAAGCTTTAATTGGATTCAGCGATGCTACAGCACTTCAATACGCAATCTTCAAATACAGTGGATTGATAACGTTTCATGGTCCGGTATCAATTTCAACTTTCAGCAGCTTCAGCGTCAGAAATTTTGAGAGTGTTTTAATAAATCCAACTTTTGAACTTGAACTTCTGAATTCAACAACAGGAAATAACTATAATCCTTATGGAATAACTGTAATTTCGGGAGGCATTGCAGAAGGAGAATTAGTCGGAGGAAACCTGTCAATCTGTGTTTCACTTATCGGGACAGAATATGATATCGACTTTTCCGACAAAATTATTTTCCTCGAAGAATTTCTTGAAGAACCTTATCGTGTGGACAGAATGCTCACTCAAATGATTCAGGCTGGCAAATTTGATGATGCAGCAGGCATAGCTCTTGGAGTATTTAAATTATGTGAACCGAATAAATCAAATCCTGCTTTCAGCGGCTCTTTTTCTTTGATGGAAGTGTTGAAAGACAGGCTTGGAAACCTTGGAATACCTGTTGTTTATGGCTTATCATTCGGACACATTGCTGATAAATTTACACTCCCGTTTGGAGGTAAAGCAGAGTTAAACACAGAGACAAAGCAATTAAAGTTGACTGAATCCGCTGTTTTATAAAATCATTTTTCGTTTCATATTTTCTATTCACGAAAGAAATTTATTCAACTTTATTTTTAACAATTACTAATTTAGCTTTACAACAGAACTTAAATGATTTAATAAAGGATAGAAAAATGTTGATTAAAAAATTTATAGTAATAGTTGGAATAATGTTTTTAATGCCTGGCTGCCTCGTATTTCACACGGTTTCCTATGAAGTAAATCCCGACAATGAAAAATCCGGTTCAGTCAATATGTACGTTTCGGATATCAGGTCAGATGCAATGAATGTGTCCGAACTTGAAGAAGACAAAGATCAATTATTTAACTTTATTTTGAGGAGCGATGACTTCGTTCAGCAAATGAAAAGCGAGGGGAAGAATATAACGGATCGTCGTCTTTATAAATCGGAAGGAAAATTGAACGGAACTATTTCTTATTCCTTTAACGACATATCAGAAGTAGAAGGCATTGTTTATCAGGAACCATTTTATTTTCTGACTTTAAGCCTTGAGGATAGTGTGATCTCTACTAACGGAGAATTAATTGTTTCTGAAGAACACAAAAGAATTATGTGGGATAATTCAATAACTACATTAAAATTTGAAATGTTCAGTGCGGATGTTGAGAGTGGGAGCCTTGTTGAACTAACAAAATATCTCGAAGAAGAATGAAAATTAGTTCATGGTTTGCTTGTATTTAGTTTTGGTTTATTAGTTTTCAGTTGTAGTCAATTTGTTTTTAGCAATTCTCAATTGTTCCATCTTTCGAATCGGAACTAAAATAACTTTTATTGAAAAAGATAAACGAAGGCAATGACTAATAACTAACGAACTACAACTATCAACTTAAAACTAAGAACTGAAAAAAATGTATGTTGAAATAGTTTTTCCCTTACCGTTTCGTAAAGCTTTTACATACTTTGTCCCAAAGGATCTTGAGAAGCAAACAAAGGTTGGAGTAAGAGCTGTTGCTCCTTTCGGTAAAAGGACGCTCACCGGTTTTATCATCAATAAACTCAAAACAGCTTCTCTCAAAGAAGTAATAAAACCTATCACTGATATCATCGATGAACAGCCGATTGTTGATAAGGATGGGTTTAAATTTTATCAGTGGCTGGCGGATTATTATCTCTGCTCCTTTGGCGAAGCTTTAAAGCTTGCAGTTCCTTATGGCTCTGATGTTGAGTCGAAAAGAAAAATTATCTCTGATCAAAAAGCATCTGCACATCTATTCACTAAAGAAAAAAATAAATCTTCATCCCGGGGTAAAATTCTCAAAGTACTTTCTGAACGCGAAGAAATCAGTCTTCAGCAGCTTCAGAAGCTGGTAAAGAAGAAAAATATTTATTCCATTCTCAGAACCTTGCAGGAACACGGAGTAGTAACTTTGTTAGATACACTTCAGCAGGCCAAGGTTAAAGCAAAGACAGTTAATTATGTAAAGCTGAATAAGAGTGTCGGTGAAGTTTATTCAATGTTTCCTGAGATCGAAAGACGATCACCAAAGCAAATCAAATTACTTTTAGAATTAGTTAATGCAAAAGGCAAAGGACTTCCGGTTGCCGAGCTTCTTCATAAAACATCTTCGTCCAAATCTTCGCTTGATTCTTTAGCTGTAAAGGGAATTGTAAAATTATACGAACAGGAAATTGACAGAAGGTATGTTGAGCATTACAAAGAAGAACAGACAAAGTTTGCTCTTTCAGAAAAGCAAATTGCAGTAATTGGTGAAGTATCAAAAATCATTGATGATGAAAGCTTCAAAACTTATTTACTGCACGGAGTTACAGGGAGCGGAAAAACTCAGGTTTATATTGAACTTGCCAGGAAGGCAATCGATCAAAAAAAAACTGCACTGATACTTGTTCCTGAAATTTCACTCACTCCGCAAATCACATCAAGATTCTTTAATGTTTTTGGAGATGAAGTAACTGTAATTCACAGCCGGATGTCTCCCGGTGAACGATATGATTCCTGGCGAAGAATTTCTAAAGGGAAATCTAGTGTAGTAATTGGTGCAAGATCAGCTTTGTTCGCTCCGCTAAAAAATATTGGACTAATAGTAATTGATGAAGAGCACGATGCAAGCTACAAGCAAGCTGATATGGTGCCCAAATATAATGCACGAGATTCGGCGATTATGATTGGGAGTATTGTTGGTTGTCCTGTTTTATTAGGTTCAGCAACACCATCTGTTGAGAGTATGTATAACGCCAAATCAGGTAAATACACTTTGCTTGAGCTACCTGAAAGAATTGACAATGCACAGCTTCCTCTCATCACTCTCGTTGATCTGAATAAGGAAAGAAAAAGGAAACGGATGGAAAATATTTTCTCCAAAACTCTTCTTGATAAAATTGAAAACAGATTAAAAAAAGGCGAAGGAGTTATCATTCTTCAAAACAGAAGAGGATTTTCGACTCAGATTTATTGCACTGACTGCGGTGAAGTTGAAATATGCGATAACTGTTCGGTTCCAATGGTATATCATATCAGTAAAAATAGTGTTCAATGTCACTATTGCGGCTTAGTGAAGGATGCACCTGCTGGCTGTACACATTGCGGATCAATTCAGATTAAATATTTTGGAACAGGAACCGAAAGAGTTGAAGATGAACTCGAGTTTTATTTTCCAAATGTGAAGATGAGCAGAATTGATTCTGATTCAATTACAAAAAAATCAGCATTGAGCAGAATACTTTTATCTTTTGGAAGCGGTGAGATTGATGTGTTAGTTGGGACACAAATGGTATCAAAGGGTCTGGACTTCTCCCGCGTTACTCTTGTCGGAGTTATTTCTGCTGAAACAACATTGTGGCTTCCTGATTTTCGCGCCGATGAAAGAACATTTCAGCTATTAACTCAAGTTTCAGGAAGAGCCGGCAGAAGTAAAAATCCCGGTGAAGTAATTATTCAGACTTTGAATGAAAAGCATTTTGCTCTCCAGATGGTTTTGAACAATAACTACAAGGGATTTTATGATAAGGAAATTCTGGATAGAGAGAAAATGGGATTTCCGCCATTTACGCGGATTGCATTAATCGAAGCTAAAGATCAATCAAATGAAAAAGCTAAAGGTGCCGCTACAGGTTTTTATAGTGAATTGAAAAAATTTGGTAAATGGTTAAAGATTTCTTCACCAACCGCCGCGATAATTGCAAGATTAAAAGGGCAGTATCGCTATCAGATATTAATTAAATCTTCCCGTCAAACTGATCCCGGAGGAAAAATTTTAAGAAAAGCAATACTCGATTCGTATGTGGAGTTCAACCGCAAATCAAGATATAAAGATGTGCGGATGATTTACGATGTTGATCCGCAAAGTGTGATTTGAATTTAAAAAAGTGAGACTCACCTCAAAGGTGAGTCTCACATATCTAGTTTCTAATAATAAATTAAATACAAAAAAAGCATGGCTAAAAGAAATGTTAAGTTTCTAAAGGGGAAATATTTTCATATTTATAATCGGGGAGCTAATAAAAAGAAAATCTTTTATGAGAATGATAATTACTTTTATTTATTAAAGAAACTGAAACATTATTCAAAGAAATATGAATTTTCAGTTATAGCCTATTGTCTTGTGCCAAATCACTATCATTTTGTATTTAGACAGAATGGTGATACTCCATTAAATATCCCAATTGCATTTCTATTTAAGGTTATACGAAAGCCGTTAATAAAAGGTATAACAGAACCGGGACGTTGTTTGAAGGTCCGTTTAAGTCAATAGAAGTTGAGGATGTAAATTATTTATTAGAATTATGCAGGTATATTCACAGAAATTCGGTTGACGATGGGTTAGTAGAAAAATTAGAGGATTGGGAGTTCTCCAACTATCTGGAATGGATTGGAAAAAGAAATGGAAGTTTAGTCGATTTGAAGTTGAGGAATAAATATTTCTCTGACTCGGACAAATATAAGTCGTATGTTGAAAATTATAAATCAATTAAACGGGCGGTTAAAGGATTACGTAAATATTTGCTGGAATTAAATAATAAGAAAAAAATATAAGCAAAAGTGAGACTCACCTCGAAGGTGAGTCTCACTTAAATTACACTTATTGTAAGAAAATCTCAAGGAAAGGAAGTGCTTGCGCCAATTGAAATAAAATAAATCCTCCGATAAGCCATAAACCAATTACCAGCGCATAATATTTCCCGGTTGATTCAGACTTAAACATTTTTGCAAATCCGATTGCAAGAACTATGTAAGCCCAGATACTTATCGGATCAATTTTGGCAAGCAGCCAACCCATATATGTTGTTTTATCACTTCCAAGCAGCGATGCAGCGCTCGTATCCATAATTGCTTTTCCTAAAAACATCGTTATTATTCCGGCAATTATTACTTGAACAATATTAATGTAAGTTGTCAAACCACTTGTGACTAATGCAGATGTAAACGTTCCATCTCCTTTGAGCAGGAATTTAATGAACAAATAGTAGATCCCAACTATGATGAAGAATACTATCATACCAAAAATTACAGTAGTAACTATTGAAATAACCCAGCCAATCGGTCCCTGCATAAACTCCATCTGCTGATCAATTGCATCAATAGCAGCATCGCCTTGTTCTCTTGTCATCGTTCCACTTTCTACCATTTTCTCGATTCGTTCAATGCCTTGTTTTTTTGCTTCGAAGTAAACTTCTTTATTTGTCATTGCTAGAATTCTAATCAGAGCAATAACGATGAAAAAGATTATTACAGGAATCACCCAGTCTTTATGCCTGGGCGCAAACCTAGAAGTTTGATAGAACATATTGGTTGGTTCAGTGAAAACTCCGATCATTTTATCGGAGTGACTTAATTCCCCGGCTTCCTGTTCTGATGAATTGGTCTTTTCGTTAAGATCCATTTTAAGCCTCACAATTTTGTTTGAAAATTACTCTCTGAAAATTATCTCTAGTTATTACCAAAGGCAATATTTTTTTGCTTATCGGTTATTAGAAATGGCTGGAGGTACCAAATGACCAAATTCTCAGGGAAATCAGTTTTTTGATGTATTGCGGATGAAAATTAAGCAAAGTCTATTTTCATTTTGTAAATTTGGGCTGTAAATAATCCCCAATCTTTTCCGAGAAAAAAAATGAAACCAAAAACAATCATCGAGCCATTCAAAATAAAATCTGTTGAACCAATCCGTTTTACAACACGTGAAGAAAGAGAAAAAATTTTACTTGATGCCGGATATAATCCTTTTATGATCCATGCTGATGATGTGCTGATTGATTTGCTGACTGACAGCGGAACATCTGCTATGAGTGCAAAACAATGGGCGGGAATTATGGAAGGTGATGAAGCTTATGCGGGTTCAAAAAGTTTTTACCGCTTTGAAGATGCCGTTAAAAAAATAACTAATATGAAGTACATCATTCCAACTCACCAGGGAAGAGCAGCAGAGAAAATTTTATTCTCAATAGTTGGTGGTCCCGGAAAGTATTTTCCAAACAACACACATTTTGATACAACACGGGCTAACATTGAATTTACCGGTGCAGAAGCAAATGACTTTCTGATTGAGGTTGGAAAGCATCCCGAGCAGAAAGCGGATTTCAAAGGAAATATGGATGTAGAAAAGCTCGAAGCATTTATAAAAGAAAAAGGAGCAGAAAATATTCCTCTCTGTATGGTGACAGTTACGAATAACTCGGGTGGAGGTCAACCTGTTTCGATGCAGAACATTCGAGATGTGAAAGCTATCTGCAAAAAATATAATATACCTCTATTTCTTGATGCATGCAGATTTGCAGAGAATGCGTATTTCATAAAGAGAAGAGAAAAAGGATATGAGAATAAATCAGTTTTAGAAATAGCTCAGGAAATGTTTTCGTATGCAGATGGCGCAACGATGAGTGCAAAGAAAGATGCGCTTGTGAACATAGGTGGATTTCTTGCTTTAAATGATGAAGAACTTGCTATGAAGTGTAGAAACCTTCTTATTGTAACCGAAGGTTTCCCGACTTACGGTGGACTTGCCGGTAGAGATCTCGAAGCAGTTGCACAAGGTCTGGAGGAAGTAGTTGATGAACATTATCTTGAGTACAGAATTCGAAGTGTTGAATATCTCGGCGAAAAACTTGTTGCTGCAGATGTGCCGATTATCGAACCACCCGGTGGTCATGCAATCTACATAGATGCAAAAAGATTTCTACCAAATCTTCCTCCGGAACAATATCCAGGTCAATCAATTGTTTGTGAGCTTTACCTGGAAGGTGGAGTTCGCGCGGTTGAAATTGGAAGTGTTATGTTTGGCAAGTATGATAAAAATGGGAAACTTATTCCTGCGATGATGGAACTTGTCCGGATGGCAATTCCAAGAAGAGTTTACACACAAAGTCATATTGATTATTTAATCGAAATAATCCTTGAAGTGTTCAATAACAGGAATAAGCTCAAAGGCTATAAAATTGTTTACGAAGCACCTATGCTTCGGCACTTTACTGCAAGGTTTGAACCGATTGGTGGTTAAAAATAATTCTTTCTGGCTCTCTGAGGTTCCCTGCCTGGTGGCAGGCAGGTTTGTGAACTCTGTGTTCCTTCAAAGAAATTAGTTACACGGAGAACCACAGAGAAAACACAGAGAACCACGGAGAAAATATTCCAGAATTATTGAAGGGTAAAAAAATGGATACAAATGAATTGAATGATTTAACTCATAAAATTATCGGTTGTGCCATTGAAGTTCATAAACAACTTGGACCGGGTTTGTTAGAGTCAGCTTATGAAGAATGTTTGTGTTATGAATTATCGCTCAATGGTTTGAGTTATGAAAGACAGGTTCCTGTGCCTGTTGTTTATAAAGAAATAAAACTCAATACAGGTTACAGAATTGATGTCCTTGTAGAGAAAGTAGTAATAGTAGAACTTAAAGCAATTGAAGCTCTTACTCCGGTTCACGAAGCACAAATTCTGACTCACTTAAAATTTGCGAATAAAAAGATTGGTTTATTAATGAACTTTAACACTTTAAAATTAACTGATCAGTTGAGAAGGTTTATAAAATAATTCTCTGTGGCTCTCTGAGGTTCTTTGTGTTCTCTGTGTTCCTTCAGAGCGAGTTGTTACACAGAGAGCCGCAGAGATTTCACAGAGAACCACGGAGATAAACTAAAATTATGAAGCTCAAAAAAAAATATAGAATTGATAACAGACGGCGGATATGGAGAATCATTCCCACCGATACAGGAAAGCTAATAATTGAAGAGCGCCATCTTGAAGAGAAACAGGTTTACTTTCATTGCTTTGATCTCGATTCCGGGAAAAAAATATTAAGCAACTTGCAACTTGAAGATAAATTTTGGGTTGGTATTGAGTCAGTAAAGGATGATATAATTTTCTTCCACAAGTTTGCCAAACCCGATATGCCTAAGCACAGAGGAATATTTGCATTCAATGTTTATGAAAAGGAATTTATTTGGCAAAACACGGATTTGATTTTTCTTTTTTTATTTGACGAAAAGCTGTATGCCTGCAAGGATAAATTCGAAGGAAGAAATTATTTTTCTATCAACCCGGCTAACGGCGAAATATTAGAAGAGCTTGGTGAGAATTATGAGCTGATTAACAATCTCAGGGATGAATCAATTAAAGAAGAAGAGAACAAAGGTTATTTATTTCCCGAAGTATTTGAAGCTGATTCCGTAACTGATGACCTTGCAAATGAATTCATTAAGGCATTGAGAAATGACTTTGTAATTTCCGGAAAAATTGAATTCATTTTGAAAAATCAGCTCTTAATGATGAGCTTTCACGAAGCTAATTCCAAAGGAACTCTTAATAATCTTTTTAAAGCTGTTGATTTATCCAAAGGAAAGTATATTTTAGAAGAGGTTATCAATAAAGAAACAGGTCTGTTTTTGACCGATTCATTCTTTGTTAAAGATGACTTGCTGTTTCTTTTATTTGGTAAAACAAGACTTGAAGTTTATAAGATTATTTATTGATGGTGATCAAATGGAATTATCACTTGAAGAAAAAGAAATATTATTGAAAGCTGCCAGGGAATCAATCCTTGAAGAGTTCAGCGAATGTGATGTGTCGAAGGTTGATTATAAAGCTTACCCAAAACTTAAAATGGAATTGGGTGCTTTTGTTACATTACACATTAACACTCAGCTTAGAGGATGCATTGGTTACATCATTGCGCAGAAACCTTTGTTCGAAACCATTGTTGAAGCAGCAAAACATTCTGCTTTTGGTGATCCTCGCTTTCCAGAACTGAGCAGAGGTGAACTTGACGAAGTTACAATTGAAATTTCAGTTCTCTCGGAGTTTATTCCGATAAAAAGTTATGACGAAATAGAAGTCGGGAAACACGGACTTTTACTGGAAGAAGGAGGAAGAGCAGTTCTTTTACCGCAGGTTGCAACTGAGCAAAACTATAACCGAGCGCAATTTCTAACGGCACTTTGTCACAAAGCAGGATTATATGGTAACTATTGGAAAGAAAGATTGTTGAACATAAAAGTTTTCACAGCTTTAGTTTTTTCTGAAGAAGAAAAAGGAGGTTGAATATGAATTACGTAAGACCGGCACAAGTAGCCGGACATTTTTATCCTTCAAATCCTGATAAGCTCAGGAAAGATATTAATTTGTTATTAGATGTAACTAAACCAAAAGAAAAATTTGAAAAGATTTTTGGAATTGTATCTCCGCACGCAGGATATGTTTATTCGGGTAAAACAGCAGCGCATGCATACAATCTTCTGGTTGGTAAAAAATATAAAACAGTTGTTATCATCTCTCCAAGCCACAGCGAATATTTTCCCGGCATCAGCATTTTTGAAGGCGACGCTTATGAAACGCCTCTTGGTTTATTAAAAGTTGATAAAGAATTTCGTGAAAAACTTTTAACTGATGACGAAATAATTTTTAAAGGCTATGAAGGGCACAGGAGAGAACACGCACTTGAGGTTCAGCTTCCGTTCTTACAGTCAGTACTGAAAGATTTTAAGATCGTTCCGATTGTAATGGGTGATCAATCCAAAAGAAATATTGATGCTCTTGCAAAAAAACTTGCTGAAGTTTCTGATGATGAAACGCTGATTGTTGCCAGTTCAGATTTATCTCACTTCTACAATAAAACCCAGGCAGACAGACTTGATTCAGTGGTTGAAAAAAGAATTCGCGAATATGATTATGATTCACTTCAATACGATCTTGAAAATCATAGCTGCGAAGCCTGCGGCGGTGGTCCAATTGTAGCTTTGATGAAAGCTGCCAGCCTGAAGAATGTCCCTCACTCAACGGTGCTTCACAGGTGTGATTCTGGTGATGTTACTGGAGATAATTCAGAAGTTGTTGGTTATCTGTCGGCAGTGATTTATGGGGATTGAACAAATTTGACCAAACATAAAATTGCTATTATCGGTGCTGGTAAACTAGCTTATTCATTTTCATCTGCTTTAGTCAAATCAGGATATAGTGTTCAGAGCATCGTAAGCAGGAAACTCAATTCTGCGAAATCACTGGCAAAGCAATTTTCCATTCAACAATATTCAAATTCACTGAAGAAAATTCCTGCAGAAGTAAATATTTTCTTTCTCACAGTTCCTGATGGAGAAATTAAGAATACTGCTGAGGCTTTATCAAAAGTAAAAAAAGATTTTGCGGGCTGTGTTTGCATTCACTTTTCCGGTGTTGAAAATATTTCTGCTCTGAAATCATTACAGAGAAAAGGCTGTTCTACAGGTTCACTTCATATCATCAGACCGTTTCCATCAAAAAAAATAGTTGATATTAAAAATTCTCCCGCATCAGTTGAGACTGAAGATAAAGAGGCAAAATTGTTTTTAATGAAGTTGTGCAGGAAATTAAAATTAAAACCTCATTTCATTTCATCTGACGAAAAAGTATTTCATCACATTGCTGCAGTGCACAGTTCAAATTTTTTAGTTGGAAATCTTTTTAATGCTTTCTATTTGATATCTTCAAAAAATAATCTGCCAAAAAATATTCTCAGGCTGACAACGCAATCAGCTCTCAATAATGTTTTCAAATTATCACCGGCAAAAGCACTTTCCGGACCTATAGATCGGGGTGATATTTATACTATTAAAAAGCATCTGGATGGATTGAATACGGAGATTAGCAAATCAAAAAGTAATCATCTAAAACTTTTAAGGAAGAATTATATCATCCAGTCGCTTTCACTTCTGGAAGTCGTGAAGGCAAAGTATGGCAGGTTGAGTGGTAAACATTTGAAGATAAAAAAGTTATTAGAAAGAGAATTAAAATAGTTTTCTTTCATTTCCCTATTTTTACGGAAATTTTTGGAGCTCCAAGAGCAAGATTTAGATGAGAAGGCATATTAACTTTATTGCCTGACGCAAGAAGAAATAAAGATTGTGGAGGAAAGTTAAGCTTGCACTTGCCGCTTAGTTGCGTAAGACTTCGAATGAGTTTAAAGATGCGTTGAAGTATTGAGTGTATTAAATGGGTGTCACATTTTAAACGTGACACCTTTATTAAAAAAAGATCTGAACTATTAATTTCCTAACGAGTAATAACCATCAGGTGATCCAGGTGCATACCTGTCATTAGGAACAGAGGAACTCATTGGTATGGGTGCATTCAAAAGAGCAAAGTTACTATTTGTATAGTTTGAAGCAGCCATGATAGTAATCTGAACTTCCGGCAGTGTGCTGCTTGAAAAACCATCCAGTGTCCTTACTTCGTTTACACGAAATGCTACTATACCGAGAGTTTCACCCTGCAAATTGCCATTAACTCCTAAAGGAGTTCCGTGATCGTAATTTATACTTATGTCGCTATCGTAAACAACAGCATAAACAATTTTCCCAATTAGACGATTCAGACCAAGAGCTCTTAATGGTCTTACATCTGGAATCTTATCCAGTCTTTCCTGCGATGGGATATAACTTATTCCGTTAAGCCCAAGGTAATTTCTTATTGCGGTTTGCTGTTCGCTGCCCATCAAACAAGTGTTGTCTTCAAAATTGTAGCTGCTGATCCATTTAGCAGGAATACAGTTTGGTGCAAACCATCCTTCGTCACCCGTTTCGCCGCTCATAATTGTAATTGTGTTTCCTATGTTTGACTGAAAGTAACGAAGCACACTTCGCTGAGTTTCACTTGCAATATCATCATTAACATCATAATCACTAAAGAATTGCGGACCGCTCGGCGTGATATTACCTCCTGTGTTATTAAAATGAAGACCGTTATCAATTGCATCTTCATCAAGAATCAGGAAGACCGGGCTATCTCCAGCACCTCCCCAGGTTACAAAAAGATGTATTCCACCAGTTCCACCAGCAATTGGATACAATGTGAGTACAACTTCTGTGACAAAATTTTCGAGAATAGTTACATCAGTTTCACCTGTATACTCAACAACACCCGCCTGGTTTTTTGCATCCACTTTCAAATGCCAAACTCCGGTTGGAATATCGTTTAGGTTCAATTCTGCAGTTGAATCGCTTTGCAGGATCATCTCAGCTGATATGGATTGAAATCCGCTTCTTGTGAGGGTAGCTTCAACTGAAACAACTGAAGCCGGTGCATTAGCTGCATCTATTTTTAGCATTACCCTACCTGTAGAATCATTAGATGAAACAGGATCATCTGTGCTGCATCCGGCAAGAATAATTAAAATGAATAAAGACGAAAACAAGTATTTTTTCATGGTTTTTCCTTTTAGATTGTGATTAAATGATAAATTTTTACTCTTTGTTGATCATAATATCAATTTTAAGGTACTGTTTGAATCGTTAAAAGAAAGCCATAACAAAAATTCTAATGCAATAACCATTTTCACATCAAGAAGTTCCTTGATTATGTTTCTGCTGTGTGCTTAAAAACGGAATTTTTAAAGCTTTCCTGACGCTGATCCCGCAATACTAATCTAATAGTATCCATCATCTTTAAATAGTGACATTTACACTTGCAGTCATGTATAAAAATTTTGTGTGATAACAAATTGCGAGAATATTTAATAGGCAGGATTTTTTAACAGAATAGGGAGATAATAGAAAAGCAATTCAGCCAATCATTTTTGCTCAGAAAAAATTCCCAAATGCCTTAGTAAAAAATGAGCAATATCAATAGTATGATTGGATAAATTCTTACTAAAAAATTACTTCTTGTCTCAACTGTTCAACTCTAGATCAAGTTTGATTAGATAGCTGTTATGAAATAAGTAACAATTTCATAAGTAACCATTGCAATTACTAATGTCAGCAAATCATTTTTTACTATATTTGCCCTCAAAAAAACAGAATAAAGGAACACAACCATAGCACAAAACAATAAAAGCGACGTACTAGAAAAAATCGTTTCCCTCGCAAAAAGAAGGGGATTTGTTTTCCAGTCGAGTGAAATTTACGGCGGATTAAACGGCTGCTGGGATTATGGACCGCTCGGCGTTGAACTTCTCAACAACATCAAAAGCGAGTGGTGGAAAACAATGACTTACAGAGAAGATGTCGAGGGCATTGATGCGTCTATTTTAATGCATCCGAGAGTCTGGGAAGCTTCGGGACACGTTGAGAATTTCACCGATCCGATGATTGACTGCAAGCAGTGTAAAGCTCGCTTCAGACTTGATGTGCTTGGTGATTCTTATGCCGATAAGAAAAAAGACAAAGCTATTCAGGAATTGAAAGAAAGTCTGAAATCAGATGAAAGACTTTTAAAATTAATTGATGAAAAGATTAATAACGCAGGTCAGGAAAATCCTTTCACACTTTTACTTGAAGATGCAGAGATATCAAAACTTCTTCTTGCACAACTGAATTGTCCTCAGTGCGGAAACAAAGGTACTTTTACTGACGCGAGAAAATTTAATTTGATGTTCAAAACATTTATTGGTCCGATGGAGGACAGCACTGCTGTTGTTTACTTACGACCAGAAACTGCACAGGGAATCTTTGTTAACTTTCTAAATGTGCAGGGTTCATCAAGACAAAAGCTGCCGTTTGGAATTGCACAGATTGGCAAAGCATTTCGTAATGAAATTAACACGAAAAACTTTTTATTCCGTACACGTGAGTTTGAGCAGATGGAGATGCAGTTCTTTGTTATGCCAAAAGATGATAAGCAGTGGTACGATTACTGGAAAGCTGAGAGGTTGGATTGGTTTAAGAGAATGGGAATGACACCGGCAAAACTGCGCTACCACGATCATCCGGCTGATAAGCTTGCACATTACGCAAAAGAAGCGGTTGATATTGAATATGAATTTCCTTTTGGATGGGGAGAAATTGAAGGAATACACAACAGGACAAATTATGACTTGAGCAGGCACGAAGAGTTTTCCGGTAAGTCATTAAAATATTTTGATGAGCAGACCAAAGAAAAATTCATTCCGTTCATTATTGAAACTTCGGCTGGTGCGAGCCGTTCCTTTATGGCCTTCTTAGTTGATGCTTATTATGAAGAGGAAGTGAATGGTGAGCTGAGATCAGTTCTAAAATTCCATCCAAGACTTGCCCCTATAAAAGCTGCCATCTTTCCTCTTGTTAACAAAGACGGTATGCCTGAAATTGCAAGAAAGATTGAAACCGATTTAAGAAAATCTTTCAGAGTTTTTTATGATGATAAAGGTGCTGTCGGCAGAAGATACCGCAGGCAGGATGAAGCCGGAACACCGTTCTGTATCACAGTTGACACACAAACTCTCGAAGACCAGACAGTAACAGTTCGTGAAAGAGATACTATGGAACAAGATAGAGTTGCGATTGATAAGCTTTCGGTTTATTTAAGTCATAGGCTTACAAATGTTGAATAAATTGCACTCGGCTTGAAATATGAAATCAATTAGTCTACTAATTTTTATTCTTCTTGTTTTTATCCAGGGAAATATTCTCTCCCAAAAACCAGATTACGATTCTCTCGTTAAAGCCGGCATCAATCAGATTTACAACATAAAATTTACTGAAGCAGAAAACACTTTTCAGTTACTGCAGAAAGAGTATCCTGAGCATCCTGCCGGAAAATTCTTTTTTGCGA
>Ga0209498_1001379_pt1 | contig 14918 bp, 11 predicted proteins | sample WalLakDeSediment_FD_184131 | JGI IMG/M metagenome (GOLD analysis project Ga0209498, IMG submission 184131) | Lake sediment microbial communities from Walker lake, Nevada to study Microbial Dark Matter (Phase II) - Walker Lake 11/02/13 Deep... | ecosystem: Environmental > Aquatic > Freshwater >... | reverse complement strand
TCAGTGGACGGAGTGGGATGCCTCAAGCCCTACTGGACAGGCTGTGGTGTGGCTGGCAGCTGAGCACTCATGCCTTCTCCACCCTTACTGCTGCGACCTTGAACTCGGGGATCTTTGCCACCGGATCGAACACGGGATTTGTGAGGATATTGGCAGCACTCTCTGCAAAATGGAAGTCCATGTAAACCACTCCCGACGGCACTACATCAGTTACCTTTGCTCCGGCAACGACCTCGCCACGGCGTGAACTGATTTTGACCCTGTCGCCTTGTGCCAGGCCCAGCCGAGACGCATCTTCGGGGCTGATCTCGACCACACCACCGGGCTCTATGACATTGAGCCCTGCCACCTTGCGGGTCATCGTCCCCGTATGGAAGTGATAGAGGCTGCGCCCCGTAGTGAGAATCAGAGGATACTGCTCGTCCGGCGTCTCCACGGATGGGGTGTATCTCAGGGGCATGAAGCGACCCTTTCCTCGAACGAAACCCCTGGTGTGCAATATGCAAGTGCCTGGATGGTCATCGGTCGGGCAGGGCCACTGCAATCCGCCGTGGCTCAGTCTCTCATAGTTGACTCCTCCATAGCTGGGGGTGAGGCTACCTATTTCGTCCATTATGTCCGATGCATCATCGAACTCAAAACCGCTGACGCCCAGCCTGTGAGCCAACTGGCAGACGATCCACCAGTCGGGCCGTGAGTTGCCGATCGGCTCGATCGCCTTCCTCACTAACTGCACTCGCCGTTCCGTGTTTGTGAAGGTCCCGTCCTTCTCAGCGAAGCTGGCGCCAGGCAATACGACGTGTGCGAATTCCGTAGTCTCGGTGAGAAAGATATCCTGGACGACCAGAAACTCGAGCCGCGATAATGCCTGCCGCACATGCTGGATGTCGGGATCGCTAATGGCCGGGTTCTCACCGACGATGTACAAAGCCTTCATGTCTTTGCGATACGCTGCTTCCATCAGCTCTACCAGTGTCAGCCCGGGGGTTGGAGACAGGGAGACTCCCCAGGCACTCTCGAACTTCTTTCTTATGTTGGGGTCACTCACCGCCTGATAGCCCGGGTACACGTTGGGTAGGGCACCCATATCGCAGGCCCCCTGTACGTTGTTCTGGCCCCTCAGAGGGTTGACCCCGCTCGAGGGCTTCCCCACGCTGCCGGTGATCATGGCCAGATTGGCAATGGCCAGCACATTATCCGTACCGTGAGAGTGCTGAGTAATGCCCATGGAGTAGAAGATGGCGGCGGGGCCGTTGGTGGCGAGCATCCGGGCGGCTTCCACTATCTTCGCCCTCGGTACTCTTGTAACCTGTTCAACAAAGCCGAGGTCGAAATCCTTGAGAGACTCTGTGAATGCTTCGAAGCCCTCGCACCTTTCGTTGATGAAGGCGGAGTCGGCTAACCCTTCGTCCACTATCACACGCATCATCCCCATGAGCAGGGCAACGTCTGTGCCCGGGCTGTGCCGGAGCCACAGGTCTGCATAGCGGACGAGGTCGATCTCGCGCGGGTTGGCAACAATCAGCTTGCCGCCGCGCCGTACTGCCTCTATCATCTCAAGGCCGATGATAGGGTGCGCCTCTGTGGTGTTGGTGCCGATGGCAAAGATACAGGTAGAATCGCTAATCTCATCGATAGAATTGGTCATCGCACCGCTTCCGAAGCTCTGCACCAGGCCGGCGACGCTGGGTGCGTGACACAGTCGGGCGCAGTGATCTATGTTGTTGGTGCCCAGAACTGCCCGGGCAAACTTCTGTATGACATAATTCTCCTCATTAGTGCACTTGGCCGAGGCGATTACACCCACTTCGGCCGGTGTATAGCCTCTCAGTCTGCTGGCCACCAGATCCAGCGCTTCGTCCCAGGACGCCTCCTCCAGCCTCCCGTTCTTCCTTATCATGGGGGTAGTCAGCCTGTCCGGATGATGGACGAACTCGGCGATGCCGAAGCGGCCCTTGACGCATAGTCTGCCCCTGTTAGCGGGACCGTCCACATCGCCCTGTACTCCCACGATAGTGTTTCCTCGTACACCGAGCTTGATACCGCAACCTACGCCGCAGTAGGGGCAGATAGTGTTGACCTGGCGCGTGGGGGTGTCAGCCTTCTTGGGGAGTAGCGCTCCGACCGGGCAACGGACGACGCATTCGCCGCAGGACACGCATGTGGAGTGTAGTATGGGCTTGTCTCCCAGCGTAGCTATCTTGGTGTCAACCCCGCGGAAGGTGAAGTCGATGGCGCCTAGCATCTGGATCTCCTGACACGTGCGTACACAGATGCCGCAAAGCACACACCTGTTGAAGTCACGAATGAAGAAAGGATTGGAGTCATCAACGGGGAGCGTTCTAACGACAGGCTGGAGTCGCCCGAGGCGTTCGTCGCTGATTCCGATGTAGGCAGCGATTTCCTGCAGCTTGCAGCGGGTATTCTTGGCACATTCGAGGCACCTGGCATCGTGATTGGCGATCAGAAGCTCGGCGGCGATGCGGCGTATCGCGTTAATCGCGGGATCTTCCGTTATCACCGTCATCCCTTCCTCAACGGGCGCTTTGCAGGAAATGGTAAGGCCTCTTCCCTGGATCTTAACCATGCAGAGTCGGCACCCTCCGAAGGGTGTTAGCTCCGGGTGATAGCAGAGATGGGGGATGTATATGTTGTGATCAAGCGCGGCTTTTAGGATCGTATCTCCCTTTCTTGCCTTGACGCTCAGGCCGTCAATCGTCAGGGTTGTCTCTTCACTCACCTTTAGCCTCCATCGGTTAGTCTGCCGGGAATGCACTCGACCGCGGAAAACCGAGGAGGACATGCGCTCAGACATGCTCCGCAACGAATACACTTCCCCTGGTCGATCACATGGACTTCCCGCTTTGCTCCCTGTATTGCCTCCACCGGGCACTCTCTGAGACATATCATGCAGGCCTTGCACTTGTCCGGCAAGATGCGATAAGAGATGAGTTCCTTGCACACGCGAGCCGGGCACTCCTTATCGCGGATATGTGCTTCGTACTCATCGCGGAAGTAGCGGAGGGTGGTGAGTACCGGGTTCGGGACTGTCTGTCCCAGGCCGCAGATCGATCCTAGCCTGATAGCTTCCCCCATCTCCACGAGCAAGTCGGTGTCCTCCATGCTACCTCTGCCCTCAGTTATCTTCTTGAGGACCTCCAGCATCTCCGAGCTACCCAACCGGCACAACGAACACTGCCCGCATGATTCCTTATCGCTGAAGTCCAAAAAGTAGCGCGCCACGTCAACCATGCAGGTGTCCTCATCTAGCACCACCATACCTCCGGAGCCCATGATGGAACCCGCCGCTGCTAGAGAGTCGAAATCGACCGGTGTGTCAAGCAGACTCGCGGGCAGACATCCGCCTGAAGGACCGCCGGTCTGCACAGCCTTGAATGCTCTGCCTCCTGGGATCCCTCCTCCAATATCAAATATGATCTCGCGAAGTGTGATGCCCATGGGGACTTCGATAAGCCCGCAGTTGACTATCTTGCCGGTGAGGGAGAAGACTGCCGTGCCTCTGCTCTTCTCGGTTCCCACTTCAGCAAACCACTCTGCTCCCTTGTTGAGGATCCACCGGATGCTGGCAAACGACTTAACGTTGTTAAGCAGGGTAGGCTTGTTCCATAGCCCAACGTCAGTGGTACGCGGCCGGGGGAAAGGTCTCGGCATGCCCCTGTTGCCTTCGATAGAGAGAGTCAAAGCAGTGGATTCACCACAGACGAAAGCGCCTGCCCCCTGAAAGACCTCAAGGTGAAAGCAGAAATCGCTCCCGAGTATGTTGTCGCCTAGAAAGCCCCTGTCGCTGGCCTGCAAGATCGCAGTCTCCAGGTATTCCACCGCCAGGGGGTATTCCGCCCGGACATACACATATCCGTGCCCAGCACCGACAGCATAGCCGGCGATTATCATGCCCTCAATGACTGAGTGAGGGTCGCCCTCGAGGACCGATCGGTCCTGAAACGCCCCGGGGTCGCCTTCGTCGGCGTTGCAGATGACATACTTTTCATGGCCTTCAGCCCGGCGGCAACCGTCCCACTTCCTTCCCACGGGAAATCCCGCGCCGCCCAGTCCCCTTAGCCCGGAACGTGTCACCTCGTCGATGACCTCAGCCGGCTGCATCTCCAGTACTGCCTTGCGTAGAGCATCATATCCGCCAACCGCAATGTACTGGTCGATGCTGGTCGGACTGATTAAGCCGCAGTTTTGGAGAACCCTTCTCACCTGTGGCTTCAGTGTAGCCAGATCAGAGAGAAGGGGAATGCCCTCAACGGTACCCTCGCCCGTGCTGCCCAGGGCATATTCTGTCGGAGGTTTGCCACTCACGAGACAACCTTTGACAAGCTCGCCGGCTCTCTCCGGGGTAACGTTGCGGTACCAGATAGTCGGTCGTCCCGGCTCTGCAATGCCCACCACCGGTTCAGCGTAACAGAGTCCCAGGCACCCTGTCTCCACAATGTCGGCGGCGATACTCCGGTTGCTGAGTTCTTGGCGGAATGCTTCCATTGTCTCCAGCGCTCCGGCGGAGCGCCCACAGGTTGCTGCCCCAACGAGAATCGAGAGCCCGTTCCCACCCCCGTTCTTGTCTCTCATTGACGTTCGCTGTTGTCTGTCCTCAAGCTGCATCTTCTTCCTCTCGAGCAAAAAACTGTTTTACCTTCTTAGAAGTCATGCTGGACTCGACCCTCCCGTTGACCGTCAGGCAAGGCGCCAGGGCACAACAGCCGATACAGGCTACTGTCTCTAGGGAGTACTCCAGGTCTGGCGTCGTCTGTCCCTCTTCAACTCCCAGCTGCCTTTTCACCTCGGAAAGAATCTCCGGTGCACCCCTCACATGACATGCGGTACCCCTGCATATTGTTATCTGCGTCCTTCCCAGGGGGAGAAGACGGAACTGAGCATAGAACGATGCGATGCCGAACACCTTGCTTTCCGGCACACTGCAGAACGCCGCCACCTTGCTCATAGCATCTTCAGGAAGGTATCCGAACTCAGCCTGGACTGCTTGTAGAATGGGGATCAACTCACCCTGGGATCCACTGTAAGAGGACAGGATCTGCGGCAACGAGTCGTCCATAGCACTGCCTCCTTGCTCTCTCTTGCTCTTCACCAGGTGTTCCTGGTTCAACTCAGCCCTGCTCATCTAATGCTCTTCGTTCTCGACGAAAGCCAGTCGAACCGGGTTGCGATGATGTGCGACGCACCGAGATGGAAGATGTCGAGTCTTGAAAAAACTGCTCTGGTAGACATCCGACAAACTGGCTTCCGGCAAGTAGCTCAGAGGCTGGACTATAGCATGCATGGGCACGCCCAGGCAAGTGATGGGTGCCCAGGCAGTCGCCCGCCGTCGAACCGGTCGCCCTCTGACCGGTCGAAGATCTTTCGTTAGCGGACGTGCTCGGCCACCCCTACAGGCTCATCTTGTATTGGAAGAGACTAGCGGTTGCGCATCTTCGGCAACCAGATTATAATTTGAGGCTATGCAAACCAGAAACATCGTCTTGATATCTCACCAGGGAGCGGGCAAGACATCGCTTGCTGAATCCATGCTCTTCTCCGCGGGCGCGGTCCAACGCCTGGGCAGCGTGGACGATGGCACCTCTGCTTCTGACTATGACCCGCTTGAAGTTGAACGCCAGATGGGCATCAACCTCTCACTGCTCTCGTTCGAGTGGAACAAGACGAAACTGAATCTCATCGACGCCCCCGGCTATGCCGATTTCGTCGGCGAAGTGAGGTCGGGGCTCAGGGTCACCGAAGGAGCAGTGGTTGTTGTGTGTGCCGCTTCGGGTGTGGAGGTCGGCACAGAGCAGATGTGGGGCGACGCGGACAGGGCAGAATTGCCCCGGCTGGTGTATGTCAACAAGATGGACCGCGATAACGCGGACTTCTTCTCTACTGTAGAAGGTGTCCAGTCCAAGCTGTCTGAGAGGTGCCTGCCGGTTCAGTTGCCAATAGGTTCGCAGAGCGACTTTCAGGGAATCGTAGACCTGGTAGGCATGAAGGCCTACATCGGGAAGGGCATGGAGGAAGCGGAGGTCCCCGCTGAACTCAAGGAGCAGGCAGAGACCAGTCGTGACAAACTGGTAGAAGCCGCGGTGGAGATCGACGACGAGCTTGTCGGCAAGTACCTGGAAGGTGAGTCCATAAGCAATGAAGAGATCCTCTCCGCGATAAGGAAGTCCACTGCGGCGGGTAAGCTGGTTCCCGTTCTGGTTGGCTCTGCCATGCAGGGTATCGGCATCCACTCTCTTCTGAACGGCATCTGTAGCTACCTGCCGGCGCCCGATGAAATGCGCGTTGCCACGGCTAAGAATGCCGCCTCCGGTGACCAGGAGGAGATCAAGCCCGATGCCGGGGCGCCTTTTGCCGGCCTCGTCTTCAAGACCATTGCAGACCCCTACGTCGGTAAGCTCAGCTTTTTCAGGGTCTACTCAGGAGTTGTCGCCAGCAATTCCCAGGTTTGGAACGCCAACAAGAACAGCATGGAACGAGTGGGGCAGATCTTCACCATGCTGGGAAAGAGCCAGCAACAACTACCTCAGGTTGCTGCTGGAGATATCGGCGTTGTCGCCAGGTTGAGCGTTACCACCACGGGGGATACCCTGTGCGCCCGTGAGCATCCTGTGACTTTCGAAGGCATCGACTTTCCCCATGTCAGTTTCAGCATGGCGATTCAGCCCCAGACAAAGACGGACCTGGACAAGATGAGCACCGCCCTGCCCAGGATCTGCGAGGAGGATCCTTCTCTGCAGACGAGCCGCGATCATGACACCGGCGAATTCCTCATCTCCGGGGTTGGTGACACCCACCTGGAGATAGTGAAGGAGAAGATGCGACGCAAATTCGGGGTAGCGGTGAGACTGGACAGGCCGAAGATCCCCTACAAGGAGACAATCACCGTGCCCACCAAGGCGGAGTACAAGCACAGGAAGCAGTCCGGGGGACACGGTCAATACGGCCACGTCATGCTTGAGTTAGAGCCTCTGCCCCGGAGCGGAGGCTTCGAGTTTGCCGAGAAGATCGTCGGGGGGAAGATACCCCAGAACTATATCCCCTCCGTGGAAAAGGGTGTCAATGAGGCAAGACAGGAGGGCGTTCTGGGCGGTTATCCCGTAGTGGACGTTAAGGTGACGCTCTATGACGGCAGCGTCCATCCAGTAGATTCTTCAGACATGGCCTTCAAAATTGCCGCAGCACAGGCCCTGAAGAAGGGGTTATCCCAGGGACAGCCGGTGCTGATCGAACCGATAATGAAGCTCAAGATAACCGTGCCCGAGGCGTATACCGGCGACATCATGAGCGACCTGAACACTAAGAGGGGGCGGGTGCTCGGCATGAATCCCGGCGGCGGATTCAACGTGATTGATGCCCAGGCGCCGTATTCCGAATTGGTCAGTTACGCCATAGACTTGAGGTCCATGACGCAGGCCCGCGGGGAATTCGTGATGGAGTTCGACCACTATGAAGAGGTCCCGGCCCATCTCGCCCAGAAAGTCGTCGACGAGTTGAAAAGGGCGACCAAGGGTGCCTGAGAGCCCTCATAGACCTCCGGTCTGCGGCTGACCGCCGGGAGACCCGGACTCGCTGTCGGATCAGCCACTCCATATCATCGTCAGCTTCGTTCCGCTTCCAACCGCCTGTGCATTTCCCCACACCTCTTGAGCCAGAGCCTGTCATAGTCTGCCGGCGACACAATCCTGTCCTTCAGATCTGCTATGGTGCGGATTCCTTCGGTCTCGCACCAATCCACACAGACCTCATATGCCTGCCAGTCCATGTCATCCTCGTCCCGGAAGACCCTGACCTCCGACAATCCGCTTAAGAATGCTGCCAGGGCTCTCGTATGACCGTCTGTGAAGACCGTCTTGCCACGGAGCTCTTTCACCGGGATAGGAGCAAGCGAACCGGTTGTTATGGGCGCAAAATCCTCCATCACCTGAGACAGCTTCTCGGAACTGACGAACAGCTGGCTCGGCTGGATCTCATCCAGCTTCATCATGAATATGTCGGTCATCCGTCACCTCATCTGCAAAACTCGATCGTGCTGCTGCGTTACGTGAGATTCTAGCAGCAGCCGGCATCCTTGGCTAACTTAACAGGCAGTGATGAGAGCAGGCTGAGTTCCGGCGTTTAGGGATCGAAGCAGTCGACTCTATGAACCGTTCCCACCGGCCGTGATAAGAGTGGTGGGCAGCCTGTTGACGGGGTGGGGATAGACGCATACCTCCGCCCCATAGACATCCTTTATGTTTGCAGCTGTAAGAATGTCGGAAGGTGTACCTTCGGCATACACCCTGCCTCCGTTGAGCATGACCATCCGATCGCAGTATTGTGCTGCCAGATTCAGATCATGCAAAGCCACGATCACGGTCAGGCTCCTCTGGAGGCAGAGGCTCTTGATCAGATCGAGAATCCCAACCTGGTGGTTGATGTCCAGATTCGCCGTGGGCTCGTCAAGAAGTATGGCTTTGGGCTGCTGGGTCAATGCGCGGGCGATGACCAGCCTCTGTCTCTCTCCGCCGGACAGTTCACCCACCCTGCGCTGAGCAAATCCTTGTGTATGTGTTGCTTCCATCGCCTGCCATGCGATCGCGAGATCTCTCTTCCCTTCATAACGGAGCAGGCCAAGGTGCGGCGTTCGTCCCATGAGCACAACCTCGAAGGAGGTGAATGCTGCCGGCAATACGGGCGTCTGCGGTACCGTGGCCACGAGACGAGCCAGTTCTTCCTGCCTGATGGTCATTATGTCGCGATCATCTATCATGATACGCCCGGAGGACAGGTCCACTACCCGGGTCATGCCTTTGATAAGCGTTGACTTCCCCGAGCCGTTGGGGCCGACGAGCGCCAGCATCCGGCCGGGTAGGGCCTTCATACTTACGTCCTGCAGGACGGCTCGGCCGTTGTATCCCAGACTGACACTGTGTAACTCAACCATGGTCTGCCTCCCTCTAGAAAAACGCTAGCCCCCTCCTCCTTCTCAAAAGGTATAGGAAGAATGGCGCCCCGCACAGCGCGGTTATTATCCCCACCGGAATCTCGGTAGGAGGAATCACAGCCCTGGCCAGAGTATCGGCCACGACAAGAAATATGGCACCGACCAGCGTTGACAACGGTAGCAGGAACCGGTGGTCAGGCCCCCAGACAAGCCTCACTGCATGGGGCACTATGATGCCCACGAATCCGATAAGGCCGGTAAAGCAGATGGCTGCCGAGGTGATGAATGTGGCGGCCACAAGCAGGATAAGCTTCACCCTCTCCACGTCGATACCGAGTTGTTGAGCCTGTTCTTCGTCAAGCTGCATGACATTCAAAGGCCGGGCGTGAATCCAGATGACGGCCAGTCCCACCAATACGGATGGAAGTACCACCCATACCTCTGGCCATTTGGTGAGATAGAGTCCCCCCAACAGCCAGAAGACAACACCTCGCAGCTGTGTACCGGCAACGGTCATGAGATACGAGGTGATGGAAGACAGCAGGGCACTCAAGGCGACGCCGGCCAGGATAAGCGTGGTGGCGGGCATGGTCTTGCCCACGCGACCGAGAAGATACACCACCGTCACGGCGCCGATGGCGCCGATGAAGGCGAATAGAGGCACAGCTCCGAAAGCCATCCATGCCAATGTGAAAGGAGTAAGCATGGCGATGGTGGCGCCCAGTCCGGCCCCCGAAGACACACCCAGAAGATAGGGGTCGGCAAGAGGATTGCGGAATAGCCCCTGGTAAGTGGCTCCGGCCACCGCGAGCGCCGCTCCCACCAGTCCGGCCAGCAGCACGCGCGGCAGCCTGACATCCACGATTATCGTCCTCAGGATGTCCAGACTGAGCGGTGCTCCATAGACGTCGGGAGAATGAACTGTGATATCGACGAAGGGCAGTTGCGAGAGCAGTACCTGGAAAGTAGTCGTGAAGGGTATCGGGACGCTTCCCAGGGTGGTGGCGAACACGATCACGAGGAGCAGCAATACGGCTAGGCCGAGCATCGAGTACGCCATCCGTCGCGGACGGATGGCGTAAGGAATCTCCGGCTCACTGAATGCCTCGGATGCAGTACGTGCCATTGTCAGAGTGGGATCAGTACTCGATGCCTTCTCTGCTCTTGATGCCCCGGCTATATGGATGTCTCACCTCCCTGACCTCGCTCACCAGATCTGCCTTATCCATTATCCTCTGCGGAACACCCCGGCCGGTAAGGACCAGTTCCAGTTTTTGCGGCTTTGCTTCCAGCAAAGATATCACCTCGTCCTCCTTCAGAAAGCCGTCGCGCAGGGCTATGTTCATCTCGTCCAGGACGAGCATGTCCCAGGAATCGTCCTGAAGAAGCCCTCTGATAAACTCCAGTCCCCGGACACACTCCTCACGTACCTCCTCGTGGTTCAGGTCCTTGTAGAAGTGCGGGTGTTTTCTGGCGAAAAGGAAGGTCTGGATACCCAGTTTCTCCATCGACCCGTACTCTCCGTAGCCGAACACATCGGGGTCCTTGAAGAAGGAGATGAAGCATACCTTGTGACCGTGCCCCGCGGCTCGGACTGCCTGGCCGATGGCGGCGGTGGACTTCCCCTTACCATTTCCTGTGTAGACCTGGATCAAGCCTTTCTTCTTCACATGACACCTCTACTTCTCTGTGATAAGGACAGAGCCTCTATCTAGTCGCCATCAGGCTCATCGAATATGGCGGGATGGATGAAATGGGCTAACCACTCTAGGCCCTGGACGATCCGCGGAGCGGGGCGCTGAACCAGGTCATCGTCCACTGCGTAGATTCTTTCCGCTTGGGTCGCGTTGATGCCCCCAAGCTCGGTTGCATTTAGCGCCCAATCATAGCACCACACGCTGGTGATGATCACTTCAGGGTCTCGTGCCAGCACCTCCTCAACCGAGACTATCGGATAGCCGGTGAGAGCCGCGAAGATGTTCTCTCCTCCTGCCTTTTCGATCAACTCATGGATGAACGTCTCAGTTCCCACCGTGAACAACGGATCATTCCAGATGACATAGAAGGTCTTGGGCCTGTGTTCCAGATGTTCCGTCTCCTCTACTACGGCCTGGATCCTGGCGGCCATGTCGGAGGTAAGCTCATCGGCCTCCGCTTCTTTGCCGGTTATGGTACCTACCGTCCTTATGTCATCCATCAGGTCATCCAGATCGGTGGACATGATGCCGAATACGGTGAGACCCAGGTCTTCCAGGGTGCCGACGGTCTCCATCGAGAGGCCATGGGCAGCCAGTATCAGGTCGGGAGAGAGGGCGAGAAGCGTCTCGATGTCCGGTGTGTCATATGCCCCCACCTTCTCTTTGTCGAGAGCTTCCGGCGGGTAGTTGCACCAGTCTGTAACTCCGATCACGTTGTCGCCAAGACCCAGGGCGAAGAGTATCTCAGTGTTGGAGGGAGCCAGGGATATGATTCTCTCCGGTATCCCCTCGATGGTGACAGTTCTTCCCAGGTCGTCAATGAACACTCTCGGCTCTGCCGGTATTTGCTGAACCGGCTGACGGGCCGTCAAGACCAGGGCAAGGACGAGCACCGTGCTCAATCCAAGCAGAAACCACCTGCTGCCTCGCAGGAATATTCGTCCAAATGGTGTCCGTAAGCTGTTCAACTTCGCCTCCTTTTATACAACTAAGCTTCCGTTTATGCAAGTACGGTTGATTCAGCTGTGTCACAGAGTCCTGCGAGACGCGTGCGCCATGATTGCCCCCCCTTATACAAGTGTACCTTTGTTTATACAACTGCAGTTGATTACGGCGCATTATAGAACGCCTGGGAACGGCTGTCAAATGGTGGCATGCCTGGTGAGGGCGGAAGCCCATCTGAACAGGCACACAGAAACTCGGGGCTGAATGGGCGGAGACCGCGGCTGACACTAGTAATGCCCGAGCAGGCCGCGGTCGCGGGCGACGTTCTCGAAGAACTTGAAGGCCAGGAAGCCCACACCGAAGTAGAACGCCGAGTTGCCGATCAGGAACAGGACATCGCCGGGAGGAAGCTGTAACAACGACTGCTCACCGATCATAACCTGCCCTATCAGCCGGGTGCCCAGCGATAGCGGCAGGAACTTCATGAAGGACGACCAACCGAAGGGAGCGGCAATGAATATCACTATGACGAACTGCAGTATCTGAAGCGCCGATTGCACCCGTTTGAACACCAGGGCCAGCCCGCCCATGAAGAAGCCAAGCCCGTAGGCGCCGGCCACGGTCAACAACACCAACGGTATCAGGCTGAGGACGTCGAGGTTGAGCCACTTACCTGTGGTCGCCATCATCAGGAATAGCACTATCAGCACCATGAAGACATTCACGATGAAGTGGGCCGCGACGCGGAATATGTTAACCCAGCCGAAACCGAGCGGGCTCATATACAACTGCTCGAGCGTCCCCTGCTGCGCTTCCTCTATCATGCCCCAGGATAGCGTTCCATAGGCAATCAGGGCGAAGCTCCAGACCATGAACCCGACCACGATTCCCTCCAGTGTTTCACCGGTTTCGGCCATTGTGCCGCCCATCAAAGCCATAGCCCCGTAGAAGATGAGCAGGAAGATGATGAACATTGTCACTATCATGGAAATCGTGTCGAAGTAGTAACGCCTGAGGTATATGAACCTCATCTTCAGCTGGGCCATGAACACCGCCAGGTACCTCATTTCAACTGCCCCTTAACGATAGCGAGGAATATCTCCTCCAGATTGGGCTCCTTGTGGCCGATGGACTTCACCTGCGTGTTCCCGGCTTTGAGAATGTCCAGCACCTCGTAAAGCTCTGCCCCGTCCACGAGATCAGCATCGATGTAGGTTCGATGATCGGTAGATGAGAGTGCCAGCAGCGGGAAACGCTCTCTCAGCTTCATCTCCAGTTCCTCTACCAGATGACCCTCGAGTTCAAACCGGTACGCACTCACCTGGAACAGCTTCATCAGGTTGGTTACCCGGTCATCGACCACGACCCGCCCGTTGTTGATGATGATCACCCTCTCACAGGTGTCCTGCACGACATGCATGTCGTGTGACGACAGCAGAATCGTCCGCTCTCCCCTGGCAGCCATCTGCTTAAGGACGTTTCTCAGTTCGTAGGAAGTCTCGACATCCAGACCGAGCGTCGGTTCGTCGAGCAGCAGGACCTCCGTCTGTCGTATCAACGCGCAGGCCAGAGCCAGCTTCTGCTGCATTCCCCGGGAAAGCATGCGCGCCGAGGTCTTCTCCTTATCCTTGAGGTCGAAGAGTTCGATCAACTCGTCGATGTATCCCCTCACCTTCCGAACAGGGTGCCCCTGGAGTCCGGCGAAGAACTCCAGGTTCTCACGCGGAGTCAGTCGCCAGTAGATGTTGCGGTTCCCTTCGAGGAGGGCGGCTACCCTCTCCATGGCCTTCTTCGGTTGACGTTGAGCCTCCACTCCGTCGAGCCATATCTCGCCCGAGGTCGGCTTGATCAGGCCGGCGATGCACTTGATGGTCGTCGTCTTCCCCGCTCCGTTCGGACCCAGCAGGCCGACGACCTCGTTCTTGTGGACAGAGAAGCTGACGCGGTCGACCGCCACCACCGGCTCGGCACGCCGACGCCGGTAGCGCTTGGTCAGATCCTTAACATCTAGAACAGTTTCCATCTGGATTCCGTTAGACCACAGCATGTGTGCGCTGTGCTCCATCACCCTTCGGCAAACAGTTTCTCCCTCATCAGTCGCGGAGGCAATGAGCCACAGGAGAGAACCGCATTGTGAACCTCCTTCAACGACGCCTGCGGATTCCGTCTCTTGTATTCATCGATGAGCTTTACGATTTCCAGCTTCCCGATAAGATAGCTCATCGGCTGCGTCGGACTCATGGTGTAGCGCCGTATCTCGGCCTGTGCGTTGCTCCGCTCAAGGCCGGCCTTCTCCACCAGGAAGTCGATCCCTTCATCCACCGTCATCTTACCGGTATGAAGAGATACATCCAGGATGATGCGGGCCGCCCGCCACAGCTGGTCGGCGAGCCTCCCCAGTCGCTGCATCGGCTTGTCGATATATCCGAGTTGTTCCATCAACTCCTCGCAGTAGAACGCCCACCCTTCGGGAAACAGCGTGGAGACGAATCCTCCCAGTTTCCGCGGCAGCGTGCCGACCGTGTTGGCATAGACAAGCTGAAGATGGTGTCCGGGGTACGCCTCGTGTAGGGAGGTAACCGGTAGTTTGGCATAATAATGACCCTTGAGCTTCTCCTCCTGTTCTTCAGGCGGGCTTGCTGGATCTACGGGAGTGACAAGGAAGACTCCCTGCTGTGCCTTCTCCAGCGGCCCGGGCATCATGTAGGCTGCATAGGGTATGACCCCTCGCAGGAAAGGCGGAGTCGGCTCGATCTTAAGCGTTTCCCCCTCGGGAATCGATACGATATCCTGCGTAGCTACGAACTCCCTCACTTTGGCCATCTCTCGGCGGTAGACATCGAGTAGCTCATCAGCCTTGGGATGGTCGGCCTTGGCCTGCTCCAGCAGTTCCTTGACCGTCTTCGCAGAGTCGATTCCTCCGGCCAGCTTGTTCATCTGCTCCTGGGTCTCCTCAAACAGCCGCCAGCCTGTCTTAAGCAGTGTCTCCACATCGTAATCGATCATGTGGTCTTCGCGAAGCAGTTCCTCGAAGATCTCGCGGCCGACCGCGAAATCACCATTGGCCCCAGGTGCCACGCGCTGCTGCAAGAACTCGACGTAATCCTGGATGGCCTCAGCCGCCTTCTGGCTGGCCTCGTTGAGTTGAGGCGCGAGCTTCGGCGTCTGCTGAGCCAGTGCCGGGATGAGCATGGTGAAGAGCGCCAAACCCTGCTGGGCAGATTCCATTGCTACCTGGTTCCACACAGGTGGAACCTTCTCCGGCTCGATGTTATCTTTCCCCTGGGCCAGGACGCCCGGGATCGCCCGTAGTCTGCCCAGGACGCTCTCCAGCC
>Ga0209498_1001378_pt1 | contig 14921 bp, 11 predicted proteins | sample WalLakDeSediment_FD_184131 | JGI IMG/M metagenome (GOLD analysis project Ga0209498, IMG submission 184131) | Lake sediment microbial communities from Walker lake, Nevada to study Microbial Dark Matter (Phase II) - Walker Lake 11/02/13 Deep... | ecosystem: Environmental > Aquatic > Freshwater >... | reverse complement strand
CATCGGCAGGGATATCTTTCCTCACCACCTCCCCATCGAAGGTTACCTGGATGCCTCTTTCGTTCTCGGCAAAGGCCGTGCCACTTACCCGCACCGTTGACCCCACCGTTGTCGAAACCGGCGTTACTGCTATTGCGGGGGTCAACCTGAAATGCCTCTCCAACAACGGCACCCATACTGCACCGTCTTGGACCTCGACTTCGAGCGTGTTGATACCGCCGGGACTGGCCGAAATGGTATGTGATATGGCCCAAGTCCCCTTAGTACTATCGGCCCTATCTGTCCCTATCACCTGGCCCCTGTGCTTAACCTGGACGTTCTGGTTGGCCGTGAAGGCACAGCCGGTGAGGGTTATCACGGTGCCCACCGGTCCCTTGTCAGGTTCAATCGTTACCGAGGAGCCGACCTCAACATTGGCCGTTGCCAGGGTGGTATCATAGGTTTCGGTGGTTAGAAGAACAGCATAAGTCCCCTTGACGGTGACGGGGATCGCAAACTCGAAGGTGCGAGTTGCCGGCCCGTATACTGAGAACGTTGTTATCCGATTGTCTGGGGTGGCAGATCCCCAGCAGATTCGATAGGTGCCCTCGGCCGTAACGTTCACAGTTATCTTGATAAGGGAGCCGCATCGCCCGAAATCCGGGACCACGCTGACAGAACTGGTCGCAGGGTCTGCCAGAGCCGGTTGTGGCACCGTCATGGCCATGAATACGAAAAGCCCGGCCATGACGACGGCCCGCACTTGTTTCATGCGCACCCCCATTTCTATTGCCCGCAAGTCTTCCCGGAGCGTGTGGTTGAGTGAACAGCCGAATTTAGCAAAGAGTATGTTGCCTCCGAGAAGCCTAAAGCGGTGTCTCCTCTTTTGTGTTCAACTAGAGGCTGTCTGTCTCCCCTTCTTCGTTTAGAGCAATCTCGGACATGTACTCACTGGCTCGACGTCTCAAGCTAGGTTGCTCAGCGAGTTGGGCAACCGCGTTTTCAAACAGCTTCACTCAAACATAATATACACACTTCGCTTCGTTTGTCAAGGCATGGCACACGATGCTCTGTCTGGGCCAAGAGTGGCGCACCCTGTGTCAGGCATGCTATAATGCAGCCAGTGCCACCACCATTAATGACCAACGAAAGGCCGCCTTCTTCCCTCCACCAGTCGCACTTCTCTCTCGTGCCCTAGAATGACATGAACGACCACGTGAACCACGAGTACACCGCCAAGGATATTCAGATTCTCGATGAGATCAAGGCCGTGCGCTTGCGCCCGGGCATGTATATCGGCGGCACGGATAAGCACGGCTTACACCAGATCCTGTACGAGATAGTGTACAACAGCATAGACGAGGCCATGGCCGGCTCTTGTGACCGTATCGACATCACCATCCATGAGGACAACAGCGTTACCGTAACCGACAACGGTCGCGGCATTCCCACTGACATTATCCCGGGAGAGAGCATTACGGCGCTTCAGGCCGTGATGACCCGCCTGCATGCCGGCGCCAAGTTCAGCAATCAGGTCTACGGCGTGTCCAGCGGTCTACACGGCGTCGGCGCTTCAGTGGTGAACGCCCTATCCTCATGGCTGAACGTCGAGGTGAAGCGCCAGGGCAAGATCCACCGTCAGGAATATGAACGGGGCCTGCCCAAAGGCGAAGTGCATATTGCCGGCGAGTCTGCGGAGACAGGTACCTCGACCACTTACCTGGCCGATGAGGAGATCTTCGAGAGCATTGAATACGACTTCGACATGGCCTGTGCGAGATTACGGGAACTGGCGTATCTGAACAAAGGCGTGGAGATAGCCATCAGGGACAGCAGGACCGATCAGGAGAAGGCCTTCTATTTCGACGGCGGCATTGCCAGCTTCGTCCGCCGCCTGAACAGGAACAGGACCGTTGTTCACCCCTACCCGATCTATATGTCCACCATGACCAATAGCACCAGCATAGAGGCAGCTCTGCAGTATAACGATAGCTTCACGGAGTCCAGCAACTCCTTCGCCAACTGTGTGAATACCAGGGACGGCGGCAGCCACCTTACAGGCTTCCGCTCAGCCTTGACCCGCGTTTTCAACGACTATGCCCGGCACATCAAGCTGCTCAAGGACTCTGACCCCAACCTGAGCGGTGAAGATGTGCGCGAAGGCGCGGTGTCCATCATCAGCGTGAAGCTGCCGCAGCCCCAGTTTGAGGGGCAGACCAAGGCCAAGCTGGGAAATCCTGAAGTGAAGAGCCAGGTGGAATCGGCAATAGCAAACAGTCTGGCCCTGTATCTCGAGCAACATCCCAATGAGGGCAAGGCGATCATGGAGAAGTGTCTCCTTGCCGCCCGAGCCAGAGAGGCCGCGCGCAAGGCCCGTGACCTCGTCTTGAGAAAGACGGGCTTTGAGACATCAACCCTGCCCGGGAAACTGGCCGACTGTTCGGAGAAGGAGCCGGCCAAGTGCGAGCTCTACCTGGTTGAGGGCCCCTCGGCCGGCGGCTCAGCCAAGCAGGGACGAGACCGCGGCTATCAGGCTGTGCTCCCCCTCAAGGGCAAGATACTCAACGTGGAGAAGGCTGCCAAGGACAAGATCCTGGCACATGAAGAACTGAGGGCCATCGCCACAGCGCTGAGGGCAAACACAGACGACCAATTCGATAGCTCCAGGCTTCGCTACCACAAGGTGATCATCATGACCGATGCCGATGTTGATGGCTCTCACATTCGCACCCTGCTCCTGACCTTCTTCTACCGACACATGACCGAGTTGATCAATCAGGGCTATCTCTACATCGCCCAGCCCCCACTTTACCGCCTCAAATCAGGCAAACAGGAGTTCTGGCTTTACTCCGACCAGGAGAAGGAGGAAAAGCTCAAGGGCCTGCGAGAGGACAAGGTGGAGATCCAGAGATATAAGGGACTGGGCGAGATGAGCCCTGAACAGCTCTGGGCGACCACCATGAATCCAGCCAGCAGGACCCTGCTCCAGGTGCAGGTAGACGATGCCATAGCTGCTGATCAGGCCTTTCATATGCTCATGGGCGACGAAGTTCTGCCCCGCAAGAGGTTCATCCAGGCCCACGCTCAATACGTAAGAAACCTGGACGTCTAGCTGCTGGGCTTCTTCAGCCCTGCGCTGCCGGCCATACACCACCAGCCCCTGGCCAGATCCGACTGCCATATACAACGCCCCGCGGTTTTGGCAAAATGGGAACATCAAACAGAGGGAGGCTTCAAGGATGCGATCACAACAGAGTAGAACGAAACTATGGCTCCTGTCGCTGGGAGTCCTGCCCGTCCTCCTGGCGGTTTCAGTTGGGGCCGACTGCCCGTCCCCCACCGAGTCAGGCTCCGACCACCCGGCGGGCCTGGCTGAGCTGGTCCTGCCCTCACCAAGAACCGACGGGGATGTCTCGCTGGAGCAGACTCTGCTGCAGAGAAGGTCCGTCAGAAACTACACCGGTGAACCCCTGACCCTCGATGAGGTATCGCAGCTACTGTGGGCAGCCCAGGGCATCACCGACGCCAGAGGGTACAGAACTGCGCCGTCGGCGGGGGCCACCTACCCGCTGGAGATTTACCTGGTGGCAGGCGACATAGCAGAAGTTAGCTCCGGCGTCTACCGGTACGAGCCGGCGGAGCATAAGCTGGTCAAGGTGATTGACGGCGACGTCAGGGCAGGCCTGGCCGCAGCCGCCCTGGCGCAGAGCCCGGTCAGGGAAGGCGCTGCAAGCATCGTCTTCACCGCCGTCTATGCCCGAACAACCCGCCACTACGGAGACCGGGGTATGACGTATGTGCACATGGAGGTTGGACATGCGGCACAGAACGTGTACCTCCAGGCAGTCGCCCTTAGTCTGGGCACGGTTGTGATTGGAGCCTTCATTGACGAACAGGTCAGCAGAATCCTCGGTCTGCCGGCAGATGAGCAGCCACTATACATCATGCCCCTGGGAAGAGTCGGGTGATAAGACTCCTCTGACAGAGCCATCCCGGAGAGAGAAGGCCTAGCGAGCCTTATCTTCAATCCGGGAGCACCACCAGTCACTCGGCGGCCGGCCGGTACATCTTCTGTTCTGCTATGTATGCCGCCACGCCCCGGGGCACCAGGTAACGAATGGATAGGTCCTCGGATACGCGCTGGCGAATGACTGAAGAGCTGATCCCGATCACGGGCATATCGAGCTCAATGACCCTGTCGAGCAGGCCCGGTATTGCAGTTTCCAGATGCCGCAGTTCCTCTAAGGCTGATGCTGCGGCGTCGCCCCGGACATGCCTGGGCAAAACCACCAGCCTGCATAGCTGAATCAGTGTCTGCGGCTCCTTCCATAGGTGCAGCTCGGCCAGCGCATCGCGCCCCAGCATGAAGAAGAAGCTTGCCTCACTACCCATTTCCTCACGCAGCGTGTTCAGGGTATCCACGGTGTAAGAGGGTCCGCTGCGCTCAACCTCGATGACAGACAATCTAAAACTAGGGTTGTCCCCTATGGCACGACGCACCATCTCCACCCGCTGGACGGCCGGACTCACGTCACGGTCCCGTTTCAGCCAGGGCTGCCCCGCAGGCACGAACAGGACTTCCTGTAACCCCAGGCTTGTTCTCGCCTCCTCCGCAACGATAAGGTGACCGATATGGATAGGATCGAACGTGCCGCCCAGAATACCTACTTTCACTGTCCTACCTTTGTGGTTTGGGACGGAACACCGCTACTCTAGGTTGCGCGGTCTCCTCTTCAGCCTCGCGGGCCCGGTCCACCATTGCCAGGGCCTTCCTGAACAATTCTGACACGCCCTGGCCGCTGATCGCCGAGATGTAGAAGGCAGGCACGCACAGCTCCGTTAGCGCGGGAGCCAGGCACTCCTTGATCTCAGACAGACGGGCCTGAACCTCAGCCAGATCCGTCTTGTTGACCGCCACCACCCTGGGCTTCCGCACCAGGTCTTCCCTGACCGCGAGTTCCTTATCCAGCACTCTCAGGTCATCAACCAGGGCAGGCGAGCAACCATCCAGCAGATACATGATCAGCCCGGTGCGTTCGACATGCCGCAGAAAACCGTTGCCCAGGCCCTTGCCCAGATGAGCCCCTGCCACCAGCCCGGGCATCTCGGCCACGATATGGTCCCTCTCCCCACCCGGCATGACTCCCAGAACCGGCTGGCGGGTGGTGAAGGGATAATCGGCGATCTCCGGCCTGGCTCTCGATATCGCCGCCAGCAGAGTGGATTTCCCCGAGTTGGGCTGGCCGACGATACAGACATCGCTAAGGAGTTTGAGCTCCAGGGCGACATGCCGCTCTTCTCCAGGCGCGCCTCTGCCCGCTGTCTCCGGAGCCTGGTTCACCGCCGTAGCGAACCGCACATTGCCCGATCCTCCCCGACCACCCTTAGCCACGAGGCAGCTCTGACCGGGAGCCTTCAGATCAGCCAGCAGTTTCTCCTCCCCGGCAGCATCCTTGGCCAGGACTATCGTGCCCACTGGCACGGAAATGAACAGGTCCTCGCCGTTCTTGCCACGTCTCCGCCAACCAGTTCCCCGATGACCATCCTCAGCTAGGAACTCCCTCTGCGGACCCGTCAGGCTCAGATCAAGTGTGTTGGCACTGGCCACGACGGATACGCTCCCGCCATCCCCCCCATCTCCACCATCCGGTCCGCCAAACGGAATGTACTTCTCCCTGCGGAAGCTAACACTGCCATCGCCCCCAGATCCCCCCCCCACCAGTATCTCCCTATAATCTATCATTAGTTATCCAGTTAATTTACATATAGTGAGTAGTATTGAATATGATTAATAACTATTATAAGCAATATTGTCTTGGCACAGGTTACGAGTGGCGGGACGTGGGTTCAGGAAGAATTGTGGGCACAACAACCAACAATCTATCCACAAGTTACTGCCGGTTTTACACAGCCTGATCCGCTGCGCTCGAGCTTCTCTGGGAGTTGATCTTCTGTCGTATCTCCGCGATCTGGCTGGATAGGTGGGGATTGATGCTCAGTTGGCTGGCTATCCTCTCGTAGCCATGAAGAACTGTGGCATGGTTTCTGCCGCCCAGTGCCCTGCCGATTTCGGTCAGCGGGCAGTTGTGGCTCTCGCGCATGAGATAGATGGCCACGTGCCTTGCCAGACTGGTCGCTCGATCCCTCTTCTTGCCTACGAGGTCTTCTGCAGATAGGCTGAAGTGGTCTGCCACCGTTTGTAAGAGCAGCTTTATGTCCCGTTGATGGGTGGCGCTTGTTAACAACTTGTTGATTGTCTGGGGGGTTATCTTGGCTCCGCTCAGCCTGGCCTGGGCGGTGAGGTATACCAGTGCGCCTTCAAGTTGGCGGACATTGCCACAGACCTTCTCCGCGATAATGTGCAGCACGTCTTCCAGTTCAGGGTTCATGGCTGTCTCTGCCTTGGCACGCAGGATGCTCAGCCGTGTCTCGAAATCGGGTGGTTGTATATCGGTGATAAGGCCTCCCTCAAGGCGCGACTTCAGCTTGCTGCTCAGCGGGTGCATGTCTTTGGGCGCGCAGTCCCCTGTGATTACGATCTGATAGTTGTTGGTGTATAGCTCGTTGAAAATGTGAAAGAAGCACTGCAGCGTCTGTTTCTTGTCGATGAGGAAGTGCACGTCGTCAAACAGGAACACATGTATATTCCTGAACTTGCTGCGGAAGGTGTCGACCTTGTGGGCTCTGACCGCCGTTACAAATTCGTTGGCGAACTGCTCCGCACTGGTGTACACCGCCTGCAGCCCGTTGTTCTCAGTCAGCTGTCCTATAGCATGCAGCAAGTGCGTCTTGCCCTGCCCGGTGCTGCTGTGGATGAACAGCGGGTTATAGCTGTCTGCCGGATGCTCGGCTACCTCAAGGGCGGCAGCGTAAGCCAGGCGATTGGAGTCGCTGACAACGAAGTGGTCGAAGGTATATCTGGGGTTGAACCTGCGGCGCGTGGCTATGCAGCTGGTGCCGCCATCGGTCTGGCTGGGCAACGGGCTGGCCGGCACTGGTTCACCGTTTCCCACCACAAACTGTACCTCTGCATCGTCACCGACGATATCGACCAGGGTCTTCCTGACCATAGGGTAAAACCGCTTGGACAGCCATTCAGCCACGAATACGTTGGGGACACCGACAACAAAGACGTTATCCTGATAACTGAGGCCCTGGCTACTGCTGAGCCAGGTAGTGTAGTTTGCTCTGCTAACGTGAATCTGAAGCTTGCCTAATACCGTCTTCCAGATCTCTTTCGCTGATTCCAATCTATCCCGACTCCCAACAATGCTCAGCTACAGAGATAGCTGAGAAGATTCTTATAGGTGAGGCTGGTAGTTAAGGACTTCCCTGCCCATAGGATATCAGGGTTGTCCAGACCTCCGCTAGGCGATGTTTGACATAACCAAGCAATTAACTGAAAATAATCCCGCCGTGACTGTGCGCGTCGTTTTTATGGGCACTCCGCCCTTTGCTGCCACCGTGCTGGAGGCCCTGCTCCGGAGTTCCTGTCAGGTCGTTGCCGTCTATACTCAGCCGGACAAACCTTCCGGCAGAGGGCACAGGGTCGTTAACTCGGCCGTGAAAAGACTCAGTCTCGAGCGCCAGATACCGGTCGTTCAAACTCACAGTCTCAGGTCGAGCGAGGTGGTCGGCCATCTGGCCAGTCTGCAGCCCGATCTCATCGTCGTAGCCGCCTTTGGGCTGATACTCCCCGCCGGGGTTCTCGACCTGCCCGGATCCGGATGCCTGAACGTTCATCCATCGCTCTTGCCGCGGCACAGGGGGCCGTCTCCAATCCCCAGTGCTATTTTGTGTGGAGATGACGTTACCGGCGTAACGATCATGCTGATGGACGCCGGATTGGATACCGGGCCAATCCTGACTCAGGAGACGATGCCCATCGCCTTCACCGATACGGCTGGCTCGCTTGGTGCCAGGCTGGCCGACCTGGGGGGCAAACTTCTGCTGGAGACCCTGCCCGGATGGTTGAGCAGAGAGCTCAGGCCCCAGACTCAGGATGAGTCTCGCGCTACCTGTAGTAGTCTCCTTACTCAGGAGGATGCCGAGGTCGACTGGAGCCGGTCAGCGCTCGAGCTCTGGCGCCGGGCCAGGGCCTACAATCCTTGGCCCGGCTTCCACACCCGGTGCCAGGCCAAACGGCTCAAAATCCACGAAGCAGTACCCCTCGGCCCTGTGGCAGAGGGTCGTATTGGGGAGGTGGTCCTCCTGAGCGAGCCACCCGGTATCGGCGTGGTCACCGGTCAGGGTGTACTGGGGCTCTGCCGGATTCAGATGGAGGGCAAGCGTGACATGTCGGCCGAGGAGTTGGCACGAGGGAAGAGAGATTTCGTGGGCTCGGTCTTGGGGAGTGGCTAGGAGGCGCGCTAGGCTGCCAGGTGATAGACCAGCAGGGCCACGGCCTGAATGGCCAGCAGGGGTGGCAGAATGTATCTGTACACCCTGGCCAGGCTGGCCTGGAAGTACTCGGTGGACAGTATCAGGCAGAGATGTAGCGGCGAGAGCAGCACTCCCACGTATCCGCTTATGTAGGCCAGCAACAGGCCGTAGACGTTGACCTCTGAGCCCAGGGTCAGGAACGGAATCAACAGCGGGAGGCTTATGCCTACAAACCCCATGCTGATGCCCGTGGCGAAGCCCATCAGAAAGGGCAGTGCTGCCACGATGGCCAGTGTGGGCAGGCCTATGTGCTGCATGTCTGCAAACAGCGAGTAGGCGGCCCCGGAACTCTCTATGGTGGCTTTGTATAGCATCAAGGCATACAGCAGGAACAGGATCTTCACGTCCAGGCCATACCGCAGGGCCATCTTCAACTCCGGCCGAGCGGCTCTTTGCTGGGCGGCCAGCAGAACCAGGGCCAGAGGAAAGGCGATGACCGCGTTCAGGCCCAGCAGGACCAGCGTTACTACCAGAAGTATGGGCCAGGATGCCCTCAGAAGATCGTGGAATACTCCCTTCTTTGACTCGCTCGCCTGCGTCGGTCCCGTCGTGCTGGACTTAAGCAGTCGGTAACTGGAGAGGATGCCCAGTCCAATGACGAGAGCCGTCATGGGCAGAAGTGTCGCCGTCACGGACGAAAGCGGCACTGACAGTATCACGCTTGTGGCTATGATGGCCGGGTACACCGGCAGGGACGTCTCCCATATGTGCCTGAACCAGTAGTTCACGAAGGTGACCTTCTCGGCAGACAGATGCATTCTGCCGGCTAGGTCTCTTAAGGCGGTGCCCGAGACCAGGGCTCCGGCCGGCATGGGAACCAGCCCTATCATAGCAGGAACAAAATGCATGGCCAGCTTGGGGCCCAGTCTCTCCATCGTGACCGCCAGTCCCGTAAGAAGGCCCCTCACCTCCATCAGTCGGCTCATGGCCAGGGCACTGGCCACAATCGCCAGCAGTCTGAGGGTCTCATAGTCCAGCAGCGTCTGCAGCATGTGCTGGGGTAGCGAGCGCACGGGCAAGAGCAGCAGGGAGACGGCCAGGCTTCCCGCGAGAATGGCTGGCCCTGGGTGGACCTTGAGCCTGAGCAGAATCAGTATCCCGCCGATAGATGCCAGCAATGCTATGGACGGGCTCAGCATATTAGCACCAGCCAAAGACACGTGACAGGCGTATCAGTGTAGATCTCAAGTGACGGCATGGTCGAAGCCGAGCCAGGTGGAGATGTTCCTCACAGGCTCTCGCTCGGTCTCCAGTCTGTTGGCCGCGAACTCCCAATCGGGGTAGCCAATGGCGACGGCCGCGATTATGCGCTTGGACTCCGGAATGTGAGCGTGTTTCCTCAGCACTTCCGGGTACATCGTTCCTTGGTCCTCAATGCAGGTTCCCAGGCCGAAGTGCAGGGCGGTGAGACAGATGGTCTGTATCACCCCACCGACGTCGAGCAGTGGTCCACTCTCGCTCAACGAACGGTCCACTGAGACGATGATCGCCGCAGGCGCATCGAAGTAGCGAAACCCGCGCTCGAGCCACTCTGTCCTCTTCACTTTGTCCTCCCTGGCTATGTCCATAAGCTGAAAGAGCTGTTTGGCCAGGCCGACCTGGCGCTGGCGGTAGATGCTCTCCACGGGCCAGCTCACCACCGAGTACTCGGGATTGGGCGGCGCTCCGGACCTGAGCAGTGCGACGTTGTCCCGGCTCACGTTCTCCAGGACGGAGCCGCTCATCACGGTGAACTCCCAGGGCTGGGTGTTCATGGCCGAGGGAGCACGGCTGGCTGTTGTCAGGATCTCCTCCAGGACCTCTCTGGGCACACGGTCAGGTTTGTAGCCCCGAATGCTCTTGCGTGTCTTTACGGCGGTGATGATATCCATACGTTGGCTCCTTTTCAGTCGTTCCCCTTCTTCGCCGCGGCCTCGGGCTCCGACTCGTATATCCGTTCCTCCGCCAGCTCTGCCTCGCTCAGAGAGACGTCGGCCTCGATGTCCCTGCCCTCGATGTCCCTGCCCAGGATCTCCTTGTAGTATTCATGCTGGATAATAAGGTTCATGATCTCGCTGCTGCCCGTCCAGATCATGATCAGCCTGGCCTCCCTCAGCGCGCGCTCCACCGGATAGACATGGGTGTAGCCGATGCCGCCCAGAATCTGCATGGCGTCGTTTACTACCTCCCAGAACGTCTGGGTAGAGAACTTCTTGACCTCCGAGACCAGTCTTCTCTGATAGCCTGCTGTACCGACGCCATCGTCGATGGTCTTGGCCACGGAGTAGGCCAGGGCGCTGGCCGCATCCAGCTTGGTGATGCAGTCGGCTATCTTGAAGTTCACCCCTTCAAAGCTCCTGATGGTCATGCCGAAGGCCTTGCGTTTGTTGGCATAGCGTGCCGCCAGTTCCAGGATCGCCCTGGAGCCCCCAACTCCTCCCGAGAGCAGCCTTTCCGGCACCATTAGCTTGTAGAATATCTTTGCCCCTTCGTTCTCCTTGCCCAGCAGGTTCTCCGCCGGCACCGGCACATCGCGAAAGACCAGTCTGCCCGTGCCCGTGCCCCGACAGCCCATCAGTCCGTAGACATGCTTTACCTCTACGCCCATATCCCGCTCAACTATGAAGGCGCTCAGCGAGTCGCGGCCGGCTCCGGGGTTGGTGACGGCAAACACGAGGAAGTAGTCGGCGCCTTCGGAGCCCACCACAAACCGCTTCTGTCCGGTAAGATAGTAGTGGTCGCCCCTCTTGCGGGCCACCGTCGTGGCTCCAAAGAAGTCGGACCCGCCTCTCGGCTCGGTCAGTGCCTCGCCGGCCCACTTTGTGCCCGCGATCAACGGCTTGAGGTACTTCTCCTTCTGAGCTTCGGTTCCAAACACGTTTAGACCTTCTCCCACGATGGAGGTAACCGAGACCAGGCAGGCAAAGGGTACTCCCAGCCTGTTCACCTCGCCGATCTCGATGATCTCATCCACCCATTTCAGGTCCCGGCCGCCGTACTTCTTCGGAAACCTGATCCCCAGCAGGTTTCTCCGTCCGGCCTCCCGAACGAACTCGTGGGGGAACTCGATCTTGTCGGCGTCCATGTCCAGTATCAACTGCCGGGGAACGCTCCTTACCAGTTCCCGGACCTCCTGTCTGAATTTCCTGCGCTCTTCGGTCAGAAATACGTCTAACATTGCTACCTCCTTGTTTTCCTGGCCAGGCGGGTGCTACAGCCTTGGATCAGCCGGCGGGCCCGCAGCCTGGTGACACACACGTTGCGCAACAGTATACCACTTGTCAGAACGCCCAGAAAGGACTGCCCTTGCCCTGCACAAGGGGCGATGGAGCCCGGCCCGGCTATTGAGACTTTTCCTTAAACACGAGGGCTCCGACGGGGCAGACGGCTATGCACTCGCTGCAGTCTTGGCACAGCGCCCTGCCCAGGGGTTCGTCTCCGAAGGTGGTCACCATCCTGCGGAAGCCGCGGTAGCCGAAGCCTATGACTCCCCGGCCCACCTTCTCCTGGCACACCCGGATGCACTTACCGCACAGCACGCACTTATTGGGGTCGTGGATGAACAGAGGATTGCTGGTATCTACGGCCAGCTCTGGCAGGATCTTGGCGAATCTCTTCGTCTTGAGCTTGACGCCGAGATGTTTGGCTATGCTCTGAAGCTCGCAGGAGCCGCTCTTCAGGCAATGGGCGCAGTCCACAGGATGGCTGGCCAGGAGCAGTTCTAGGGCGGTGCGGGCCAGCCTCACTGCCCTGGCCCCCCTTGTGTCAACCACCATGCCTTCTGCCACTGGCAGAGTGCAGGCCGGAACCGGACTCTCTGTGCCCTCTATCTCCACGAAACAGAGACGGCAGGCCGCAGCCGGCTCGCTCCTCTCCCGAATGGCACAGAGGTTGGGTATGTAGATGTCATTATCCAGAGCTGCCCACAGGACCTTTTCTCCCGGGGCAGCTCTTACTGTCTTTCCATCAATGGTCAGAGAAACGCTCTTACGTTTTGCCAGTGCCTTTCCCCTTGTTGTCTCCGCTTAGAACAGCCCCTGGACCTTGCCGGTCTTCGTGTCCACGTCTACCCGTCTGAAGGCCGGATCAGAGCTGGTTCCCGGCATCAGGCTGATCGTCCCGGCGCAGGGGCAGAGGAACTTGGCTCCGGAGTAGATCAGCACGTCGCGAATGGGCAGTGTCCAGCCCTTGGGCACGCCCTTCAGCGTCGGATCGTGCGACAGGCTCAGATGCGTCTTCACCATCATGGTGGCGTAGTCATCATACTTGGGATTGGACTCGAGCATCTTGGCCTTGGCCTCGGCCTCGGGAGTCCAGGACACGCCGTCGGCGCCGTAGACCACCTTGGCCACCTTCTCCACCCGCTGTCGCAGCTTGGTCTCCAGCGGGTACAGGAACTTGAAGTCGTTCTTCTCTTCGCAGGCTTCCTTGACCGTATCAGCGAGTTCCAGAGCGCCGTCGCCGCCCTTGAGCCAGTGCTCGCTGAAGGCACAGCGCGCCCCCGCTGCCTCGGCCGCCTTCCGCACCATGGCGACTTCTGCCTTGGTGTCGGTGTGGAAGCCGTTGATGCACACCACGGGGTTGATGCCGGCAGCCCTGATTGTGTTGATGTGGTGTAGCATGTTCGGCAGGCCCTTCTCCAGCAGCCCCAGGTCTTCCTTAGTGTAGGACTCGGGCAGAGGCCGTCCGGCTACCACCGTGGGTCCGCCGCCGTGCATCTTCAGTGCCCTGATGGTGGTGGTCAGCACCGAGACATGAGGCTTCAGTCCACTGAGCCGGCATTTCACGTTCCAGAACTTCTCGAATCCTATGTCGGCGGCAAAGCCGCTCTCCGTCACATGATAGTCGAACATCTTCAGCGCAATGCGGTCCCCGATGATGGAGGACTGTCCCACAGCGATGTTGGCGAAGGGACCGGCATGTACCAGGCAGGGCTGGTACTCGGCGGTGCACATCAGGGTGGGGTTGATCGTATTGCGCATCCAGGCTGTCATAGCCCCGCCCACTTCCAGGTCGCCGGTGGTAACTGGGTTGCCGTCCCTGTCGAAGGCAACGGTGATATTGTCCATTCTCTTGCGCAGGTCTGCCAGGTCCGTGACGATGGACAACATGGCCATGAGCTCCGAACTCACCGCGATGCCGAACTTCGACTGCATCGTGTACCCGTCCTGTCGACCGCCCAGGCCTATCACGATGTTCCTCAGGCTCTGGGCACAGAAGTCCATTATCCAGCCCATCTCTACTCTGGTCGGATCGACGTTCAGCCGGCGCATCCTGGTGCGCTTGGCCAACTCATCATCATCGTAGTTGCGCTCGTGCTGCATCCTGGAGGTGAGCGCCACCATGGCCAGGTTGTGGGCATTCATTATGTCGTTGATGTCGCCGGTCAGTCCCAGCGAGAACTCGGTCATGGGAATGAGCAGCGCATTGCCGCCGCCGGCCGCGGTGCCCTTGATGTTCATGCTCGGGCCGCCCGAGGGCTGACGTATACAGCCGCCCACATTCCAGCCCCGCTTGCCCATGCCCTGCATGAGGCCCATGCTGGTGGTGGTCTTCCCCTCGCCCAGCGGCGTGGGAGTTATGGCGGTCACCTCGATGTACTTGCCGTCGGGCCTGCCCTTGAGTCGCTCGATGATCTTGAGGAAGTCAAGCCTGCATAGTCTGCCCTGCGGGATGATCTCATCCTTTTGCAGGTTCAGTTTCTCCCGCCACTCATCGGGGGTGGGCATGTTCTCTTCGGCAGCTTCTGAGATCTGCCAGTCCTTTAGCTTGGTCGCGTCGTATGCCATGAGTAACCTCCTTTCCAGTGTTGCTTATCTGTTACTTCTTCATGCGGTCGGCCCTGCGCTCGGCCGCCACCACCGTGTTGACCATAAGCATGGTGATGGTCATGGGGCCAACCCCTCCCGGCACGGGTGTGATGGCGCTGGCTTTTTCCTTGACCGTCTCGAACTCAACGTCGCCCCTGAGGTCAGCGACCTGCTTGTTGGGGTCGGCCTTGCTCGGCTTCCAGCCCACCCGGTTTACACCCACGTCGATGACCACCGCTCCCTCCTTCACCATGTCGGCCTTGATCACTTCCGGAGAGCCCATGGCGGCCACCAGGATATCTGCCTGCCTGGTTATCTCGGCCATGTTCTTTGTCCCAGTGTGGACTACGGTCACGGTGGCATTGGCACGCTTGTTCTTCTGCACCAGCATGGCCATGAGCGGCTTGCCGACTATGTTGCTCCTGCCGCAGATGACCACGTGTTTACCCTCAGGAGGGTTGCCGCTGCGTACCATCAACTCCACCGCCCCGTGGGGCGTGCAGGGCATGAAGTACGGGTCTCCGATCAGCATCTTCCCCACGTTGATGGGATGGAAGCCATCGACATCCTTGGCCGGGTCTATTAGGTTCAGCACCTTGTCGCTGTCGATGTGCTTCGGCAGCGGTAGCTGGACCAGTATGCCGTCCACATGTTCTGCCCTGTTCATCTCCTCCACCTTGGAGAGGAGTTCTTTCTCCGGGGCATCCTCGG
>Ga0209498_1001377_pt1 | contig 14921 bp, 7 predicted proteins | sample WalLakDeSediment_FD_184131 | JGI IMG/M metagenome (GOLD analysis project Ga0209498, IMG submission 184131) | Lake sediment microbial communities from Walker lake, Nevada to study Microbial Dark Matter (Phase II) - Walker Lake 11/02/13 Deep... | ecosystem: Environmental > Aquatic > Freshwater >... | reverse complement strand
CCGGTGACGGTCGTGGCTCCGGGCCCGATCGGTACGGAAACCTGCTCCTACGCCGCCCTGCTCCCACTCGGCGGCGACCGAGCCCTGATGGCCTACTCGGAGTTCAAGCTCGAAAATGAGGCCGGGCAGGCCTGCAAGGGAATTCGCGTCCGCGAGGTGCGGGCCCGGTAATAACGCGCTGCTCGGGGGGGCGCTGCGTCGCTCGCCATCGCGACGACGACGTGCGTTGCCGGCGGCGGCGGGAGCCTGCTGCTCCTCCTGCACCCGCGCCTCGTCGACATGGACAAGGCTCGGGACGACGGCGGGGCGGAACCGCAGGGCATGGCTCTCCGACCCGCTCACCCGGAGGGCTCCCGCCGTCCCTAGTCTAACACCTTTTTCGCATGACCTGGAACCACGACGGTACTGTCTCACGATTCAGCGCGGAGGCGCGTCGCCGAGGTTGAAGCCTCGCTTCGAGCGACGCGGCCACGAGCATGACAGCGAGCAGCGTGAACCATGAGCCCACCCCCCGACATCCGCTGGCAGCAGCGATTCGACAATTTCACGGCCGTGATGGGCGACGTCTCTCCGCTCCAGGCCGAGGCAATCGCGGGCGAGCTCGACGAACTGCCGCTGCCCTATCGCTTCGAGGTTCAACCCGTCGCCCGCATCGTCCATGCGTTGCTGCCGGCGCATATCGACCGCGTGGGGATCTTCATCTACAGGGCTGCCTGAACGGGCCGAACAGGAGTGGGACGCAGTTCTTCTTTCCCCACGGCCGGCTGGTTTGACGTTGCCATGGCATGTTCATATGCTCTCTCCCATTCGGCGAAGACCGGCCTTGATGCCGCGACGCATGCCCGCAATTTCTTCGACTGCGTGAAAACTCGCCAAGAGCCGATCTGCAACGCCGCCGTGATGCGGAAGAGCCACCTCGCCTGCCATGCCGCGGCGCTGTCGTGGATTCTCGGCCGCAAGCTCACGCTCGACCCGGCCCGTGAGGTGTTTGTGACGGCGACGGGCCTCGACAACGAGGCGAATGGCCTCAAAAGCCGCCCCGCGCGGAACCCCTGGGCCTGAGTCCAGCGTGGAAGTGACAACGGGTTGAAGTCCGAATCCCGGCTGCGGTGGAGGGAACGGCGCCAGGCACCGTTTTTCCAGGGGTCGTGAAGACGGTTCCCCACCGTCAGCTAGACTCCCATCTGGGAAACGGGGCCTCAGCGTGAAACGTCTCATGATGTCAGAGCGTGTGACCGGCGAGTCGGTGGCGATCGTCTCGGCGCGGCTGCCGGCATGGGCGTTGCTCGTGGCGTTGCTTGGCGTGGCGTGGCAGGCCGAGGCCGGACCTGTGCCCGAGGTCACGGCCTCGTTCAGATCGATTGCCGAGATCAAGGACGTCAGCGACGCGGAGGTGCGGAGCAAGCCCAGGGTCGTGATTCGGGGCGTCGTCACGTGGCGGGAGGAGCAAGGGCGAGTGCTCTACCTGCAGGATGAGACGGCGGGAGTCTACACCTTCGTTCCGCGTCTCAATCCGACGCCTTGGCTTCCGGATGCCGTGCAGTCGGCCACGCTGGTCGAGGCCAGTGGCTTCGTGGTGCTGGGTGGGTTTGCTCCGTCACTGCAGCTCGCAACGATTCGGGTGATCGGCCCGGCACCGCTGCCGGAGCCGCTGCCCTTCGAGTTCGCCCGCTTCGCGACCGGTGCCGACAACTGCAGCCTGGTCGAGGTGGCAGGCGTGGTGCAGGGTGTCCGCGAGGAGCCGAAGGTGTGGCGGCTGTTCGCGGCAAATGAATTTCAGCGGTTCGAGGTCGAATGTCGCAAGGCGGCGATGCCCCCCGACTTTGGCGAGTGGTGCCTGTCGTTGGTCAACGGCCGGGTGCGAGTCCGGGGTGTGTCCTCGGCCTCGTTCAACGCCCGCGGCGAACTGCTGCTGCCACGATTGCTGGTTGGCGAAGCCGGCTGGATCGAGCCGGTCGCCCTGCCCGATCACGAGCCTTTTGGCTCTCCTCAGGTGTCGATCGACGCGGTGGCCCGCTATCGGGCAGAGCCGCTCGCCGCCCATATGGTTCGAACCGCGGGTACGGTGGTGCATGCGGTGCCGGGCGAGGCGGTGTTTCTGCAGGAAGGTCTGCACGGGCTGCGGGTGCTGACCCGCTCGCGGGAGCATTTTCTGCCGGGCGACCACGTCGAGGTGGCGGGCTTCGTCGATCGGGGAGGCAGCGTGGCGGGGCTCACCGAGGCGGTCGTGCGGCGACTGTCGAGCGGCTCGCCGCCGGAGCCGGTGAATATCACCCCCGACGAAGTGGCCGCGGTGCACGAGCGGTCGGCCGACAGGTTTGTGATCGCCCAACCGGGAGACTACGAGGGCTGCCTCGTTCGGTTTCCCGCCAGGCTCCTCGAGCGCAAGCCGGGGCAGAGCCGTGAACTGCTCGTGTTGGCGGCCGGGGAAACCAGCGTGACGGCCCGCATCCCGACCGCCGACCTGACTCGGCTGCCCGGCCTCGAGGCCGGCAGCGAACTGCTCGTGACCGGGATCCTGAGGATCCTTCCGGCGAGCGAACCCGCCTCCTGGCCGCTGACGCGCCCCTCGCGGATGGAGGTCGCTCCCCGGTCGGCCGCCGATGTCACGATCCTCTCGCAGCCCCCCTGGTGGACACCTCGCCGGCTGGCCCTATTGCTGGCTGGCGCGTCGGCAACACTCATGGTGGCGCTGGCCTGGGGCGTCGCCTTGCGGCGGCAGGTGCGGCGACAGATGCGGGAGATCGAGGACGGGCTCCGCATGGAGGCGGTGGCCGAGGAGCGGCAGCGGATCGCCCGCGAGTTTCACGACACGCTCGAACAGGGGCTGGCGGCCCTGTCGCTGCGGCTGGGCGTGGCCGCCTCCCGGACGGCCGACGAGCAGGCCCGGGGCGTCTTACGGCAGCAGAAGACGCTGCTCTCCTGGCTTCAGACGGAGACGCGGGAGTTTCTCGAGGATCTCCGCGACACGACCCATGCGGAGGAGCCCCTCGGCCCCACGCTCACCGGCCACGTGGAGCAGCTGCGGTCGCTCTGCCCGGTGCCGATCGAGTTGGCGATCGAGCCCGGGCTGCCCGACGTATCGGCGGCGGTGCAGCACCATCTCGCGAGAATCGTTCGTGAGGCGGTCTACAACGCGATCCGCCATGGGGAGCCGAGCAACGTTTTGGTGCGGCTGGCCGCGGGGCCCAGGGCGGGGGAGATCGACTTGGAGATCCGCGACGACGGTCGGGGGTTCGAGGTGAGCCGTGGAGCCGAGCTGCCAGGGCATTACGGAATCCGCGGCATGCAGGAACGGGCTCGCCGGGTGGGGGCTCATTTGGAGATCGAGAGCGAACCGGGGCAGGGCACGCGGGTGTTCGTCTCGATCCCGGCCCAACTTCCGGTTTCGACAATAGCCGGTCTGGGAGGGGGATCGCCATGATCCGAACCAATCCCCGCCTGAAAGTCGCCGTGTCTGCGCCTCCCATCCGCCTGCTCGTGGTTGACGACCATCCGGTCTTCCGGGAGGCGTTGGCCCATGCGCTCGAGGCGGAGCCCGGCTTCCAGATCGTGGCCCAGGCGAACGACGGCCTGGGGGCCGTGGAGGCCTGGCGGCGTCACCGTCCTGATGTCACGCTCCTCGACGTCAGCATGTTTGGCATCGGTGGGATCGAGACTCTGCAGCTAATCCGGAAGATCGACGAGGCAGCCCGCGTGCTCGTGCTTACTTCGTCACAGCAGCCCCACGACGCTCGGGCGGCCCTGGCGGCCGGGGCGGCAGGGTATGTGACGAAGACTGCGGGCTACGACGAGCTGCTGATCGCGATCCGCGAGATCTTCGCCGGGGGGCGGCCGATCGTCGCCGCGGTGGCCTCGCTGGCCTCGGCCGGTCGGGATGACCGGCTTTCGCCTCGCGAGCTGTCGGTGCTGGCGATGCTTCGCGACGGGTTGACGCACGAATCGATCGCGGCCCGCCTGATGATCACCGACCGGACGGTGCGGGCCCATCTCACGGGGCTCAAGACGAAGCTCAACGCGGCGTCGGCGGCCCAGTGTGTGGCCCGTGGCTACGAGCTTGGGCTCCTGGCGCCCTCTGGGGCGGCCCAGCTGAAGTCGCCGAGTCGGTGGTAGCAGGGCGGACTGCGTCAGCGGCGGCAACAGGTGCCTGACCCGGGGCTTCTTGCCCCAGGCTTCCGCCCCGGACTTCGAGGAGGGCATGTGGTGGCCGGCACCTTTCCCTCCAGCTCGGCGAAAACCCCGTTGAAAACCCTGCCTGAGCGGGGCGGCAGGGGGGCTGCTACCCCCGTCGCCCGCCGGGCAAAAACCGGACGATTTCCGGTTTCGACAATTGTTGTCGCCGGCGGGAGATGGATGATGAACGTCAGAGCGGGTGCGGGATCGACTTCCCTGATTGCAAGTCCAACGAGGGCAGGAAGGGTGCAACGACCATGAATATCTTCACGCAGCGGTTGCAAGCGAGTCGATGGCTGGCGGTGGTGGTCACGGCCAGCGGATTCACCGCGGCCATCGCCCATGCCGGCACCACGTGGGAAGGCGGCGGCGCGAACACGAACATCGACACCGCCGGCAACTGGAACGATGACGCGTTGCCGCCGTTCTCCGGCGGCACCTCCTCGCTCTTCTTCTCGACCGGCGGCACCTCCGCCACGCTCAACACCTCGCTCGACATCGCAAGGCTGCTCTTCAACGCCTCGCCCACGTTCTCGATCGGCGCAAGCAGCGGCAGCACGCTCACGCTCCAGGGCGCAAATGTCAGCGGCGTGAACACCGGCATCACGGCCGCCTATCCCTGGCTTGCGGGCTCCGGCTCCTACACGCTCTCGGCGCCGGTGATCCTCGGCGCCGATCAATCCTGGAACGTCACAAACGGCTCCGGCACGACCACGCTCCTTGTCTCTGGCCCGATCTCCGGCGCCGGCCGCTCGCTCACGAAGCTCGGCACGGGCGTGCTCGCCCTGGCAGGGGACAACACGTACACGGGGCCGACCACTGTCAACGCCGGCATACTCGAGCTCCGCTCTGGCGCGAGCCTCGCCGGCCCGGTCGCCGTCGGCGCGGGATCCGCCCTCCGCTTCGCCGGCACCATCGGCACCGCGAGCGATTTCACCGGTGTGATTTCCGGCTCAGGCGGCGTCTCCGTCAGCGGCGGCGGTGCCGTGCGGCTGTCGAACCCCTCGAACGATTTCACCGGCATCACGAGCGTGACGGCGGGCACCCTCGTGATCGCCGACCCTGCCGCCCTGGGCAGCGGCGCGGGCCCGATCGTAGTGACGGGCCCGGCGTACAACTCACAGATCAACAGCTTCAGTCCCAATCGCTCCACTCCCGGCGGCCAACTCCTGCTCTCGTCCGGCTCCGGCATGACGGTCGCGCGGGATTTCGAACTCAGCGGCGCCGGGCTCCGTGGAATTGTTGGTAACGTTGCCTCGAGCGGCAAATTTGGCGGCTATGGTGGCGGCTACGCATTGGCGAGCGTGGGCAACAACACGCTCTCCGGCCGGATCACGACGGGTAGCGTTCCGACCGTCATCGCCTCCGGATACGGCATGCTCACGCTGACCGGGTCGGTCGTGGCGCCCCTCACTGTGGCGGGTTCGAGCCCCGGCGGGCCGGGCAGCCTGGTGCTCGGCGGCGGCGGCAACGTCACCGCCAACGGCGTGGTCACGTCGGGGACCATTTTCCTCACATCGAGCCGCACGCTGATTCTCACGAACACCGGCAACGCGATTACCACGATTAGCGGCAGCGGTCGCGTCCGGGTAGCCAGTGGCGACGTGCTCTCCGGCGGGTTCATCAACACGACGGGCGCTATCCTGGAAATCCGCACCGGAACCGCCGCTGCCCAGTCGTTCGCCCAGATCGAGACGCTGTTATCGCAAGCTAGCGCGGCAACCCAAACTTCGGCCAACGGCCCGTTCGTAGACAACGCGGGCGGCACCGACATCAATGGCACGATTCCGCTCAAACTGCGGAGTGCCGTTGGGTTTGAGTTTGGCGATCTCTCCGCCCACCTTCAGGGCCGCAACGGCTACGGCGTCACATTCTCAGGCACGGGCGCGGGCACCCTGAATTACAGTAGGGTCGCGACCGCCGCCAACGTCTCGAGCGGCCTCCTCACCGTGGATGACTGGTTCGTGGCGACCGCGACGCGGGGAGCCGACAGCGGCGTCGTCGGCGGCGTTGGCGACATGGTGCTGCTGGGCTTCTCGATCCTCTCTTCGACGTCGGGAACCGGCAACGGCCTCATTTTTGGGAACCCGGGCCTCACCACCCTCACCGGAACCCAGGCCACGGCCCAGCGGCACACGCTCCAGACCTCGATCAACAATGGCACGCTGCGAATCCGCGGCATCTCAGCCTTCTCGACCGGAACGATCAACATCGGCTCCAGTACCACCGCCGGCATGCTCGATTACGTCGGCATCGCCGGCGTCGCCGACGGGGGCACCATCAACCAGCCGCTCAATCTCGCGGGCACCACGGGGGCCGCCTACCTCTACGCCAACCAGCCCGAGACGGCCGGGCGGTTCCTCGTGCAAACGCCGAGCGGCACGATCACCGCCGGCGGGGCGGGCGTGAAGACGCTCGTTCTCGGCGGCGCCTCCGCCGACGCCAACGAAATCGCCTCGGCGATCCCGGACAGCACGAGCGTCACGAACCTCCAGAAGACCGGCCTCGGCACCTGGGTGCTCTCCGGCAGCAACACGTTTTCCGGCACGACCACCATGTCGGGCGGCACGCTCAAGCTCCAGGCCGCGGATGGCCGCAACCTCCTCCCCGACGTGCGGCCGCTCATCTTCGGCGTCGATACCTTCACCAACTCAGCCGCCGGCACGCTGCAGCTTCTCGGTGCAACCGACGCCCCCAGCACCGAGACCACTGGCACGCTCACCCCCACGGCCGGCGCGGCCCGGCTCGTGGCCAGCGGCTCTGGAGCCACCGGCTCAGCCACGCTCACGCTCGCCGCCCTGGGCAGCCGCACGGCCGGGGCCACCGTCGATTTCGCTCCCACGGCCGGCGGCACGATCGCCTTTGGTGCGGCCCCGACGCTTGCAAACGGGATCCTGGGTCCCTGGGCCAGTGTCTCGGGCACCACATGGGCGGCCCTCTCCGGCAACACGGTCGCGGGCCTCTCGACCTTCACGGCCGACATCGCCGCCCTGGGCTCCACTATCACAAGCGACACCGCGGCCAACGTCCGCATCAACTCCGCAGGCTCCGGCGGCAACATCGGCCTGAACGTGGCGACGGGAACCATCAACACGCTCCTCCAGGCCACGACCAACGCCGCTACGGTCGGCCTGGGCTCGGGCACGACATTGCGGATCGGTGGTGTCATGGTCGCATCGGGCCAGGGCGATCTCACGATCGGCTCGGCCCCGGGCGACGGCACGCTCACGACATCCGCCACCGGCGCGGGCGACCTCGTGCTCTGGAACCACTCCGGCAACACGCTCGCTGTGAACTCGGTGATCGCCAACATGACATCCGGCACGTCGGCCCTCACGAAGAGCGGCACGGGCCTGCTCGTCCTCGCCGGTGCGAACACGTTCACGGGCAACACGACCGTCAATGAGGGGACGCTCCGGCTGGAAGGGGCCACGGCCACGCTCGGCACGATCAGCATCGCGGCGAACAAAACGACGATTCGCCAAGCGGGAACACTCGACCTCAATGCCGCGGGAGTGTCGAACACGGTCACGATCGGGCTACTGGACGGCTCCGGGCTCGTGACCAACGCCGGCGGCGGTTCGGGCGCGATCGGCACGCTGCAACTCGGGCAAGGCACGGCCACGACGGGCATCGGCTACTTCACCGGGATCCTGGGGGACGGTGCCGGACCGCTGGCGCTCACGAAGGCGGGGGCCACCTCGTCGGTCCAATATCTCACCGGGTTGAACACCTACACCGGCCCGACGACGATCTCCTCCGGCACGCTCGCCGTGACGAGTCTGGCGAGCATCGGCCAGGCGAGCGGCATCGGCGCCGGCGTCGGCACCGACGACGACACCAATGCCGCCAGCCTCGTATTCAACGGCGGCGTGCTGCAGTACACCGGGGCCAACTGGACGGTCTTCCAGCCCACGCAGACCCCGAGCGTGAGCATCGACCGGCTGTTTACGCTCGCCGGCAACGGCACGATCGACTCCTCCGGTAACTGGGGCCGCAACGTCCTGATAACGGGGAGCCAAAACAACGCCACACTCATCTTCTCGAACACGGGAGCCGTCCGGTTCTCCGGCTCCGGCGATCGCACGCTCACCCTCCAGGGCACTTCCTTCGGTGACAACCGGATCAACCTCGAACTCGTCGACAACGGGGCCAGCCCGCTCGCCGTCACCAAGACGGGGAGCGGCCAGTGGGTGCTCGGGAATGCATCCAACCTCTATTCGGGCACGACGAGGGTGGCGGGCGGATCGCTGGTCGTGGGGCCCGACCTCGACGGCCTCCGCACCCTGCCGACCACCTCCAACCTGAATCTCGCCGGCGGCGTCATTCAGACGACCGGCACGTTCTCCCGGCCGCTGGGCACCGGGACCAATCAGGTGCAGCTCACGGCGAACAACAGCGGCTTTGCCGCCGGGAACGGCGACCTGACCGTCTCGCTCGGCTCGGGCACGATCGCCTGGGGCTCCGGCAGCTTTTCTTCCGGCACGCTCACGCTCAACTCCCGGACCTCGCTCGGCGTCGTCACATTCGCCAGCCCGCTCGACCTCAACAACGGCACCCGCCAACTCTTCATCAGCGACAATTTCGATGCTACGACCGACTCAGCCGAGATTTCAGGCGTGATTTCCGGCACGGGAACCCTGCAGCAGTACGGCATTCGCGATGCCGAACTTTCCTGGCGGCGACAATCCCCCGTTCTCCGGCTGTCGGGCCAGAACATCTTTTCCGGAACCCTGCAAATGGTGACTAGCTCGGTGGTGGTCGAGTCGCTCGGCGGCTCGACGACGCCCGCCAGCAACCTCGGAGGTCCCACGGCGGTGCTGGAACTGTCGGCTGATGTCGGCACGACGGCGGTGGGCGGCCTCAACTACATCGGCCCCGGTGAGCAGAGCAATCGGCTGATTCGGCTCGCCGGCGGTCGGGATCAATTCAGTACTGCCCCGAATCGGACGATCGAGTCCAACGGGTCGGGTCCGCTCGTGCTCGACAATGTCGTGAACGACACCGCAGGAATCAAGACGCTCGTGCTGGGCGGCGTCTATGCCGGCCCCAACGAGATCACGAGCGATCTCACGAATGGCTCCGATAACGCTGTCCTGTCGCTTTCCATCGGCTCCGGAGCGATGTGGATTCTTTCGGGTTCCAACTCCTTCACCGGCGGCTTCGGCTGGGGCGCCGGCGGCGCCGCGCTCGGGATCGGCAGTGACCACGCCCTCGGTCCGGCCACAAACAACATCATTGATAACCTGAACGCAACCGGCATCAATCCGCTCTTCTTCGCCGTGGGAGGCCCTCGCACGATCCCCCATAACCTCACGGTTGGAACCCCCGCGAACACGATGATCTCGTTCGGCGGCACCAACACCATCACGCTGACGGGCACGATGGTTTCGGACTTAAGCATCGTCCAAAATTGGATCTACGCGAATGACATCGGCGGCGATGGCCTTCTGGTGATTCAGGGGCCCGTCGGCGGCGGCGTCGGTTACACGTTCGGTGGCTCGGGCAGAACGGTCTTCAGCGGCACGCTCGACGGCGCGGCCCGGTACGTCCGCTACCAAGGATCCGGCACGCTCACGATGGACGGCGACTACGCCGCCTCCGGCTGGAGCTCGAACAATGCCAGCCCCAACGCCGGCACGATCGTCTATTCGAGTTCGGCGTCAATTCCCGGCACGACGCGGAACATCTCGACCTCGGCGGGCACCACGCTGGCCACCGGCTATGCGATGGACCAGGCGTTTCTGGGGCGGATCCTCTCGACGGGAAGCTCTTTTGCCGTCGGCCTCGGGGCCGACTCGGCCAACAACCTCAACTTCAGCGGCACGGCCACCGGCGGCGTGGACTTCACTGCCGCCAGCCTCGGTGCCGTCGGCCCCGCCACGCGGGTCTACTCCGGCACCCTCACGCCCAACGGCACGGCCGGCGGCTACCGCCTCGGCGGCGGCGGCGGCACGCTCGACTTCCAGTCGGCCCTCACCGGCGCGGGCAACACGCTCACCGTGGGCGGCGACGTGACCGGTCTCGGCGGCACGGTGATCCTCTCGAACACGGCCAACTCCTACGGCGGGGCCACGACCGTCCAGCGCGGCATCCTGCAGGTCGCGGCGCTTGAAAACGCCGGCAGCAACAGCTCCATCGGCACGAGCGCTACGATCAACATGAGCTCCGGCACGAGCGTCGGCACGCTGCGCTACGTCGGCACCGGCCACTCGAGTGACCGTACGATCAACATCCAGGGCACCGTGGGCGGCATCGTGGATGCGAGCGGCTCAGGCGCGCTCGACATGAGCTCCGGCGCGATCTCGGCCGCTGCCAACACACTCGTCACGCTGACAGGCACGAGTACTGCTGCCAACGCGCTCGGCCCGATTACGGGCGCGGGCGTGAGCGTCAACAAGACCGGCCCCGGCCTCTGGCGGCTGACTGGAGCAAGCAGCTTCACCGGCCGGCTCAACGTGCTCGACGGCACGATCCTGGCGGCCGTGGGTGCCGAGTTGGGCGGCCCCGGAGTGTTTGGGGATGGCTCCTCGGGCGACGGCGGATTGCCCGTCGTGGGCAACTCTGCGGCCGGAGCGACTGGGCAGGCGGCGGTGCTGCTCGAGAGTGGTGTCACGATCGCCCGACCCCTTGTGGTCGCGGGCTTGGGGACCGGGGCGACGCAGGAGGTGATCCTGGGCATGGCCAGCTCGTCAGGCACAGCGACGTTCGCCGCGTTTAAAACGATCAGCGTCGGCCGCGATCTCACGCTTCAGGCGGCCGATGGCGGCACGATCGTATTCGACAACGTGTGGGCGGGCGCCAGCGGCACGGCAGGGCCACCGCCCACCGTCGCCTTCAACATCGGCTCAGCCGGGAACGCCGGCACGGTGGTGTTCGGTTCGTTCCTGCCGGAGTCAATCACCGCAGTAAACGTCCGCCGGGGTACGCTGCGGTTGGCCAGGGGGGACGAGACGATCGGCTACGCCACGCCCGTCACCATCGGCGAGACGGGCTTCGGCGGCACGCTCGACTTGAACGGCACCAACCAGCCACTGGCCAGTCTCTCCTTTGCCGGCGTGGGTAGCACCGTGCTCGGCTCGGGCACGCTGGGGCTCTTCAATAACGGCAGCCCGGCGGTCGTGAGCGTGGCCGGCACGGGCCACACGATTGCCACGGCCCTGGCTCTCGACGACGCGGCCAGCTTCAATGTGGCCACCGGCGGCCGGCTGGGGATCTCGGGCGTGATCGCGACCGGCAGCACTGGGGCCCGGTCACTCACCAAGACCGGCCTCGGCATCCTCGAACTCACCGGGGCCAACACCTACTCTGGGAATACGAGTGTCGACGCGGGCACGCTTATCGTCAACGGGTCGCTCGGCAACGGGGCTCTCACCGTGGCCACCAATGCCATGCTGATGGGCTCGGGCACAATCGGCGGGGCGGCCACGATTCTTGGGGTTCATTCCCCCGGCAACTCGCCTGGCATCGAGACGTTTGCGAGCAACCTCAGCTACTCTGGCGGCTCGTCGGAGGTGATCTGGGAGCTGTGGGGCAACACCACAAGCAACTCGCCGACGGTCAACTACGACCAGATCATCGTGGGTGGCAACCTCGATTTCGCGGGCGGCACGATCCTGAGCCTCGACTTCGGCGGCTCGGGCGTCGGGGCGGTCAACTGGGCCGACTCCTTCTGGGGCACCAACCAGTCCTGGACGCTCTTCGACGTGGCCGGCACAACCTCCAACATTGGCAACTTCACGCTCGCCTCGAATCCGAGCGGTTGGTTGGATTCCAATGGCCTTGCCTTCTCCGCCTCGACTCGCTCCGAGGGCTCGTTCAGCATCGCCCAGCAGGGTGAGGACGTCGTTATCGTCTATGTCGTTCCCGAACCGGGCTCACTCGCGCTCGTCGGCATCGGCATCGCCGCCGCGGCCTGGGCGGTTCGTCGGCGGCGCGGGCTCGCGTAGCCCCAGAACTTCCGGAACAGTTTCCTGAGCAGATCAGCCTGGCCGCTCTTGAGGTTGTACCGAAGGAGCTCCTTCAGCTTGACCTCCTGGTTGTCGGTGAGGTTCTCACGTCGCTTGAGCAGGCACCATCGCGCCTTGGTCAGGATTGGCTCGTAGCCGTCGTGCCGTAGTTGAAACACTTCTGCCCGGGGCGCGGGCGGAAGTCTACGCGGCCGGGCGGCAACGGCGTCTGTCGAACTCTCGCCGTATCCTCGGAACTCCCTCCGCCACCTGCCGAGTGAGCCCCGCTGCCCGTCCATGGGTCGTGTCTATGGCTTTGGCGGTGATCGAGCGTTACCGAATAAACTCGAGCACCTGGCCATCGGCGAGAAGTCGCTCGCGAAGGGACTCGTAGGGTACCCGCTGAACTGGCAGGCCGGCGTCGATCGCCATGGCCGCGGCGGTGGCGGCCGACTGGCCGAGGATCATGAAGACCGGCTCCATCCTGATGCTGCCGTAGGCGATGTGACTGGCCGACACGGCCACCGGCACGAGCAGGTTTTCACACTCGCCCACGCGGGGCACGATGGCCCGATAGCTGATCGGATAGGGCCCGCCCGGCGAGACCTGGATGTCGCCCTCGTTGCGGGCATAGGCCCGGCCCGATTCGTCGCGGGCGACATACCGCTGCACGTGATGCGAGTCCATGTTGTAGGAGCCCATCCCGACGGAGTCCGGCGTCGGCTTTGTCCCCCGCAGGTGCGGCTCGGCGATGACAACGTCAGACACCATGCGGCGGGCTTCGCGGACATAGATCTGGTGCGGCCAGTGACCGTTGTCGACAAACTCATCCTTCGCAAGCCCCCAGTGCCCCATCTTCGTCCGCACGTCTTCGGGCACCCGCGGGTCGTTCGTGAGGAACCAGAAATAGCCCTGCTGGTAGGCGGCGTGCTCGGAAATGATCTCCCGCCGTCGCTCGTAGGAGGCCTCGGGATAGTCGTAGTTCATCCCGATGTTGTCGGTGGAAAACGAGCCGTGATTGTTGGTGTCGGTCTTCCCGTTGGGGGCCGGGTCGAACTTGCCGAAGATGTGCCGTGAGCCGGCCTGCAGATCGCGAAGCAGCAGTTCGTAGTGCAGCGGGTCATAGCCGGCCGGCTTGGGGAAGGGCACGCGGTTGGCCGGAACATCGGTCATGCAGAGGCGAAAGTTGTAGGCCTGGATCCGGTGGTCGCCCTCGCCCTCCTCGCCGGGTGAGCCGTCGTGGATCCGGGGGAGCAGCCCCGAGGACGGGTCGTCGGGCACGACATATGGAGAAATTGTGTTGGTGAACTGGTGCGACTTCGCCCGCTTCGTCTGCACGCCGTTGAGCGTTTCGCCGTAGGTGGCATTGGCCTCGCGGCCGGTCGCAAAAGAAACCCCCGCCGCCGCCATCAGGTCGCCTTCGTAGGTGGCGTCGATGAACATCCGGCCGTTAAATGTCTGACCATTGAGCGTGGTGATCGAGACGATCCGTTCGCCATCCTTCGTGACGCCCGCAGCTCGATCGAGCCAGGCCTCGCGGATGATCGGAATGTCGCATTCCCGCAGCCACGCCTCGAATGTCGCCTCGGCCACCTTCGGTTCGAACACCCAGATCGCGTCGTCCTGCGGGCGGTAGAGTTTGTAGTGCTCGGGCTTCTGGTGCACCCAGGCCTCGGGCCTGTCGTAATGCCGTTTGAGCCGCCGGTAGAACTCGCGGGCCAGGCCGCCGATCACCTCCTTTTTGCCGCTGTCGGTCCAGCCCAGCCCGCTGCTGGAAAGGCCGCCGAGATGCGTGTCGGGCGACACGATGATCACGCTCTTGCCCAGCGCCTTGGCTTGCACGGCGGCCGCGATCGCGGCGCTGGTGCCGCCATAGACGATGACATCGGCCGACTGCGGGGGCTCCGCGGCCGGTGTGGCGGCTGCCAGGAGGGCAGCCGCAAGAAATGCTGGAATCAGATGGAAGCAACGCATGACGGATCGTATGGCCAAGGTTTCAATCGTATGAACGGAAGTCGAATCCCTATCGTATGATACCGACATGCTTAGAGGAATTCGGCGGCAGACCGGGCGGCATCGACAGGCCGCGGTTGTCACGGCTAGAGTCTGATCCGTCGGCGACCTACGGCTGATGTCGTGGTCGGTGTTGTGCAGCGATTGCCGCGGATCACCGGGCTGCGGTGGGTGGGAGCTTGGCGGGGTCGATCACGGCGGGGGCGATCTTCTTGCGGTTCCAGGTGTGGCCGCTGTCGGTGCTCGAGCCCCAGAGCCGCCGTCCCTCGATCCGGTGGAACTCCAGCGGCGACTTGCCTCCCCCGATCGCCGCACCATTTCCCAGATTTTGGCTGATCTGGCGAGCCGTTCGTGAAGTATTCCGTTACGTGCACGCAGGTAGCCGATGGGGAATTGGCTGCGATCTGGGTCGCGGCTGATGATTCGATCCGGCTGGGCCGCGACGTTACGCTCCAGGCCGCCCCCGGCGGCGAGGCGATCTTCGCCAACCAGTGACGCGACTCAGCCGATGGCCTGAACCCCGCCGTCGCGTTCAACGTCGGCTCGGCCGGCAACTCGGGCACGGTGGTGTTCGGCTCGTTCAAGGATAGCCCGGTCAATGGCACTTCTGCAACGGTCTTCCGGCTGACGGACTGCCCTTGAAAAGCGAGATTGGGCGCGTCGGCAGTCCGGTGTCGGTTCGCCACAACGTCGCGCACCCCCGTGCGGTGGTGGTTTTCGTGCGTCGGCGCAGACTGCGTCCCAGTTTGCCGTTCCCGGGGGCTTCGGCGGCTTGCGTCCGGGCCC
>Ga0209498_1001374_pt1 | contig 14942 bp, 15 predicted proteins | sample WalLakDeSediment_FD_184131 | JGI IMG/M metagenome (GOLD analysis project Ga0209498, IMG submission 184131) | Lake sediment microbial communities from Walker lake, Nevada to study Microbial Dark Matter (Phase II) - Walker Lake 11/02/13 Deep... | ecosystem: Environmental > Aquatic > Freshwater >... | reverse complement strand
GTCACGGGCTCTTCGCCGTCGAGCAGGATCCGCCGTGTGGCGATCTCGTAGCCGAGTCGCGCGGCCCGGGCTTCGAGGCTCACCCCCGTGCTCGTCGCCACGACGGGCGCGCCCTTGGCCTGGATCTCGACAGGCTCGAGCCCCCCCGCCTGCTCCCGGCGGGCGAGCAGGATGGCGAGCAGATCGCAGGTGAGGTGGTCGGATGCGGCGTCGGCACCGGCCCGCAGGACGTCGACCTGCTCCTCGAGCGTGATCACGTTGGCCGACATGTTGAGGCAGAGACTGCCGCGGCAGCTCACGAGCACCGGCGGCGGTGGGGCGGCTGGAACCGCATCCGCTGTCGCGCCCGCGGCAGCCGGTGTCGCTGCCGCTGCCTGCCGTCCCGGCATGAGCCCTCCTGCGAGCCCCTCGAGCCGCATCCGTACGTCGCGATCGAGCCGCAACGAGTCGACGCCGCCGAAATTCGGGCCGTGCTCCGACTTCGCCTCGCGGGGCGAGAGCCGGGCCACGAAGCCGCGACCGCTGCCGCTCGACCGGCCGTAGCGAAACTGCACCATCTCCCCGGTTCGCACCTCGAATTCGTCGAGCGTGATGTCGCGGGTCACGATCTCGATGTCGTCTTCGCCTCCCGGCGCCGTGGGCGTGCCGCGGATCGTGATCTGCCCCCGGAGGTTGCCCCCCACGAGTTTGGCCAGCCGCCCCTGGCGGAGATCGAGCGGCTCGTCGAATTCGAGCACGGCTCCCTGCGGCGCCCGCATCACGATCGTGCGGCCGCCGGCCGCGGCCGTGGCCGCCCGATTCCGGTCGGGAAGCACGACGAGCGTGCAGGGCACGAGGTTCACGCGGCCGTCGGGAAGCGAGTGATAGTCTTTGAACAGGAGCCGCATCTGCCGGCTCTCGAGCATGATCGGATTGTCCCGCTCCCAGGAACCGGGCGGAAAGGCCTCGGCCAGTGCGGCGAGCCGCTGGTCGGCCCGGGCCCGGATCGCCGCCGCCTCCTCCGGACTCATCTGGATGCCGGCCGTCGCGTCACGGATTCGCGGCTCGATGAGCGGCACGACCGTGAGCCGATAGACCCCCGCCGCCGCGAGCGCGACGAAGAAGACCCGCAGTGTTCTCCCGAGCCGGTGCTCCATGGTCGTTCATTCCCGCGCGTCAACCCTGCGCGGCCCCAGCCTCGGATGCCTGTGCGCCGGCGTAGCGGGCGACGATGCCCTCCCAGCCACCCCGCGCCCGCAGGAGCCGCTCGATCACCTCGCGGACGGCACCCCGGCCTCCCGGCAGGTTCGTGACCAGATCGGCGGCGGCCCGCAACTCGGCACAGGCGTCGGCCACGGCGATGCCCACGCCGCACCGCAGGACCACCGGCAGATCGGGCAGGTCGTCACCGATGAACGCGGTCTGCTCCCAGGAGAGCCCGCACTCCGCGAGAATGGCTGTCGTCGCCGCGAGCTTGTCGTCCACGCCCTGGCGCACGATGCCGATGCCGAGCTCGGCCGCCCGCAGCTGCACGACGTGGCTCGACCGACCGGTCACGATCCCGGCCCGCCAGCCGGCCCGCTGCCAGAGCCGCAGGCCGAGGCCGTCGCGGATGTTGAACGTCTTGTGCTCGATCCCGTCGTTGGCCCAGGTGACGCCGCCGTCGGTAAGCACGCCGTCGACGTCGAGCAGCACGAGCTGCACGCGGGCGAGCCGGTGGTCGAGATCGACTGTGACATCGGCGGCGGACATGGCCGGCTCCTTCAGGCCGCGGCGGCGCCGGGCGCGTCGGCGCAGACGGCTGCGAGCGTCTCCGGCGACACGAGGCCGACCAAGTCGACGATATCGAGCAGGCCGACGGGCCGGCCCGCGGCATCGACGACGGGCAGTTCGCTGAGCCGCCGCGCCTCGAGCATCGCCACCGCATCCCGCAGCCGCGTGCCAACGGGCACGGTGGCGGGCCGCCTGGTCATCACCGCGTCGATGGCGCCATCGAGCGTTGCGTCGAGCCGCCGTTCGAAGAGCCGGGCCAGATCGCTGTCGGTGAAGATGCCGGCCAGAGCACCATCCGGCGTAAGGATCATCACCGCCCCGGTGCGGCGGGCCGGCAGCGGCCGCGCGAACACCTCCCGGACGGTCTCGTCCGCGGCTGCCACGCGGCAGGTGTCGATCGGCCGCATGGCGTCCTCGACGAGCATGAGCTGGCGGCCGAGGCTGCCGCCGGGGTGCCGGGCCGCGAAGTCCTCGGGCGTGAACCGCCGCAGACCGCAGGTGACGAGCGCCACGGCATCGCCGAGCGCGAGCATGAGCGAGGTGCTCGTGGAGGGGGCGAGCCCCAGACCGCAGGCCTCCCGCACGCTGCCCGTGGCCACGACGACGTCGGCCGCGCGGCCGAGCGTGCTGTCGGGCCGGGCGGTGAGGGCCACGATCGGGATGCGGAGCGCCGCCACGTGCGGCAGGAGCCGGGTGATCTCCTCGGTCTCGCCCGACTGCGAGAGCGCGAGCACCACGTCGTCTCGCCGCAGCATGCCGAGGTCGCCGTGCATCGCCTCGGCGGGATGAAGGAAATGGCTCGGCGTGCCCGTGGAGGCGAGCGTCGCAGAAATCTTCCGCGCGACGAGCCCGGCCTTCCCGATGCCGGTGACGACCACGCTGCCGGTGCAGCCTTCGATGATCCGCACCGCGCGGGCGAAGGAACCGTCGAGCGCGCTTGCCGCCTGGAGCACCGCCTCACCCTCGGCCCGGAGGATGTCGCGGCCGTGCGCGAGAATGTCGTCGTCGTTCATGGCATCCATGCCCGTGCTCCAGCCAGTCCAGCCCCGCGGTCATCGCGGGGGCGGGACTATAGGCCGGCTGGGCAAGTGCCGCAACGCGAAAAACGGGGGTTTCTCAGGCGTTGGCGTAGCGCTTGGCCATGTCCGCGAGCGTGATGCACTTCACCTTGCCGGCGTTGCCGGCCTGGCCGAACTGCACCATCCGCTCGGCACAGACCTTCTTCATCGCCTCGCGGGAGGGCTTCAGGTAGTCGCGGGGATCGAACTTCTCCGGCGTCTCGGCGAGCACCTTGCGGATCGCGCCGGTGATCGCCATCCGGCAGTCGGTGTCGACGTTGATCTTGCGGACGCCATGCTTGATGCCCCGCTGGATCTCCGCCACAGGCACGCCCCAGGTCTGCGGCATCTTTCCGCCGTATTTGTTGATGATGTCCTGCAACTCCTGCGGCACGCTCGACGAGCCGTGCATCACGAGATGGCAGTTCGGGAGCTGGGCGTGGATCTCCTCGATCCGCTTCATGGCGAGCACCTCGCCGTCGGGCTTGCGGGTGAACTTGTAGGCACCGTGGCTCGTGCCGATCGCCACGGCGAGCGCATCGACACCGGTGGCGGCCACGAACCGGGCCGCCTCGTCGGGATCGGTGAGCAGCTGGTCGTGCGACAGCTTGCCGGTGGCGCCGTGGCCGTCTTCGGCCTCCCCCTCGCCGCTCTCGAGCGACCCCAGGCAGCCGAGCTCCCCTTCCACCGACACGCCCTGCCGGTGGGCCGACTGCACGACCTCCTTCGTGACCTTCACGTTGTAGTCGAAGTCGGCCGGCGTCTTGCCGTCGTCCTTGAGCGAGCCGTCCATCATCACGCTCGTGAACCCATTGTCGATCGCGCTCTGGCAGGTGGCCGGCGAGTTGCCGTGATCCTGGTGCATCGCGATCGGGATGGTGGGATAGAGCTCGGCGGCGGCGAGCATGAGGTGGCGGAGGTAGTTGTCCTGCGAGTAGCTCCGGGCGCCCCGGGAGGCCTGGATGATGACCGGCGAATCGGTCTCCTTCGCCGCCTCCATGATCGACTGGATCTGCTCCATGTTGTTGACGTTGAACGCGGCGAGGCCGTAGCCGTGCTCCGCGGCGTGGTCGAGCAGAATGCGCATGGGAACGAGCGGCATGGCGGGATTCTCCGGAAAGACGCGGGGCGGGGGCCGAACCTCGTCGGCGGCGGAGATCATACGGCAAAACCAGGCATGCTAGAATCCCCTGTACTGCCGCCGTCCCGCCCGCCCGGACCTTCCGCATGGACCTCCGCCCGGCCACCGATCCCTTCACGAGCTTTCTCTACGTGGCCGGCGGCTGGGCGTGCCTGGGCCTCGCGGTCATCGGCGTGCTCCTGCCGCTCGTGCCGACGACCCCGTTCGTGCTCCTCGCGAGCTGGTGCTTCTACCGGGGCTCGCCGCGGATCCATGCCTGGCTCCACCGTTCGCAGTGGTTCGGCCCCACGCTCGACGACTGGCAGCACTACGGCGGCATCCGCCGCGGCCTCAAGCATCGGGCGCTCCTCATGGTCGCGGGAGTGGTCGCCGTGAGTCTCCTCTACGGCAGTCTGCCCTGGTGGCTGCGGTACGTGTTCCTGGGCCTCGTCGCCGCCGGTCTCTATACGATCTGGAACGTGCCCACGCTTCCCGACGACGCCCCGCGGGCCCCGCGCACGCTCCTGAAATAATTCAGGACTCGCGGCGGTTCCTGCCGGCGACGAACACGCCGGCGAGGATCACGAGCCCTGCGAGATCGATGAACGAAAACCCCGTGCCCGCGATGCCCCACTGATCGGGCACGAGCGCGCAGGCCGCCGCCGTGAAGCAGGCGATCCGCGCCGGCCAGCCCAGCCTGCCGCCCAGGAATCCTGCCATGCCGGCGGCGAGCGCCGTGATGCCGATGATCGCGGCGGCCACGGCACCGACCACGGCGGCGACCGTGGGCCGGCTGCCTGCATGATCCATGAGACACAGGGCCGGCCGGTAGACGAACATGAACGGCAACGTGAAGCCCACGAGGGCGAAGCGGAAGGCCTGCAGACTGCTGGCCATCACGCCGGCGCCGGCGATCGAGGCGGTGGCATAGGCCGCGAGCGCCACGGGCGGCGTCACCATCGCCATCATTCCGAAGTAGAAGATGAACAGGTGCGCCGCGAGGATCGGCACGCCGAGTGCGGGGTCGGCGAACACGGGGCCGATGACCGTGGCGAGGAGGAGGTAGGAGACCGCGCTCGGCAGCCCCATGCCGAGCACGAGCGAGCACCCCATGATCGCCAGAAGCGCGAGCAGCACGCTCTGGCCCGCCAAGGGAATGATCGCGGCCGGCACGCCGGTGCCGATGCCCGTCCGCGACACGAGCCCGATCACGATGCCCACGCAGGCCGCCGCGGCCACCAGCGGCACGCCGCCGGCCGCCGTCTTCATGAGCCCGCGGGCGATCCTCGCTCCCCACGCCCGTGTGAACAGGCCGACGACGAGCGCGACCGCCAGGCCGACGATCACCGCCTCTCCCCAGCTCAGGCCCCCCGCCAGACCACGCGCCGCCAGCGCGGCCACCCCCCACGTCGCCGCGGCCGTCAGCCGGTGCCCGAGCGGCCGACGCGGATCGACGAGCATCATCGCCACGACGAAACAAAGCGCAAGGCTCACCGCCCGAAAGGGCGAGAACCCGGCGAACAGGAGCCCCATCAGGATGACGAGGCTGCCGACAAACGAGAGGCCCTCGAGGCTGAGGATCGCGGGCGCCGAGACGGCCGAGCCGACCGGCCGGGCTGCGGCCGCCGGGCTCGGCGCCGCCTCCCGTTCGGCATCGAGCCGCCGGGCGCTGAAGTCCACGAGCAGGAAGATCGACAGGTAGTAGAGCACCGCCGGGATGATCGCCGCCTGCACGATCTCGAGGAACCGCACCGGTGGATCACGGTTGATGATCTCGAGCATCATGTAGGCACCGGCACCCATCACCGGCGGCACGAGCGCGCCCCCGGACGAGGCGGCAGCCTCAATTCCCGCGGCGATCGCCGGGGAGAAGCCGATGCCCCGCATCAGGGGAATCGTGAACGAGCCGGTCGTCACCGCGTTGGCAACCGCGCTGCCGGAGAGCGAGCCCATCAGCCCACTCGCGAGGACGGCCACCTTGGCCGGGCCGCCCGCGTGACGGCCGAACAGCCGCTCGGCCACGCCGATCACCCAGGCCGTCGCCCCTGCCTCTTCGAGCGCCGCGCCGAAGAGCACGAACAAGAACACGTAGCGGAACATGACGCCCAGCGCCGAGCCGAAGACACCCTCGCTGCGGAGCCACGACTGACCGATGATCGCCGGCCAGTCCTGCCCGCGGTGAGCGAAGAGCCAGTCGGGCAGCTGGCGGGCCACCCCCTCGTGCGCATAGAGCAGGAAGAGCACGGCGAGGATCGGCAGCGGCCAGCCAACCGTGCGGCGGGCGGCCTCGAGCACCACCAGGATGCCGAGGGTGCCGACCACGATATCGGCGGGCGTGTAGAGCGCGGCCCGCCGGCCGAGGTCGCCCGACTGCATCACGAGCCATCCGCAGCAGACGGCCGCCGCGAGGGCGAGCCCGATGTCGATCATCCTCGAGATTGGCATCCTCGAGAGCGGCATCCCGGCGAGCGGCCCGGGGGTGGTGCCCGAACGCGCCGCGCCGCCCACCGACAGGCCGCCCCCCAGGAAGCAGAGAACGAGCCCGAGACCACCGAAGACGGCGAGTTCCGCCAGCGGGGGCAGGAGCGGAATGTTGGCCTCGACGAGCACGTAGACCGCCAGCAGCGCCGCCAGTCCCGTGAGCAGGGGGCGGGGCGTGATCGCGGACGCGACACTTCGAGATTCGCCGGCTGCGGATTCACCGGTCCCGGTGTGACCGCTGCCGAACGCTGGACTCGGGGCCGCCGCCATCGCTCACTCCGCAGGCCAGAGGCCGGCCTCACGGTAGAACCGCACCGCCCCGGGATGAAACTCGGTGCCGTTGTCCCGCACCACGTTCTGCGGCGTGATCGCCGTGGCGGCCCGGTGCCGGGTGGCGATCCGTTCCCGGTTCTCCCACACGAGTTTCGTGAACTCATGCACGAGCTCCTCCGGGGCATCGGCCGCCGTGATCAGGTGCGCCGAGCCGACGTCGAGGCCGTGGAAGTCGGCGTCGATTCCGGCATAGGTGCCGCCCGGAACCGTCGCTCGTTCGAAGAACGGATAGTCGGCGACGAGTTTCTCCTGGGCCGCGTCATCGTAGGGCACGAGCCGCACGGGATTGGCCTGGGCGATCTGGGCGAGCGCCGGATTGGGCACACCGCCACCGATCATCGCCGCATCGACGGCACCGTCGGCGAGCAGATCGACCGCGCTCTGCTGGCTGCCGTAGCGTGCCTCCAGATCGGAGAGCTTCAGGCCGTGGGCCGCCAGGATCGGCTCCACGAAATATTCGAACCCTGCCCCTTCCGGGCCGAGATAGACTTTTTTCCCGCGCAGATCGGCCACCGACTGCACGCTCGACGCGGCCGGCACGACGAACATGGCCACGTTGGGAAAGAGCGTCATCACGCCGCGCACGTCATGCGCCTTCTCCCACCCGGCCGTGCCGCGGACCGCGAAATAGGTGATCGAGGAGTTGGCGAGGGCGAATTGGATCTTGCCCTGCGAGAGAAGCCGGATGTTTTCCATCGACCCGCCGGTCGACTCGGCGGCCACCCGCCAGCCCCGATCCGCCGCCTGCTCGTTGACGACCTCGCAGATCGCGCTGCCGACGGTGTAGAAGGCACCGCCCAGCGGCGCGGTGCCGACGCTGATGAACTCGCGCTTCGGACCGCCACAGCCGGCCGCCCCGAGCACGAGCATGATCCCGGCCACCGCACCGAATTGGAATCTCGACCGTGTCGTCATGGCATGCGTCCGCCTGGGGTGAAGGCCGGCGACCACGCTTCCGGGAATGGAAAGAAGAGTGCCGGTCAGGCTGAACAGCCTAACCGGCACCCCACCCCCGCAAAAATCCGGGCCCGCTCAGGGGCCGATCGATGGCGGCCGCTTGGCGAGGAAGTCGCGCGGGCCGCGGGTCGTGTAGTAGGGATAGGCGACCGCACCCGTGGGCGGGCCGGCAGGCGTGGTCGCGCCGTAGTCGGAGCCTTCGAGGGCGGCCCGCTCAGCCGCCGACAGGTGGTGCTTGGCAAGGCCGCCATAGCGTCCGGCATGCGGCGTCTTGCAGACGCCCCCTTCGCAGGCCTGGCAGGCCCCATCGGCACAGGCCCCATCCTCGCAGGCGCCGTCGACACAGGCCCCATCGGGACAGCCGCCCGGGCCGCATCCACCGCCCTGGCCGTGGCGGGCATGATGCCCGTAGGGGCCGTCGGTATTGAGGAGGAACAGCCGGTCGATGATCGAGCAGCCGCTCGCACCGCCGAGCACGATCGCCACCAGGGCCAGTCCGAGTGCGCGTGTCATGGAAATTCTTCCGCTGGGCGGCGGTCCGGCCGGCGACAACCTGCGCCGTGCCCGTTCCTCCGCGATACGGGTGGTATCGGTCGTGCCGCAGGCGCCGATTGAGAAAACCCTGCGGGCTGGAAGCCGGGCAAACTGGGCAACCACCCCCGCGAGATCGATCACCAAAGACAATTCACCGGCTTGGGGGCGGCAAAAGTCTCGTCGCTGCGTGCCGCGGCGGCCCGACGCTCCTCGAGCGTTCGCCGACCCTTCGCCTCCCCCATTCACCTGCCGGCCGGATACCGGCCCACGATCAGGGAGATGTTCTGGCCGCCGAAGCCGAAGCTGTTGGAGAGGGCGTAGTCGCAGCGGGCCTCACGGACTTTGTTGGGCACGTAGTCGAGGTCGCAGTCGGGATCGGGCGTCTCGTAGTTGGTCGTCGGGGGCAGCAGGCCGTCGCGGATCGCGAGCAGGCAGACGATGAGCTCGGTGGCGCCCGCCGCCGCGATGAGGTGGCCCATCATGCTCTTCGTGCTCGACACCGGGATCTGGTAGGCCCGCGGACCGAAGACCTTCTTGATGGCGAGCGTCTCGACGCGGTCGTTGACGTCGGTGCTCGTGCCGTGGGCGTTGATGTAACCGATCGAATCGAGTCCGAGGCCGGCGTCCTGCAGGGCCATTCTGATGCACGAGGCGGCTCCGCGGCCTTCGGGGTGCGTGTCGGTGATCCGGTAGGCGTCGGCCGTGGAGCCGTAGCCCACGACTTCGCCATGGATCTTCGCGCCGCGCCGCTTCGCGTGTTCGAACTCCTCGAGCACCACCATCGCGGCCCCCTCGCCGAGCACGAAGCCGTCGCGACCGTTGTCAAACGGCCGGCTGGCCCGTTCGGGCTCGTCGTTGCGGGTGGAGAGCGCGGTGAGCAGATTGAAGCCCGTCACGCCGAACGGGTGGATCATGCTGTGAGTGCCGCCGGAGAGCATCACGTCGGCCTCGCCGCGGCGAACGATCTCGACCGCCTCGCCGATCGCCTGGCTGGAGGCGGCGCAGGCGGTGAGGCAGTTGAGGTTGGGGCCCTGGGCGTCGAACATCGCCGCGAGATGGCCGGCGGGCATGTTCGGCTCCTGCTCGACCTCCGAAAGCGGATGGAGCGTTTCCAGGCCGAGCTTCGTGAACTTGGCGACGTCGAGCGTCTCGCCCTCGATCGCCGCCATCATCATCCGCGTGAACGCGTCGAAATCCTGCTGGCCCTCGCCGCTGCCGAGGTAAACACCGAGTCGTGTCGGATCGGCCGGCAACCCCTCCGGCAGCCCCGCGTCGCGCATCGCCTGGCGGGCCGCACCGGCTGCGAACTTCGTGTGCCGACCGCAGAACTGCCAGCGGCTTTCATCCTCCCCTTCCGCGGCGATGCTCCAGTTGCGGACTTCGGCGGCGATCTTCGTGGGAAATCGCGACGCGTCGAAGACCGTCGTCCGCCCCACGCCGGACTTGCCGGCGATGAGGTTCTGCCAGAGTTCCTCGGGATGCACGCCCAGGGGCGTGATACAGCCAATGCCGGTGATCACCACCCTGCGTCTGTCGGACACGCGTTTGACTCCTCACTCGACACGACTGTTTGAAGGCGACACTATCCGAAGGAAATCTGTTCGCCGGAAATCTAAATCTGGCGGATCACCAGTCGGGCCGCACCAACGGCCGCCCGGACTCGTCGACACCGACATCATAAATGTGCATCTGATCCAGCCACCGGAGCAGTTCCGTCGGCTCAAAGAGCTTGGGCACGCCCTCGCCCGGCTCGAGATGGGCGAAGAACAGTTCCGCTTCGCCCTGCACCCGCTCGCCCACGTGGCTCGTCACGCGGGTGAGCGAACCGGTCGGCTTGAGGTCGAGCACCTCGGCCGTGAACCGCAGCGTGTCGCCGGGCACCGCGTCGAAGTGAAATTCCGCGGCCGCTACCTTGGCGAGCACCACCCGCCGGTTGTAGTCGATCGCCTCGGCCACGAGCAGGCCCGCGGTTTGGGCCATGCCCTCGACCACGAGCGAGTTGGGCATGAGCGCTGCCCCCGGGAAATGATCGTGGAGGTGCTCCTCGGCCAGCGAGACGTTCTTGATGGCCACCGCCCGCTTGCCGCGAACGAATTCATCGAACCTGTCGATCCAGAACCAGCGCATGCATCCTCTTCCGTTCGCGCGGCAGTCCGCACCACAAGCGACAGCAATCCAGTTGCGTCAGCCGCCCAGCTTGCTCGACACGTACCGCACCATGTCCTCGACCGTGAGCGTGTTGGCGAAGTTCTGCACGGCAGGATTCGCCTCGAACTTGGTGAGGTCGGCGAAGGGCATCCGCTCCTTGAGCGTGGCGATGCCGGCCGCATTCACCTTGCCGTTGGTGACGAACTCGGAGCTCGACAGCACGTCCTCGGGAAACAGCTCGCCTCGGGAGATCTTGATGCCGAACGCCTTCTCGAGGCGGAACACGATGTCGAGGAAGTCGATCGACTCGGCCCCCAGGTCGCCGACCATGGTCGCGGTCGGGGAGACATCCTCTTCATCGACACCCAGCGCTTCCACGAGGGCGGACTTCACCTTTTCGTAAATTTCATCGTGCGACGGCATCGACAACTCACCTTCCGAGGAATGGGAATCCGAACCAAAAACGTCTGTGGATGGTTGTAATGTCGCGGGGGCCGCATGGAAACCCGAGTTGGGCGATTTCCGAGAGGCCGGCGGGACGATTCGGCCGCCGCAGCCGCCCGAAACCGGCCGCAAACGGCGGTTCCGCGGCCAAAACCGGCCGACCTCGACCGGCTCCCCCCTGTGGAATCTACGCTGTGGAATCCACGCTGTTGAATCCACGCTGTGGACCGCTCCCTGCCTCGGAGCATTACGGGAGAACCGCCGCCGACTTGCTGCCCGCCAGATGACTTCCACCCACGGGCATGGTCGCGGCCGGCGAGGGGAACGCCCCGGGCTGGCCCGGGGACCGCAGTGCGTTGCCCTGCAGCAGAGCCCACAGTTTCCGCATTTCCGACCGCACGCGGGCATCCAGGGCGGCGCCGTGGGGAGTCCGATCGGCGAGGTTGTATCGCTCCAAGACGAGTCGCGCCGTGAGACTCGTGCGCTCTCCCACCATGCCGCTGGCCTTGATCTTGGTCGTAGTCGCGTCTTGGCTGAGCACCTCGGCCGTTACGGTCAGCGTGCGGCCCGGCTCGACAAAATCACCATACTTCACGTTCCGAGCCGACCGCAGCACGACGATGGCGTGGGCGAAATCCTCGCCGAGGCGGATCGTCCAGGCTGCCGCCTGCGTCATGGCCTCGAGCATCAGCACGCCGGGCATGACCGGAAACCGGGGGAAGTGGTCGCCGAGGTATTCCTCCGCGAGGGAGAGCGTCTTGATCGCGGTGATGCTCTTGCCAGGGTCGACGGACAGAACGCGATCGAGCAGGGTAAAACGCATGAGGGCGTCCGAGGAGGAGGGGCGGTCGATCAGGGCTGACCGACCTTGAAGTATAGAAGATCACGAACGGGCCACAACACGCCGCCGCCTCGACAGTCGCCGCTGGCGGCCTTCTGCCACGCTGGCAGCCGGCACAATCGAATCGACCCTCAGACTCCCCTGCCCTGGCGTACCGAACCCCCCTTCAATTCCCGCTGAAAACCGCCTCGCCAGCCGGTGTTCGGGCGTTCATGCCCGACTGGCACGCTCTTTGCATTGTCCCGAGGGCGTTGGTCGCGTGATTTGTCTTTCGCCTCTCCTGCCGCGAATGATCCCATGTAATCGACCACGGGATTGCCGAGCTGCAGGGATGGTGGCACGCGACCTTTCGTTTCCTGTCACCATTTCCGGAGCAGAACCATGCCGACGTTTCGCGCGGGGTTCGCGCACCCGCTGGATGAATTGCGCGACGAGTTCGATCGCCTCTGGACCTCTCTCACGACGGCACCGCCGCTTCACGGCTGGGGGCCGGAGCAGCCGACCGCCGCGTTCCCGGCGGTAAACATCGCCGAGACAGACGACTGCCTCACCATCGAGGCCGAGCTTCCGGGACTCGATGTCGGCGACATCGACATCTCGGCCACCGGCGAAGAACTTCTGTTAAAGGGCTCACGGCCGGCATCTCTCTCTGAGAGCTCGCGCTCGGGCCTTCCTGAGGGCTCTGAGGGCTCACGCTCGTCTTCTGTTCCCGAGGGCAGTGACGGGAACGGGAGCGCGGAACCGCGGGGCGTCACCTGGCACCGCCGCGAGCGGGGCAGCCGGGAGTTCGAGCGGCGGATCACGCTGCCGGCCACGATCGATCCCTCCGGCGTCGAGGCCCGGCTCGTCGACGGCGTGCTCACGGTCACCTGCCCCAAGGCGGCCGAGGCCCAGCCGCATCGAGTTTCCGTGCATTCGGCGTAACCGTTCCCGACGAGAACCGGTCGCAAGCCGGAGCCTCCACGGATTCAACCCATCTCAACCCATCATCTCGAGGAGCCAATCATGTCCTCCGCAGCCCAGTCTTCCGCCCAGTCTTCAGCACCCCAGCCGTCCGAGAGCAACCAGGCTCCAGGTGGCTCCGCACCTGGCCTCACCTATCAGCCGCATGTCGACATCTGCGACTGCGGGGCCGAGGTTCTCATCCGCGCCGACGTGCCCGGTGCACGGCCCGAGGGGATCGACGTGTCGTACGAAGATGGCGTGCTGTCCGTGAAAGCCGTCGTTCCGGCACGCACCCTCCCCGGTCGCAGCCTGCGTGAGGAATACGGCGTGGGCGACTACCGCCGCTCGTTCCGGCTGGGCGAGGGCTTCGACGCGGCCCAGATCGCGGCGGAGTATCGCCACGGCTTGCTCACGATCCGGGTGCCCCGACTCGCCGCGGTCCGGCCGCGGAAGATCGCCGTACACACGGCTTGAGCGGCTGCGGCCGAGACAACGCGAATCCGAATGTGTGAGCGATCGATGTGGTGTCACGTTTTTCCCTGTGCGTTTTCCCCCGTAAAGCTTCCCCGTGAAGCTTTGAGAAAAGGAGACATACCGATGAGTCTGATTCCTTTTCGCACGAAGCGAACCAACGGCATGGAGCCGGGCAATCTGGCCAGCCTGACCGACTTCCGCAACGAGATGAACCGCCTGTTCGAAGGCTTCTTCAGCCGGCCGCTGGCGATGCCGGGCTGGTTCGAAACGACCGAGCCGGGCCAGTGGCTGCCGGCGGTCGACCTCAAGGAGGACAATGCCAAGATCCACGTGCGGGCCGAGCTGCCCGGCCTCGATCCCAAGGACGTTGACGTGAGCGTGTCGGAGGATCGGCTGGTGATCTCTGGTGAGAAGAAGACCGAAGCGGAGGCGGGGGGGCCGGGCTGGTCGCATCGCGAAAGCCGCTGCGGCTCGTTCAGCCGCGCCATTCCGTTGCCCGAGCCGGTCGATCCCGCGCAGGTGATCGCGCGGTACGACAAGGGCGTGCTCACGGTGGAACTGACGAAGTCGCCGACGAGCACCGCCCGCAAGGTGCCCGTGCTCACGAAGTAACGATTCCCCCCGCAGGAACCAGCGCAGGAACCTGCGCGGCGTGACCGCCTCCGGTCATGAATGTATGCTCCGGGGTCGCGGGAGGAACGAGCCTCCCGCGCCCCCCGCTGCCTCTGCGATCGCCATGCCGCTCACCCTCACGCCGCTCGTCCCGCCAGCCGGGGGCCCGCTCACGATCGATCTCGACGGGATCGTGCCCGATCGGGTCCGACACCTCGACCTCCTCGCGATTGCCCGCCTCGCCATCTCGGCCGATGGACGCCCCTGCCCGCTTGGCGATCTCTTCACGGTCGCCGGCAGAGCGACCGACGGGCGGATCGAGTGTCATGGAGACTTCTCGCGGGTGCAGCGGATCGGAAGCGGCATGGGGGCGGGACGGATCGACGTCTCCGGCTCCGTCGGCCGCCACGCCGCCGCCGCCATGACCGGTGGCACCCTGACCATCGGCGGCCATGCCGGTGACTGGCTGGCGGCCGAGATGACCGGCGGTGAGGTGCATGTGGCTGGCGACACGGGCGACCACGCCGCCGCCGCGTTGCCCGGCAGTGATCGGGGGATGCGGGGCGGCATGGTGCTCATCGGCGGCGCGGCAGGGTGCCTGGCCGGAGCCCGTATGCGACGCGGCATCCTCGCGATCGCGGGCGACTGCGGCCCGGCCGCGGCCTTCGAGATGCGGGCCGGCACGGTGCTCGTGGGGGGCCGCGTGGGCTCCCGGCCGGCGCTCGGCATGCGGCGGGGATCGTTGATCGCCCTGGCAGCGGCGCCCGACCTGCCCCCTGGATTCACACGTGGGGCCCGCTGGATGCCGCCGTTTCTCCCGCTACTTCTTCGCCGGCTCGAGCGGGCCGGCTGGCATGCCGAACGGTCGCTGCAAGAGCGTCGCCCGCGGGGGCCCCTCCAGCAGTGGCACGGCGATCGGCTCAGTGGTACCTCAGGGAGTGGCACCTCAGGGAGTGGCGCCCAAGGGAGTGGCGGCCGGGGAGAGGTCTGGACGGTCGCACATCCTGGGCACGGCTGACGCCGCCGGCCCGGACGGCCCGGAAAATCAGCGGCATTTCTCGCCCCGCTTTCGCGAGGCCGCACTTTGCGTTACTCTCTGAGATTCCCACAGAATCCCCTCTAGCGCCGCCCATGCCAACTATCAGCCAACTCGTTCGCAGCCGCCGTCGGCCCAAGCGCAAGTTCTCGAAGTCGCCCGTGCTCGACCGCTGCCCCCAGAAGCGGGGCGTGTGCCTCCAGGTCC
>Ga0209498_1001373_pt1 | contig 14944 bp, 13 predicted proteins | sample WalLakDeSediment_FD_184131 | JGI IMG/M metagenome (GOLD analysis project Ga0209498, IMG submission 184131) | Lake sediment microbial communities from Walker lake, Nevada to study Microbial Dark Matter (Phase II) - Walker Lake 11/02/13 Deep... | ecosystem: Environmental > Aquatic > Freshwater >... | reverse complement strand
TCTTTACACACCCTAACCCATTTTATTTTGCCCTCGGCGATTTCATCCAAGCCCTTTTCCATTGAGGCTGTAAAGCCGATATCAACTATTTCCGGGAAATGATTAACCAAAATATCATTTACTACGGTTCCGATTTCCGTCGGCCTGAATCTTCGGTTTTCGTCTTTTTCAATATAATTTCTTTCTTGAATTGTCGATAGGGTTGGAGCATAGGTTGACGGCCGGCCGATTCCATTTTCCTCCAGTACTTTTATAAGCGTGGCTTCGTTGTAGCGCGGCGGAGGTTCGGTAAAGTGCTGAGACGGATCAAGTTTAAGCAGTTCTAATAATTCGTTTATTTGCAGGGAAGGCAAATCAGATTCTTTATATTTAATCGGATAAACTTTTAAGAACCCGTCAAATTTTAGCATTTGGCCGGTTGCCCGGAAGACATACCCCGCACCAGAATCTCCGGTTCGGTACAGGGCAGGATCTTTTGTTTGGATATCTATTGTCGTAGAATCAAAAACAGCTTGGTTCATTTGGCAGGAAATAAATCTCCGCCAGATTAAATCATATAATTTGAATTGATTAGCGTCCAGTTTCAGATCTTCAGGTTTTTTATTAGGATAAGACGGCCTGATTGCTTCGTGGGCTTCTTGAGCACCTTTTGTTTTAGTTTTATATTTTCTCAGAAATCCGGCCCAATAATCTTTGCCGTAATTTTCAGTAATAAATTTTTTAGCGGCGAACAAAGATAAATCGGAAAGATTTAAAGAATCGGTTCGATGATAAGTAATTTTTCCGGTTTCATAGAGTTGCTGAGCTATTCGCATTGTTGATTTTGCCGTCCATTTAAATCTTTGCCAGGCCCCTTGTTGTAAGGTACTGGTGGTAAAAGGCGGTAAAGGATTTCTTTTTATCTCTTTCTTTTCAATGTTGGCTACCTTATATTCTGCTTCCTTTAAATCTTTGATAATTTTATCAGCCGCATCTTCATTTTTTATCGCCAGCTTCTCCAGTGTTTTTCCGTCTTTTTTAATTAACTTCGCCGTAAATTTATTTTCTGCGTCAGTTCCGCGTATTTGTTCCGTTTCAGTTCTGCGCGATTGCAGTAAAGCTGCAATCTCCCAGTATTCTTGGGGAACAAATTTTTCTATTTCTTTTTCTCTTTCTGCAACCAATCTGACAGCTACCGATTGAACCCTGCCGGCTGACAGGCCCCTGGCCACTTTTTTCCATAAAAAAGGAGATAATTTATAACCGACGATTCTGTCTAAAATTCTTCTTGCCTGTTGGGCGTCAACCAGATTCATTTCAATTTTTCTGGGATTTTTCAGGGCATTTGCTATGGCTTGTTTAGTTATTTCATGAAAAACTATTCTTTGGTAAGTTTTATTTCCGTTCAAGTCAAGCGCCTGACTAAGATGCCAGGCTATGGCTTCACCCTCTCTGTCTTCGTCTGTCGCCAGAATTACTGAATCAGCTTTTTTGGCTTCCTCCTTTAATAGTTTAATTGATTTTCTGGCCTTAAGGGGAATAATGTATCTTGGTTCAAAATCTTTTTCAATATCAATGCCAATTTCGCTTTTCGGCAAATCACGAATATGGCCGTAAGAAGAAAGAACCCTAAAACTTGAGCCCAAGTATTTAGAAATGGTTTTTGATTTTGTGGGTGATTCAACTATGACTAGCTGCATAAATATTCCTTTTTTTTATTTCACATATACGTATTTTTAAAACTTAACATTTAATCTTCGTCTTCTCAATAGCTTAACTCTTTGACTTTACTGCTGGTTAGAGCTGGTAATTCTCATTTTTTCTATAGTTTCTGATAATATCTGGCAGTATAAATTCAATCCTACCCGGTTTATATTTCCCGATTGCTCTTTGCCCAAGATATTGCCGGCTCCCCGTATTTCCAGATCTCTTAAGGCAATTTTATAACCGGAACCCAATTCCTCAGCTTCTTTTAAGGCATCTAATCTTAGTTTTGCTTTATCCGTTAATCGGGAACTGTGAAGAAAATAAGCAAAGGCTTGAATATGAGAACGGCCTATTCTTCCTCTGATTTGATAAGCTTCAGCCAAGCCCAGGCGGGTCGCGTCAGCTACGATTAACGTATTAACATTGGGAAGATCCAGGCCATTTTCAATAATGGTAGTGGCGATTAAAACATCTATTTTTTTTCCTTGGAAATCTGCCATTACTTTTATCAGTTCTTTTTCTTTTAATCTTCCGTGGGCGATACTGAAGCTGGCAGTTGGAATAAGCTTTTCTAAAAATTTTTTGGCGGCAACTATTGTTTCCACTCTATTGTGCAGATAATATACCTGCCCTTTTCTTTCTAACTCAATTTTAACTGCTTTTTCAATCGTTTTTTCCTTGAAATGCGAAACAAGGGTTTTAACCGGCAATCTTCCGACCGGAGGAGTTTGAATTAAGCTGATATTTTTTAAGGAAGAAAGGGCCAGATAAAGAGTTCTGGGAATAGGCGTGGCAGAAAGCGATAAAACATCCAGGGAGGAGCGAATTTTCTTTAATTTTTCTTTTTGCTTAACTCCGAACCGCTGCTCATCGTCAATAATCAAAAGACCGACTCCTCCGCTCATTTCAAATAAATGGGGGGTTATATCTTTTGATAAAATTCGGTGAGTGCCGATAATAATATCTATTCGGCCGGTTTTTATTTTTTCAATCGTTTCCTTTTGTTCTTTTTTTGACTGCAGCCTGGATAATATTCCAATTTTAACCGGCAGCTCCTTTAATCTGTCTTTAAAATTTTGATAATGCTGATTAGCCAGTATGGTTGTCGGGCAAATCATAGCTGCCTGATAGCCGGATTTTACAGCCCTTATCATTGTTCTTAGGGCTACTTCAGTCTTACCAAATCCAACGTCACCGCAAACTATTCTATCCATTGGTTCTGTTTTTTGCAGATCAGCATTTATGTCTTCGAGCGCCTGAATCTGGTCCGGAGTTTCTTCGTATTTGAAGTCAGAAGCCAGCTGAAAATCTATTTCATCATTAATTAAATAAGGAGGTCTTTTGGCAATTTCTCTTTGGGCATAAATTTCCAGGAGTTCTTTGGCTAATTTTTCCGCCTCTTCTTTTATTTTCCTTTTTGTTTTTTGCCAGATAGAAGAGCCAAGGCGGGATATTTTCGGCTCAACGAACCCGATGTAACGGGAAAGTTTTCTTTCCAAGCTTGTTGGTACATATAATTTATCTCCAACTGCATACTCTAAAACATAGTATTGCTCATTACTCACTGTTTCTTGTTTACTGTATGTTCCTATGCCATGATCCAGATGAACCAAATAATCACCGGATTTTAGCCCTTTTAGGTCAGAGAATAATTTCTGGGATTTTAACTTCTTTTTTAAAATTTCTTTAGCTGATTTTTCATCGTTAATCTTTATGGGGAGTTTTACAATTTCTTCAATTTTATTTCCAAAAAACTCAAAACGAACGGCTGAATCAAGGTTAATTGGAAAAACCTCAATAATTCCTCCTTGTTGGGAAAATTCGCCGGGCTCTGAGACCCGATAAACTTTTTCATATCCCATTTCGTCCAGTTTTCTTAAAAGCTGAGAAAAGTTATAGTTTTGGTTATGCTCCAAGTAGACGGTATTATCTGCAAAAAAAGACTGGGTTTTACGGGCCTGCAGAAGTTTATTTAAATTTTGTTCAAACCAAAGATTCCCCTTTTCCAAAAAATAGGGGGTAATACCGGCCATTAAGACGTTGCTCAGCTCATCATCTCTTGACAATTTCATCTATATCATATATAATAAATATTACGGAAAAGCATGAGAACAGCTTTTTAAAATAATTGCTTTCCGGCTTGCCTGCGAGGAGTTACCTCCGTTTAGATAATTTTTTTATCTAAGATCGGCGTTTGCTGAAAGCTTCGCTTTCATCTCACGCCTCGCCTCGGTTTTACCGGGGCTCGGCGAAGGAATAGGAATCCCTCCTTAACCTATTGTAACTTTTACCCCCCACTAATTTTACCTTTTAATATTATAACACGGCGGAAAGAAAATTAGTGAACGAGTTTCATCAATAATTGAAAAGTGAAATTAGTGGGGGGAAAATCTTAGGGTTTTCTATGTTTTCATAGTAAGACACTAAGGGCTCGCAGGCATACCGGAGGGCAAGATTTTTGCTCTTACTATATTGAATAAGGAGGGACCTATGGACACAGAAATGAAGAAGAGAATCCGTGCCCAATTGGGGTTGCGGGGGCTCGGAAAACCGCCGCTCACAAACGACTCCCATCTTATGGGAGACAGGAGTGGTATATGGGGATGTGGGCAGAATATCCGGGGCGATGTCTCAAAGATCCGGGGCGATGTCTCAAGGATCCTGGGCGATGTCTCAAAGCTTTGGGGTAATACTTCAGGGGTTTGGGGCGATGTCTCAGGGATTCGGGGCGATGTCTCAAGGATCCTGGGCGATGTCTCAAAGATCTCGGGCCATGCCTCAAGGATCTCGGGCCATGCCTCAGAGATCTCAGGCGATGTCTCAGAGATCTGGGGCGATGTCTCAGAGATTCGGGGAGATGTCTCAAAGATCTGGGGAGATGCTTCAAAGATCTCGGGCCATGTTTCAAAAATCTCAGGCGATCTCTCAGAGATCTCAGGCGATGTCACAAGACTCTCAGGAGAGGTCTCAAAGACCTGGGGAGATGCCTCAGAGATCTCAGGCGATGTCTCAGAGATTCGGGGAGATGTCTCAGGGATTCGGGGAGATGTCTCAAAGATCTGGGGCGATGTCTCAAAGATCTGGGGAGATATCTCAAGGATCTCAGGCGATGTCTCGAGGATCTCAGGCGATGTCTCGAGGATCTCGGGCGATGTCTCAGAGATTCGAGGAAATGTCTCAAGGATCTCAGGCGATGCCTCAGAGATCTCAGGCGATGTCTCAAGGATCTCAGGCGATGTCTCGAGGATCTCGGGCGATGTCTCAGAGATTCGAGGAAATGTTTCAATGATCCGGGGCGATATCTCAGAGATCTTGGGTTATGTCTCAAGGATCCGGGGCGATGTCTCATGGATCCTGGGTGATGTCTCAAAGATCTGGGGAGATTCTTCAGAGATCTCAGGCGATGCCTCAGAGATCTCAGGCGATGTCTCGAGGATCTCGGGCGATGTCTCAGAGATTCGGGGAGATGTCTCAGGGATTCGGGGAGATGTCTCAGAGATCGTTGAAATTCTTCCGTAGGCCGCGTTAGTTCCTGAAGGAAGCCGAGGCGAGGAGTGGTGAAAAGTCATCTCCATTCCCGCCTCGGCTTCTCTAATTTTTTACTTTCCGGTTTGCTTGTAAAACTCGTAGGTAGACCGGAGGGTAGATATAGCAACAGAAAGGAGGAAAAAATTGCTCGAATTGATCTTGAGGGTCGTTGATGTGATAATCTACGGAGTTTTCATTTTTGCCGGCATTTTTCTTTTAACCATTCTTGAGCTTGAACTTGAGCGCAAGAAACGGAAGAAAGAAAAAGAGGAATATGAAGACTTCCGTCAGCGTTACCATCAAAACGACTGAAAGCCCAGCGTTACCGTCGGTAGCGCTGGGTTTCCCTATTTATTAAATTCATTCATTGTTTTTTCCAGTCCTTCTTTCAATAAAATTTCAACAGCTTTTGCGGTTTTTTTTATTATTCTTTCAGTAATTTCTTCCTCACTCTTGTTAAATGATCGATGAGACTTTGTCTCATCTCTCGCCTCGCTCAGTTTTACCTCGCTTGGCTTTTGGAGAACAAATTTTTCCGGATTCTTAGGCTTGCCCGATTTCGGGCAAATCCCAACCCGGAATCTAATAAAATTCTTAGTGCCTAATTCATGAATTATAGATTCCACCCCTTTATGTCCGCCAGCTCCCCGATTTTTGACAATTCTGATTTTCCCCGAAGGAAGATCAATGTCGTCGTGAATAATGATCAGGTTTTTAGATTCTAACTTGTAGTTTCTGATTAAAGCCCTAACCGCCATTCCGGAAAGATTCATAAAAGTTTGGGGCTTAGCAACGACCACTTTTTCATTATTTATAATTCCTTCTGATATTTCCGCTTGAAATTTTTTTGAAAAACTAAATTCAGGGAAATTATTGTTTCTTTGAAATTCATCAACCGCCAGAAAGCCTAGATTATGGCGAGTTTTTTCGTATTTTTCCCCGGGATTGCCGAGACCGACAACTAAAATCATATAAGCATTTAATCATTTAAACATTAAAACATTTTTTATTTATGTTTAGATGCTTGCATGCTTAGATGTTTAAATGAATTAGGTTATTATAACACTTTACTTGCAAAACTAAAAAAAAATAGTATAATTGAGAAATATGAAAGGCTTCCTTGTTTTTATTTGGGAAATCACTAAAATCGTCATTATTGCTTTACTGATAGTGATACCCATTAGAACTTTTTTGTTTCAGCCTTTTTTTGTTCGGGGTGAATCAATGTCACCCGCTTTTGAAAACGGGGATTATTTGATTATTGACCAGCTTTCTTACAGATTTCGAGATCCTCAAAGGGGAGAAGTGGTAGTCTTTAAGCACCCCCCTTCTCAGAGATATATTAAAAGAATTGTTGGTTTGCCCGGAGAAACAGTGGAAATTAAAGATGGCAAGGTGGCGATTTATAAACAGGAGGAATCTTATATTTTAGATGAATCAGATTATCTTCCATCAGACATTTTTACTACCGGTGAATCTTTGATTTTTTTAACAGAGAATGAATATTTCGTTTTAGGAGACAATAGGTTTGCTTCGGCTGATTCCAGGCGATGGGGGTCTCTAATCAGGGAAGATATTATCGGCCGGGTTTTTCTCAGGGCTTGGCCCTTCACTGCCTTTGCTAAAATCGAAGCTCCGGAGTATTAATTTAAAGATTTAAGTCTTTATGAAAAAACCGAAATTTCAAACGCCAACCGGAATGCACGATATTTTATCAGAAGATCAGAAATACTTTCAAAAAATTCATAGTGTCTGTGATGAGGTTGCTAATTTTTACGGATTCCAAAAAATAGAGACACCAATCCTAGAAGAAGCTGATCTTTTCTCTCGGGGATTGGGATTAGCGACTGATGTTGTTCAAAAACAAATGTTTTCTTTTAGGACTAAGGGTGGAGATTATCTGACTTTGAGGCCGGAACAAACCGCGCCAATAGCCAGAGCCTATATTGAACACGGGATGCAGAATTTTCCTCAACCGGTTAAACTTTGGTATTTTGGCCCCTATTTTCGCTACGAACATCCTCAGGCTGGCAGGTTTCGCCAATTCTGGCAGTTCGGCTTTGAGGCCCTAGGTGGAGAAGACTCGGTTTTAGACGCTCAAATTCTTCAAATCTTTAATAATATTCTTAAGGAGCTAAAATTTAAAAATCTGATTTTTGAAGTAAACAGTATTGGTGACAGCCAGTGTCGTCCTTACTATAAAAAACTTTTAACAAGCTATTTTAAATCACGAGAAGCGGCTCTTTGTTTGGATTGTCGGCGTCGATTAAGGGAAAATCCATTAAGGATTTTAGATTGTAAGGAAGAGAAATGTCAGCCGGTAAAAGCTCAGGCTCCGCAGATATTGGATCATCTTTGTGAGGGTTGTCATAAGCATTTTAGAGAGGTTTTAGAGTTTTTGGACGAATTAGACCTGCCTTATCATTTAAATCCTTATTTGGTCAGAGGTTTGGATTATTATACTAAAACGGTTTTTGAGATAATCGAGGACTCGCCAGAAAGTAAAAATCTAGGATCTTTATCCGGCGGCGGAAGATACGATACTTTAGTGAAGATTTTAGGAGGTAAAGAAGTACCGGCTGTTGGAGGAGCGGGCGGAATAGAAAGAATAATTCAGTCAATGAAGAGCAAAACCATAAGGTTTCCAAGAGAAAGACAGGTTGAAGTTTTTTTAACGCAGTTGGGAGATTTGGCAAAAAGAAAAAGCTTAAAGTTGATTGAGGGTTTTCGGGAAGCTAATATTCCAATTGGTGAATCACTTGGCAGAGATTCTCTCAAAGCTCAATTAAAGATGGCTGACAGGGTTAAAGCGAAATATTCATTAATTTTAGGTCAAAAAGAAGCTTTGGAGGGGTCAATTATTATCAGAGATATGGTTAGTGGCAGGCAAGACACAGTAAAGTTAGATAAAGCAGTGAGAGAAATAAGCAAGCGGTTAAAATAACAATTTTTATTATAATCGAAAATTACAATTGTCTATTGTAATCATGGAATGTATTTTTTGTAAAATTATTAATAAAGAAATACCATCGGAGACCGTCTATAAAGATAAGAATATACTGGCTTTTAAAGATATTTACCCCAAAGCACCTATTCATCTTTTAATCATCCCTAAAAAACATATTCCTTCAATAAATTATTTAAAGAAAAAAGACGAGGTATTAATAGGAGAACTATTCTTAGTTGCCAAAAAATTGGCCAAAGAATATAAAATTGATAAAATAGGTTATCGGCTAATTTTCAATGTCGGCAAAGACGCCGGCCAAACCGTTAATCATTTACATTTACACTTATTAGCAGGAAAAAAGCTTCCCTGGGCTTAAATCAGCATTAAAAAAAATAAATATTATGGTTATAGAGGTTAAAAAACAAGAAAGGGAAAACTCCCAAAACTTGATCCGTCGCTTTACCAGAGGTGTTCAGCAAAGCGGTGTTTTGCTTCGAGCAAGAAAGACACGATTTAAGGGCAGAAAAAAATCAGAGCAGATGAAGAAAAGAGCTGCATTGAGAAGAGAAGAAAAAAGAAAAGAATACGAAAAAATGGAGAAATTAGGCAAGAGAGGAAAATAAAATGTCTCTTAAGCTTAAAATTCAAGATGATTCAAAAGCGGCCTTGAAAGAAAAGAGAGAAATTGAACTCTCTGTTTTAAGAATGCTTTCGGCAGCAATTTCTAATAAGGAAATTGATAAAAGGACAAAAGCCTGGAAAGAAAAGCCAGAATTATCGGCCGAAGAACTGGGTAAAGAAAGTCAGCTGACCGAAGAGGAAATAAGCAAGATTATTTCTTCGGAAATTAAAAAAAGAAAAGAAGCTGTTGATTTATATAAAAAAGGTAACAGGATGGAGCTTGCCGGGAAAGAAAGTAAAGAAATCGAAATTTTACAATCCTATTTACCCGAACAGCTTTCAGTAGAAGAAATTAAAAAAATAGCCAAAGAGATGGTTGAGAAAACAGGAGCTAAAGAAATGAAAGACATGGGAAGGGTAATGAAAGAATTGATGCCCGAAGTTAAAGACAGGGCGGATAGTGGTCTAATTTCAAAGATTGTTAAAGAGTTATTGGAGTAAATTATGATTGAAATTAATAATTTAACCGTTGATTTGGTTAATGAGAGTTTTTTAAAAAAAATCGTCAAAAGCGTTTTGAAGGATAAAAAACAGGTAAAAGAAAGATTATCAATCGCTTTAGTCGGCAGAAAAGAAATTAGAGAATTGAATAAAAAATACCTGGCCAAGGATCGGGTAACAGATGTGTTAGCCTTTCCGGGAGATAAAGAAACAGGGTTAGGTGAAATAGTTATTTGTCCAGAAGAAGTTAAAAAAAATGCTAAGAGGTTTAAATCCGTCTACAGAAAAGAATTAGCCCGGGTTTTAATCCACGGAGTCTTGCATCTTTTAGGTTATGATCATGAGAGATCCGGGGCTGAAGGTAAAAAGATGACCAGAAAAGAAGAAGGCTGTTTGTCTTTATTAAAGCTTTAACCATTAATTTTATAATAATCAATTTTTAACAAACTTCATGTCAAAATCATCTGTTATTTGCGGTCTGGATGTAGGAACTCAAAATATTAAAATCTTAACCGTAAGCAAAGAAAAAGAAGGGTTAACAGCTCTTGGTTGCCAAGAGGTTCCTTCTTTCGGTGTTAGAAGGGGGGTAGTTATTAATCCTAATGGACTTTCTCAGCTTTTGCGGGAAAATTTTTTTAAGATAAACCAGGAAATAAAGAAAATTAACTCTCTTTATTTAAATATCAGCGGAGCTCATTTATTTTCAATGCCTTCTCACGGCACCGTTGCCGTTTCCCGGGCTGATCAGAGAATTTCTGAAGAAGATGTTAATCGGGTATTAGCCGCTGCCCAAACCTTCTCTCTTCCTTCTAATAAAGAAATTTTTGATGTTATTCCTAAAGAATTTGTCGTTGATGGAGAAAAGGGGGTAAAAGAACCCGTCGGCTTAAAGGGGGTAAGACTGGAGGCAGAAGTTTTGGCTTTGGGCGGCTTTTCTCCTTATTTAAAAAACTTGACCGAGGCTGTTTTAGATTCAGGAATGCAAATTTTAGATAGAATTCCTTCGGCAGTGGCTTCCGGAAGAGCTTGTCTTACAGAAAAACAAAAAGAACTGGGTGTGGCAATTCTAGATATTGGAGCCGGTACTTCTGATTTGGCCGTTTTTGAAGAGGGAGAGTTGGTTCATCTGGCTGTATTACCTATTGGTTCTGCTAATATTACTAATGATATTGCTATTGGCCTGAAAACCGATATTGATATCGCCGAAAGAATCAAAATTGAGTTTGGTAGTTGTTTCTTAAGGGGTGGATCTAAAAAAGAAAAAATAAAGTTAGAAGATCGCGAAACCCTGATTTTTTCTCAAAAAGAACTGGCTAATATTGTTGGGGCCAGGATTTCCGAAATTTTCCGGGAAATTAATAAGGAGCTGAAAAAAATTTCCAGAGATAAGTTTTTACCGGCTGGAATAGTTTTAACTGGCGGTGGAGCAAAGTTGTCTGGAATAGCAGAGCTGGCTAAGAAAGAATTTCGCTTGCCGACCAAGCTGGGAAAACCAAAAGGGATAGCTGATTTAGAAAACGATCCTAGCTTGTCTGTTGTTTGCGGTTTAATTTTACTGGGTCAAGACTTGGAAGAAGATAGCGGTAAATCTTCTTTTTCCGCCGGAGGAATAGGTTCTAAATTAAAAAGAATTTTTAAAATATTCATTCCTTAATATGGGAACTAAAATAAAAGTAATCGGAATTGGTGGTTCGGGAGGTAATGCTGTTTCTAGAATGAAGAAATCGAAAATTGCCGGAGTGGAATTAATTGCCATCAATACCGATTATCAGGATTTAAAAAAAATAAACGCTGATTTAAAATTGCAAATTGGAAGAAAATTGACGCAAGGATTAGGAGCGGGTATGAATCCAGAAATTGGTAAGAAGGCAGCCGAAGAACAAAGAGTGGATATCGAAAAAAACTTAAAAGGAGCGGATATGGTTTTTTTAACCGGCGGCCTTGGTGGAGGCTCCTTTACCGGAGCTGCCCCTGTTGTTGCTGAGATTTCAAAAAATTTGGGAATTTTAACCATTGCTTTCTGTACTTTGCCTTTTTCCTTTGAAGGAAATTATCGAAAAAAAATTTCTTTAACCGGAAAAGAAAAACTTAAAGAAAAAGTTGACGCTTTGATTACTATTAAAAACGATAAATTGTTAGAAAGATTAGATTTGAAGACCCCTCTTTTAAATGCCTTTTGGCTTTGTGATGATGTTCTGAGAGAGGGAGTAAGAGGAATTTCTGATTTGATACTTAGGCCGGGAATTATTAATATTGATTTTGCCGGCTGTAAAACAATTCTGAAAAACTCGGGAACTTGTCTTTTTGGCATGGGTCGGGCGAGCGGAGAAAAAAGAGCGGAAACGGCAGCCAGAAACGCTCTTTGTTCTCCTTTTTTGGAGGTTTCTCCAAAGGGAGCAAGAGGTGTTTTATTTAATGTTTCTGGCGGTAAAGACATTTCTCTTGCAGAGATTGAGGAAATAGGCAGGTTCTTGACTCAGGAGATTAATCCTCAAGCTAAAGTTCTTTTCGGAGCGGTTGAAGATCACGAGTTGCCAAGGGGCGAGATAAAGGTAACCGTGATAGTCACCGGATTTTAGGCTGTGGATAACTCTGATTTTTAAGGGGACTTGACCAGGTTTGACCTGGTTTTTTTGTTGGGGTAGAATGGAATAATATTCTTTACGAAAGTACGAAAAGTTATTAAAATATCTGTCGTATTTTCGTATTTTTTTCGCAGCCATGAAAAATAAACTTGCTAAAGTTCAGAAAAGAGACGGTCAATTTGTTGAATTTGACCAAAGTAGAATTCACGACGCTATCTTTAAGGCCATTACCGCTACCGATCAGGGCGACGGCAAGAAATCAAAAAAACTTTCTGAAAAAGTTGTTCAAATTTTAAATCGAAGGTTTAAAAAAGACGAAATTCCTCAAGTAGAGCAGATTCAAGATATAGTTGAAGAGGTTTTAATCTTGGAAGAACTGGTTGAGACTGCCAAAGCTTATATTTTATACCGGGAACAAAGGAGAAGAATTAGGGAAGCAGCAGCCATTGTTGATGAATCAACCGAAATGGTTGATAAATACATCAGAGAATTAGACTGGCAGATTCAGGAAAACGCCAATATGACTTTTTCTCTGCAAGGGCTTAACCAATACGGTATTAAAGAAATTTCCAAGAAATACTGGCTGAATAAAATTTATCCCAAAGAAATCAGAGAGGCGGCTGCTAACGAAGATTTTCATGTTCATAATTTAGAAACCTTAGCTCCCTATTGTGCCGGTTGGGATCTTTACGATTTATTGTTGAGGGGGTTTGGAGGGGTTCCGTCAAAAATAGAATCCCGTCCGCCAAAACATTTCAGAACAGCTCTTGGTCAGCTGGTAAACTTTTTATTTACACTTCAAGGAGAAACGGCCGGCGCCAACGCTGTTTCTAATTTTGATACTTTACTCGCTCCTTTTATCAGATATGACAACTTAAGCTATTCTCAGGTTAAGCAGGCGATACAAGAATTTCTTTACAACTGCATGGTACCGACTCGGGTCGGCTTCCAAACACCATTTATAAATGTTTCTTTAGATATAAAAGTTCCTCAATTTTATAAAAACCAGCCGGTGATTATCGGTGGAAAGCCGCAAAAAGAAACTTACGCAGAATTTCAGGAAGAAATGAATATGTTTATCAAGGCTTTTTATGAAGGATTAATGGAGGGTGATGCCAAAGGTCGGCCAATGACCTTTCCCATTCCGACTGTTTCCGTTACAAAAGATTTCAACTGGGAAGATCCAACCCTAGATCCTTTATGGGAGGCGACTGCTAAATACGGAGTAAATTATTTTTCTAACTTTATTCAGTCTGACATGAAGCCGGATGACGCAAGAAGCATGTGTTGTCGGCTCAGACTCGATAATAGAGAGCTTTATAAGAGGGGTGGCGGTCTTTTCGGCTCTAACCCTTCTACTGGCAGTATTGGAGTAGTGACTATTAACCTGCCAAGAATTGGCTATCTTTCCAAGACAAAAAAAGAATTTTTTGAAAGATTGGGATATTTGATGGATTTGGCAAAAGAGTCTTTAGAAATTAAAAGAAAAGCCTTAGAGAATTTTATGGAAAAGGGTCTTTATCCGTATTCAAAATATTATCTGGCCTCGGTTAAAAAACTAAGAGATGCTTATTTTGGCAATCATTTCGCTACTATTGGGTTGATGGGAATGAACGAGGCTCTTTTAAACTTCATCAGTGAAACTACCGCCACAAAAAAAGGAAGAAAATTTACTCTTGAGATCTTGGATTTTATGAGAGAAAAGTTGGTTAAATACCAAAAGGAAACCGGTAATCTCTATAATCTGGAGGCTACGCCGGGTGAAGGGACAAGTTATCGTCAGGCAAAAGCTGATAAAGAAAAATATCCTGATATTATTACTGCTGGTACAAAAGAAGTGCCCTATTATACTAACAGCTCTCATTTGCCGGTTAATTATACTGACGATATTTTTGAAGCCTTAAAACTTCAAGATGAATTACAGTGTCGCTATACGGGAGGCACCGTTCTTCATCTTTTTTTAGGAGAAAGAGTTTCTAATCCTCAGGCGGCTAAGAATCTGGTGAAAAAAGTTTTTGAAAATTTTCACTTGCCTTATATTACCCTGACTCCAACCTTTTCAATTTGTCCAAGCCACGGCTATCTGGAAGGAGAGCATTTCGACTGTCCCAAATGTACAATTAAACAACCCTGCGAAGTTTACTCAAGAGTAGTTGGTTATCTGAGGCCGATTCAGCAATGGAATTTTGGGAAAAAAGAAGAATTTAAAAGGAGGCGCGAGTATAGAACATACAAAGAAGTTAAGTTAACCAGTCTGCCGAAAGAAAAAATTCCTGTTAAATAAAAAATGATAAAAATTGGCGGGCTTCAAAAAACTACTTTTATTGACTTCCCTGGCCGCATAGCGGCCACTGTTTTTCTTATGGACTGTAATTTTAAGTGTCCCTGGTGTTATTCTTCAGAATTAGTTTTGCCGGAGAAAATCAAGAGCCAGCCAGAGATTTCGGAAAAAGATTTTTTTAAATTCCTGAGATCAAGAAGAGAATTATTGGAAGGCGTTGTTATTTGCGGAGGAGAACCGACTGTTAACAAGGATCTGCCGGATTTTATAAAAAAAATTAGAAAAATGGGATTTTCTATAAAGCTTGATACCAACGGTTCCAATCCCCAGATGTTAAAAAATTTGATCGATGAAAAACTGATTGATTATGTGGCCATGGACATTAAAGGTCCGAAAGAGAAATATAGTGACTTTACCGGTAAAAAAGCTGATATTAAAAAGATTCAGAAAAGCATTGACATCTTAAAAGGAGGAAAGGTTGATTATGAATTCAGAAGTACCATAGTTCCGTCGCTTCATACGAAAGAAGACATAATAAATATGGCAAAATGGATAAAGGGCGCCAAGAGATATTATCTGCAAAATTTTCGGCCGGAAAAAACCATTGATTATTCTTTTGAAAAAGTAAAACCTTATTCTCGAGAATTTTTATTGGAAATTCAAAAAATAATTTCTCCATTTTTTGAAACATGTCAGTTAAGGTAGCATTAAACAATGACTGCTTCAAAAATTTTTTTGTATTTTTGCCTCTCTTTTATCGGAGGTATATTTTTTAGCTCCTATTTGTTGAATTTT
>Ga0209498_1001372_pt1 | contig 14944 bp, 15 predicted proteins | sample WalLakDeSediment_FD_184131 | JGI IMG/M metagenome (GOLD analysis project Ga0209498, IMG submission 184131) | Lake sediment microbial communities from Walker lake, Nevada to study Microbial Dark Matter (Phase II) - Walker Lake 11/02/13 Deep... | ecosystem: Environmental > Aquatic > Freshwater >... | reverse complement strand
TTTAAATAAATATCATATTTGCCCCCGTTTGAAGAAAATCAGGCTGAAAGTCAGAAAGATCCCTGTTCATGCATCAATTCAATTGTTTTATACTTTCAAAAACCAATCTTACATAAAAAATCGAAGCATTGTGATAAAAGTATTGATTAATTCACGACAAATATAATTTTTTTATGCTTATTTAGAATCCACCGATCTGAATTACTAAAGTACTGGTTCACTCTAAATCCTTACTTTTGCATGAAATAAAGCAATGCATAAATGACATCAACAAAAAATACAATTTTCCAGGTTTTTTTCACAGCCTTATTACTGTTCGTTACAGCTTGCTCGGGTAGCGGTGGCAGTGGTGGCAGTGGTGTTTCAACAGCAACATCGACCAATGAGCTTACCCAAGTTGATGTGCCGGTGTTTAACCAAGACTCTTCCTTTGCTTTTGTTGGCAAGCAGGTGGCGTTTGGGCCGCGGGTGCCTAACACTGAGGCCCACAGGCTTACAGCCCAATGGCTTGTTGAAACCCTGACCCGTTTCAGCGACACAGTGATTGTTCAGCAGGCAAGAGTCAGGGCCTTTGATGGCACCATCCTTAACATTAGTAATATCATTGCCTCATTCGATCCTGAAAACCGAAGCCGCATCCTGTTATGCGCCCATTGGGACAGCCGTCCCTTCGCTGATTTTGATCCCGACCCGGCCAACCATTTTAAGCCGGTTCCGGGTGCCAACGATGGGGCCAGCGGCGTGGGGGTGTTGCTCGAGATTGCCCGCCAGCTCTCAGAAAAAAGGCCTGCGGTGGGCATTGATATTATTCTTTTCGATGCAGAAGATTACGGCCAGCATGAAGCTTTGTCAGGCAAGGCGGAAGACTCTTGGGGCCTCGGCTCACAGCATTGGGCACGAAACCCGCACCGGCACGATTACAATGCGCGCTTCGGCATTTTGCTCGACATGGTTGGAGCAACCGGCGCACAATTTAAACACGAAGGCTATTCAATGATGTATGCCCCCAATGTGGTAAGGAAAGTTTGGGATACGGCCCGCAGGCTGGGATACGGTAACTTTTTCGTTGACCGTGAAGGCGGTTTTGTGGTTGATGATCATTATTATGTAAATACCATTCGAAACCTACCCACTATTAACATCATTCACCAGGAAACGGGCAACCGCCATGGCTTCTTCCCGCAATGGCACACCCTTGATGACACCATGGACCACATTGATCCTTCAACTCTCAAGGTGGTAGGTCAAACCGTGCTAACGGTCATTTTTGAGGAAAGGTAAAAAAACCTAAAGGTTGTTGGCCAGGTTGGCCAGTTCGCTTCGCTCGCCCTTTTCAAGGCGCACATGGGCATAGATGGGGTGGTGCTTCACCCTGTCGATCAGGTACGACAGCCCGTTACTCTGGGCATCGAGATATGGTGTGTCAATTTGATACACATCGCCGGTAAAGATCATTTTGGTATTTTCGCCCGCACGGGTAATGATAGTTTTTACTTCATGAGGGGTCAGATTCTGGGCTTCGTCAATAATAAAGATGATGTTTGAGAGGCTTCGACCCCTGATATAAGCAAGGGGTGCCACCACGATCTTTTCGTTTTCAAGGGCATCGGTAATGGTTTTAAACTCCCTGTCCTTTTCCCTGAATTGAGTTTGAATAAATTTCAGGTTATCGTAGAGAGGCTCCATATATGGGCTCAGCTTTGAACTAATATCGCCGGGCAAAAAGCCAATGTCGCGGTTGCTCAGAGGCACAATAGGCCTGGCAACGAAAAGCTGATCAAAATTTCGTCTTTGATCCAAAGCACCTGCCAGGGCCAGGAGTGTTTTTCCGGTGCCGGCAACCCCCTGTAGGGTAACCAGTTTCACATCGGGGTTTAAAATGGCATGAAGGGCAAAAACCTGTTCGGCGTTGCGTGGAGTGATCTTTTGAACGGTATGCTTTTCAATGCGTCGAATACGCTTTTCAATGGCATTGTAATAAGCCAATACCGAGTTTTTGCCATCAGACAATATATAGTAATGATTGGCAATGGCATCTTCAGGGCCAATTTCAGAAATTTCGCAAAAACCAAAATTGTATAGTTGCTCAATGGCATCAGAAGCAACGCCGGTCAAATGGGTCTTACCGGTGTAAAGCTCTTCTATGTTTTTTATCTTGCCGGTTTCAAAGTCTTCAGCATGGATATTAAGCGATTTGGCCTTAAGCCTGAGGTTAATATCCTTAGAAACCAGGATCACCTTCCTTTCAGGATATTGTCGGGTAAGTGACAAGGCTGCGTTAAGAATGCGGTGGTCGGGTTTGTCTTCGCCAAAAATCTGCACCGCATCCAATCCATTAGGTTGATTCATTACCACCTTAACCCTTCCTCCCTTTTCATTGCCAACAGGCACCCAATCTTGAAGCGAGCTGTTGGCTGACAAGGCATCAAGGATACGGGTAAATTCTCGGGCTTCGAAGTTCTTGGTATCGTTACCCTTCTTAAAATGGTCAAGCTCTTCAAGAACCGTTATCGGGAGGGCCACATCATTATCTTCAAAACTTACAATTGCGGCATGATTATAGATGATGACCGAGGTGTCGAGAACAAAAATCTTGCTTTTTTTTTCTTGGGTACTTTTCCGGGTAGTTTTAGAACGAGGGGTTGCCTGGGCGGTTGAAGTCTTTTCCATAGCAAAAGATAGTAGAACGTTTCACACAAGTTTGCAGGGACTAAAGGTATATAAGTTTTAGCATCAAAACAAAATATTATAAACGCTTGATAATTTTTAAAAATTTTGATTTTACTTTATGTTTTATATTTTTTTGTATTTTAGCACCTTGAAAAATCAACCCCTATTTGGGAATTTTCAAACAGGGAGAGGTGGCCGAGTGGTCGAAGGCGCACGCCTGGAAAGTGTGTATCCGCCAAAAGCGGGTCGAGGGTTCGAATCCCTCTCTCTCCGCCAACTTCAACCTAAAGAATCCAAAAAAAGAAAAACCAGTAAATCAAATCGTTTAAACAAAAAACCAACAGAATCAGTTATGAAAAAATTATTCGTCTTTTTGACTGTAGCGGGGATGCTCACTTTTGGTTTGAATACCATTGTAAGCGCGCAAGATGCCGGTGAGGCAGAAACCGAGGTTGCAGAAATCGTTGTTGAGGAAGTGGAACCCGCTCCCGTGGAAGCAATGCAGCAGACACTCGAGCCAGATTATGGCGACACCACCTTCCACTACATCCTGAAGGAAAAGTTCATTGAAGGTGGCGCCGGCTTTATGAGCGTTATCCTGTTATGTCTTATCATTGGTCTTGGCTTGGCCATTGAGCGTATTATTTACCTCAATCTTTCCAGCACCAACACCGCCAAGCTGCTCAACAAGGTTGAAGACGCCCTGAAAACCGGTGGTGTTGAAGCCGCCAAGGAGGTTTGCAAAAACACCCGCGGCCCGGTTGCCAGCATTTATTACCAAGGCCTCGACCGTTACAGCGAAGGAATGGAAATCGTTGAAAAGTCGATCGTTTCTTACGGTAGCGTATTGATGGGTCGCCTGGAAATGAACCTGACCTGGATCTCGCTGTTTATCGCCATTGCACCCATGCTTGGGTTTATGGGTACGGTTATCGGTATGATCGGCGCCTTCGACGCCATTGCAGCTGCCGGTGATATTTCACCAACTATCGTGGCCGATGGTATCAAAATTGCCCTCTTGACTACCGTTTTTGGTCTGATTGTTGCAGTTATTCTACAGGTGTTCTATAACTACATCATCTCAAAAATCGACAGCATTGTTAACTCCATGGAAGATTCTACCATCTCCTTCATGGACATTCTGATCAAGTACAAAAAATAATAAACCTCCCTTCATTATGAACGAAACCATCATCAATATCGGGATTTTTGTCACCTACGCTCTGGTAGCCGTGGCACTGATAACGACGGTGTTCTTCGCAATCTTCCATATGGTTCAGAACTTCAGGAAGGCTAAGGGAGCATTGCTCGGAATCTTGATCCTTTTGGCAATTGTGTTGTTTTCATTTGCCATCAGCACCAACGAAGTATATCCTAATGCAGGCCCTGTGGTGTCCAAGTGGGTTGGCGGAGGCATTATTGCCACCTTTATCCTGGCTGGTCTTGCCATCGTTGCTGCAGTATATACTGAAGTATCCAAGTTATTCAAATAAACAAAACCTAATAAGGAGATCTTTCTATGGCTAGAATGAATCCCGAAATAAATGCCGGTTCGATGGCCGACATTGCCTTCCTCCTGCTGATCTTTTTCCTGGTGACCACCACTATGGACGTTGACTCGGGGATTCTGAGGGTTCTGCCGCCGCCCATCGATCCGAATGCTCCAAAGCCACCTGAAGTTAGGGAACGAAACGTTTATGTGGTTCTGATTGACTTTCAGGACCGTATCCTGGTGGAAGGGCAATTGGGAAACATTAATACTTTGCGTGAACAAACCAAAGAATTTTTGTTAAACCGCAATAATAACCCCAATATGCCCGAAAAGCGGATAGTGAATATTGAGAACCTTGGAGAAACAGAGGTTTCAAGGGGCATTATTTCGCTTCAGAATGACCGTGGCACCTCATACGAGATGTACATTGCAGTGCAAAATGAGCTGGCTGCGGCCATCAATGAGCTACGCGATGACCTTTCTCGCGAAAAATTCGGCAAGCGCTTTACTGATCTTACCGATGAAGACCTGATAAAAGCTATCAGGGAAGCTGTGCCAATGGCAATTTCTGAAGCAGAACCAAAAGATATTGGAGGAAGAAGATAATGGGAAGATTCAAAAAAGATTCCGGACCCAAAGCGGTAAAGATCAACACGGCTTCACTCCCCGACATTATCTTCATGCTGCTGTTTTTTTTCATGGTAACCACTACCATGCGTGAAACAACCCTTTTTGTGCGCACACAGATGCCCCCCGCTACCGAAGTGCAGAAGTTGGAACGCAAATCGCTTGTAAGTTTTATCTACATTGGCCCCCCGCTTCAGTCGCAGATATTTGGTACTGAACCCCGTATTCAGTTAAACGATGCTTTTTCTTCTGTTAATGACATTGCACCCTTTGTGGCTGCCGAAAGAGAAGCCCGTAACGAGGCCGAAAGGCCTATGATTACCACTTCCCTCAAAGTTGACCGGGATACCAAAATGGGTATAGTAACTGACGTGAAACAGGAGCTGAGAAAATCGAATGCCCTGAAAATCAATTACTCAACCACTCGTGGTGAAGTAACTATAGGAAGACGATAATTTTTTCTTTTTCATAAATAAGAAAGCCGGCTTTGGGGCCGGCTTTCTTATTTGGTCTTGCGCGAAAACATGCGCCAGTTGAACACATCACGTTTTTGCTGAATACCAAAGTAACCTTCCTTCACGGCTTTAACCTCCTCAATGGTGTAAAAAGCGTTGGGGTTATATTGGTTAATGATCTCAATGGCCCTGGGAATGCTCTTTCGCTTTATGATGGTGAAAACGATCTGCACCGGCCCCATGGCGCCTTCAGCTGCAACAGTAGTCACCCCAAAGCCTACCTCACGTAAATGGCTAACCAGATCAGAGATATCTTTCTTTGGTACAATGCGAATAAGCACCGTACCAATTGAAATCTTTTCTTCGAGCCTGATGCCCACATAATTGCCCATGGCAAAGCCAGCTCCATAAGCAATATACGACATGGGGTTCGACAAATGTTTGAGAACCTGGGTTACGGCCAGCAGCCAAATGATCACCTCGAAAAAACCAAGCACAGGGCCGATATGGCGGTATCCTTTCGAGACAAATATCAGGCGCATAGTGCCAATGCTCTGATCGGCAATACGCGAAAAAAAGATGAGCAGGGGCAGCACCACCCACGACCACCAGAATGATTCAAAAAAAGTGGCTTCCATTTAATTTATTGTTTTGTTAGTCAAAGAAAGTATACTTGTTGCGCAGGGTATAATTACGCGAAATGCCCCGCTGAAAATTCCGTACCAGGATATAACTCTCTGCCAGGAGTCCTTCCTGATCGAAAATTCTCTCAATGCGGTTAGTAACTTCGCCATTCAGGTCTTTCTCCTCCTGGAAAAGGATCTCACCGCGCTCATCATATTCCATTTGCACTGTGTTTTTCTGGCGGCGGTTTTCCTCAATAATTTGTGTGGGGCGGCCCTTCTCGTCATTCTCAAAAGAAACCCGTTGAACCGGGTCGCCTTCGCGATTGAAGGTGGTGACCGAAAGGCGGTGGCCAGCTTCATCATAACGGTATACCTTTCGGAACCAAATTTCTTCTTCAGGATTGTCGCTCATCACCTCAGTCAGATTCGCATTTTCATCATAAGTGTAAAGGGTTTCTGACGAAGTTTCGCCTTCTGCATTAAGCACAGTCTCCCTGATTAGATGATCATTCTCGTATTCAAAGTGTTCGGCCGATTCAAGTTCACCATCTTCATCGAACCGCTCTTTTTTAAATATCCTTCCCTTTTCATCGTAAGCATAATCTATTCGGTCGGCCGAGCCATCGGCATAATGAACATATTCCCTGAAAATGCGGCCCTTGGCATCAGGCTCCCAGGTCTTTTTCTCAAGAGTAGTGCCATCAGAATCAAAAAGCTCTTCACCGGTTAAGAAACCATTCTGGTTGTATTCGAGTTTCATTATTTGCTCCGGAATGCCATCGGCACCAAACTGAGTTTCACTAACCAGCCTGCCGTAAACGGGTTCATAATGGCTTTCAGAAACCAAGAATTCGCCTTCATGATCATCTGTTGATGGAGATTTTGGTAGCACGTTTTTTCTGAATACGGATAAACTTTTGATTTTTTTGTCCATTGTTATAAAAAAAGATTGAATAATAAGCTTTTCAGAATGAAAGCAAAGTTACCTAATCCTTCAAAATATTTTTAATTTTGGACGCCAAACAAATCCAACATTAATTAATTTAATACCAAGACGATCATGAAAAAAAGCCTGGTTATTGTTATAGGTTTTTCACTTTTAATACTTCTGGCAGGTTCATGTCAGCGTCAGGTTGGCCTGCAGTACCCTGAAACGGCAACCGTTGATGTGGTTGATAATTACTTTGGGATTGATGTAGCCGATCCATTCCGCTGGCTCGAGGATGACAATTCACCCCAGACCAAAGCTTGGGTCGAAGCCCAGAACAAGGTTACTTTTGGTTACCTGGAGCGCATTCCTTTCCGGCAGGAGATCAACGAGCGCCTGACACAGATATGGGATTACGAGCGCTACTCAACCCCCTTCTGGAAAGGGAACTATTATTTCTTTTATAAGAATGACGGCATGCAGAACCAAAGCGTGCTATACGTTCGCAACGGCATTGATGGCGAGCCCCGCGTGCTGCTCGACCCAAACGCCATGTCGGAAGATGGCACCGTTTCTCTCACTTCCCTGAGCATTTCAGACGATGCCCGCTACCTGGCCTATGGTATTTCGCGGGGCGGATCTGACTGGAGCGAGCTGTTCGTGCGCGAGATTACAACAGGCAATGATCTGGATGATCATATTAAGTGGGTAAAATTCTCGGGCATTTCCTGGAAAGGAAACGGGTTTTATTACAGCCGTTACAATGCCCCGGCGCCCGGGCAGGAGCTGTCGGCTGCTAACGAGTACCACAAAGTATTTTATCACAAGCTGGGAGATCCCCAAAAAAAGGATGAATTGGTCTTCTACAACCCAAACCACCCGCGCCGCAACTTTGGCGCCATCACCACCGAAGATGAGCGCTTCCTGATCATTAGCGAAACCCAGAGCAGCAATGGAAACGCACTCCACATAAAAGATTTCAGTGACCCCAAAAGCCAAATCACCCAACTGATAGAAGGCTTCGAATTCAATTACCAGGTGATTGACCACGTGGATGGCAAACTGCTGGTTTACACCAACAACAATGCGCCCATGTACCGCCTGGTGCTTGTTGACCCCAAAGTGCCCAGCCCTTTTCACTGGAAAGATATTATTCCCGAAACCGGACACCTTTTGAGATGGGTTAGCCTTATTGACGGAAAGATATTTGCAAACTATCTTATTGACGTAAAAAGCAAGGTTTACATCCACAACATGGATGGAGAACGCATTGGCGAACTGGAACTTCCTGCTGTTGGCAGCTTTGGTGGTTTCAGCGGAAAGAAGGACGAATCAACTGCTTTCTTCTCGTTCAGCTCATACACCTTCCCTTCTGCTATTTACAAATACGATGCTTCGGCCAACACTTACGAGGTCTATTTCCAGCCCGATGTGGATTTTGACCCCAATGCTTATGAAACCAAGCAGGTATTTTATCCAAGTAAGGATGGCACCATGATTCCGATGTTCATTACCCACAAGAAAGGCATAAAGCTGAACGGCAAGAACCCCACCCTTCTGTACGGTTATGGAGGCTTCAATGTCAGCCGGACCCCAGGTTTCAGCATTGCTCGCCTGATTCTTCTTGAGAATGGGGGCATATATGCCGTGGCCAATATTCGTGGCGGCGGAGAGTATGGTAAGGAATGGCACGAAGCGGGTACCAAGCTTAAGAGGCAAAACGTGTTTGATGACTTTATCGCTGCCGCGGAATATCTGATCAGCGAGAACTACACCTCACCCGAGAAGCTTGCCATCCAGGGCGGATCGAACGGTGGGTTGCTAGTTGGGGCCGTGGCCAACCAGCGCCCCGATCTCTTCAAAGTGGCATTCCCGGCTGTAGGAGTAATGGATATGCTTCGCTTCCACAAGTTTACCATAGGTTGGGCCTGGGTAAGCGATTATGGCTCAAGCGAGGACGAAGGGGATTTCCACAACCTTTACGCTTACTCCCCATTGCACAATATCCCCGAGGGGGTTAACTATCCTGCTACACTGGTTACCACCGCCGATCACGACGACCGCGTAGTGCCCGCGCACAGCTTCAAATACATTGCCGAGCTGCAACGCAAGCAGGCAGGCCCCAACCCGGTGCTGATACGCATTGAGACCCAGGCAGGCCATGGCGCCGGAAAACCGGTTTCGAAAACCATTGAAGAACTGACCGACATTTACTCATTCATGTTTTACAACATGGGTGTGAAGCCGAGGTATTAAATTAAATTAAATTCAATTACAAAAAAAAAGGCAGCCCGGGTTTTGTGGCTGCCTTTTTTCATGGCATTGAAGTAGCTTATCTAACAATTGTCATTTCATCAATCAGGTGCTTCGCACCGGCAAACTTTTCAATCACGAAAAGGATGTAGCGGGCATCGACACTGATGCTACGCTGGGTTTCCTTCTCAAACAAAATATCGCCGCTCATGGCTTCCCAGTTGCCGTCAAAGGCCAGGCCGATCAGGTGGCCATCACCGTTAATGACGGGGCTGCCCGAGTTGCCTCCGGTAATGTCGTTGTTCGAAATGAAGTTTACGTACATTACACCATCTTCGGCATACTGGCCAAAATTTTTGTCCAGGTAAAGCTGCTTAAGCTTCTCATCGAGGAAAAACTCATGGTTGGTTGGGTCTTCCTTTTCAATGACGCCACTCATGGTGGTCTGGAAGTTGTAGTACACCGCATCGGCAGGGTAATAACCGCCAACCGTGCCGTAAGTGAGGCGCATGGTTGAGTTTGCATCGGGGTAAAACATGCCTTCGGGGTTCATTTCGCGCAGGCCTTTGATGTTAAGCCTTTCAGCCCTTGCAAGGCGGGAGCTGTATTCCTGCAAGCGACGGTTTATCTCCTGGAAGTTTTGGTTTACAGAAGTGGCCGCCACAAACATGGGGTCGTTTTTAAGCACCTTGGCATTGGGCTTGTCGAGAAAGCGTGTCAGTTTTTCTGCGGAAGCGAAAATGCTGTTTTTAAATACATCGGCGGCATAACGGTTAAAGTCGTTCCTGAACTTGCGTTCGATGGTCTGAAACACATCCGGAAGGTTTTGCCTTGGGATGCGATTATAATATTCTTCAAACATGGCGGCCCAAAGCTGCTCTTCAACTTTAGCATTGTAGTTTCGGAAGGTGCGTTCAACACCACCTCTGAGGCGACCGATCATTTCCTGTGCTTCATTTTGCTTGTTCTTATCTTCAAGCAACTCAAGCAGGCTTGAAAAAGCTCCTGCCAGAGTTAGGTTGCTCGGGCCTTGTGCCATGGCTTCCAGGTAAATGAAGTTGTGCGAGTTAAACTGGCGCATGCCATCGTAAATGGATTGGTATTCCTGCATCAGGTCGCCAAATTCGGCACGCCGTGCCGGGTCGGCATTCACCCAATTCATAAATTCCTGTTCTTGTGCGCGTTTGGTGTCAGCCACGTTGTGCTTAACCAAAGCGCGGCTCATGCCGATATAGTTTTTCCAGGTGTTTGAAAAACTCGACTGGCGCGAGGCATACATGATACGGTTGGCATCGCTTTCGGCCATGGCTGCTTCAACAATATCGAGCTTGCGGCGGCGGATTTCGATGCGCGGAGGGTACATTTTTTCGAGGTTGAACTCAATGCCATGCGAGGTAAGATAGCGCTGGGTGATTCCTGGATAACCGAGCACCATGGCAAAATCGCCTTCTTTCACACCCTTAATGGAAATGGGCAAATGGTGACGTGGCTTCAGGGGGATGTTTTCGGGGCTGTAATCGGCAGGTTTGCCATCGGGGCCACTGTAAACCCTGAAAAGGGTGAAATCACCGGTATGGCGTGGCCACATCCAGTTGTCGGTGTCGCCACCGTATTCGCCAATGCTTGAAGGAGGCGCACCAACAAGGCGCACATCGGTAAAAGTCTCAAATACGAAAAGGAAAAATTCGTTGCCTGCAAACATGGGCCTGAGAAAGGCCGAGTAGTGTGTACCTTCAACAGCTTCCTTTTCGAGTTCAGCACTGATGGTGCGAATGGCCATGTTTCGCTGGGCTTCTGTCATATCGGGGCGCAATACTGCCTGCACCTTTTCGGTCACATCTTCAGCATTAACCAGAAAACGGGCAATCATGCCGGGGTTGGGCAACTCGTCGGAAAGGCTTGCAGCCCAGAAACCATCGCGAAGCAAATCGTTGCCCACAGAGCTGTGTGCCTGGATACGTCCTTTGGCACAGTGATGGTTGGTGAGCAACAACCCCCTGTCAGAGATCATTTCGGCAGTGCATCCACCAATGTGTACAATGGCATCCTTAAGGCTTGACTGGGTAAAGCTGAAAAGCTGCTCACGGGAAATGTTCAGCCCCAGCGACTGCATCTCTTCAAAAAGGGCATCGTTCAGCAGGAAGGGAAGCCACATCCCCTCATCGGCTTTCACTGAGGTGCGGGGAAGCATCACCACAACCATCAGAATAATCAGAAATCTTTTTAACATTGATGGAAAATTAATTGGTAAATGAATGTATTGTTTGATTATTATTTGGTGAAAAAGTTTAAGTAAAGTCTTCGCCTTTTTTTATCCTGATATCGTTTACAAACCGCCTGATCTCCTGCTCCTTGCTTTTTTTACAAATCAAAAAGGCATTATCAGATTCAGCCACAATGTAATCTTCGAGACCTTGCAGTACCACCAGTTTGTCATCAGGAATATTCACTATGCAATTTTTTACATCATAAAGCAAAACATTTTTCCCCATAAGGGCATTGTCATTACCATCTTTTGCCCTGACTTCATAAAGCGAGCCCCATGTGCCCAGGTCAGACCATCCAAATTCTGAAATAAACACGAAGACATTATCGGCCTTTTCCATAATGGCGTAGTCAATTGAAATGCTTTTGCAGGCAGCAAAGGCAATGTTCATGTATGGAATTTCTTCGGGGGTGTTGTATTTGCCAGTGGCTTCGCGAAACACATAGCTGATCTCAGGCTGATACTTCTCGAAAGCCTCAATAATGGCATGGGCTGACCAAATGAATATGCCACTGTTCCAGAGGAAGTCGCCACTTTTGAGGAATGACTCAGCCAGTTCTATCGAAGGTTTTTCAGTAAAGGTCTTGACCTTTTTCAGGCTATTGTCGGCCGCCCAGGGGGTACCAGCAGCATACTGTATATAACCGTAACCCGTATCGGGCCTGCTGGGAGTTATGCCCAGTGTAAAAAGCCAATCGTTTTCGGTAGCCGCCTGCAAAGCGGAGCGGATAATGCGGGCGAACTCCTGCTCTTTCAGAATAATATGGTCAGAAGGTGCTATCACCAGCCTGGCCTCCGGGTCCATGGAATAAATTTTCCAGGATGCGTAGGCTATGCAAGGGGCCGTGTTTTTTCGGGTGGGTTCGCAAATGATCCTCTCTTCAGTAATACCAGGGATTTGCTCAAGCACCAAGTGCTTGAACCTGGCGTTGGTAATTACGAAAATCTGCTCTTTGGGAAGCACCTCCAGAAAGCGCTCATAGGTTTGCCTTATCAGGGTTTTTCCAGTTCCAAGAATATCAATGAACTGTTTTGGACGGTAGTTGCGGCTCATTGGCCAAAATCGTTCGCCGATGCCGCCGGCCATGATCACCGCGTAAAAATGTTTTGTTTTTCCTGTCATTACCGATTTGATTACTTAATAAATTTTTTAATCTTTTTCTTGGGAAACAGGTGTTACCTCCGCCAAAGGATGAAAAAGGTACTTGCGTTTGTTTGCAAGGCAATGGCAGCGAAAACGTTTCCTGAGTTTTTCTTCTTTTCTGAAAAGCCTTCCGTTAGCTGCCATAAAAATAGTGCTTGCAGGAATGTCTTCAAGAAAAACTTTATCAAAGGCATCAACTGTTTCCTTGTCGAACATGCGTAAAAGGCGCTGCAGCCGGGCCTCGCCCAGGCCAGATGCTTTAACGCGAAATGAGTATTCATAAATTGTCTGACTTATACTGGGATGAAAATAACCTTTTTCTATGGCTTGGCGCAATAAAAACCCGAAAGTTTCTTTCCATGCTCTACCGTGGGGTTCAACCTGCCTCCCAAACTTTTCCCAGACCAGTAGATGAGCCAGTTCATGAAAAAAGACCAAAAGGAAAGCGTAAACGTTGAGGGTTCCGTTAATGGTGATCTGATAGGGACTGCCATTTCTTGCCGGCCGGAAATCGCCCAATTTGCTTAGGCGGCTTCCCTGCACCTTGAAACGGATGCCATGTTGCACAATGATGCCTGCCACCTCATCAAGGGCTTCAACCGGAACAAACCGGGCAAGGTTTTCTTTAAACGCAGGGGGCATCTTGGGCGGCGGGTTCTTCACTGGTAATGACCTCATAGCTCCAGGTAGGGCAGTTGCACTTGCGCCCCTTGCGGCCGAATATGCATGAACTGAAAACCATCAGGCAAACAAGCATGAAGATCAGCAAGCGAAAACGCCGCGAAAAGGGTTGCATCAGAGCCATTATTAACCAGAATTAATTTGCGCCCAAAATTAATAAAATAAAAGGGCTGGCAAAAGCAGCCGGAGATTTTTATACTACATGAACGTAAAATATAAGTAATTTAGCATGCTCAGAAAATTGGCACATGAAGCTTTTTTATCATATCGGGCGCTATGCAATGTTGCTTGTGCAAATCCTGAAAAAACCCGAGAGGGCTTCCATTTACCACAAGCAAATCATTGTTGAAATGGACAACTTGGGACTGGAGAGCCTTGGAATTGTTACCATCATTTCGGTGTTCATGGGGGCTGTGGTTACCATACAGACCGCTTTTAACACCGACCACCCCTTGCTTCCCACCTACGCCATTGGCTTTGCTACGCGGCAGGCCATTATCCTTGAGTTTGCTCCTACCATCATCAGTCTGATCCTGGCCGGCAAAATCGGCTCGAGGATTGCTTCTGAAATAGGCACCATGAGGGTAACTGAACAGATCGATGCGCTTGAGGTAATGGGTGTAAATGCAGCGGGTTTTCTTATTTTACCAAAGGTGATCGCCGCCATGATCATAAACCCGGTATTGATCGTAATTAGCATGTTTCTTGGCATATTTGGAGGTTGGCTGGTATCGGCGCTTTCCGATGTAATGACTCTGAGCAACTATGTGTATGGCATCCTTTACGAATTCTCGCAGTTCGACATTTACTATGCCCTTATAAAAACCGTGGTCTTTGCCTTCATTATTACCACGGTTTCGGGCTATTTTGGCTTTTTTACCAAAGGAGGCGCCCTGGAGGTGGGGCAATCGAGCACCAAGGCTGTGGTATTCAGCAGCATTTACATCATTCTGTTTAACCTGCTGCTAACTCAACTGTTGCTGACATGATACAGGTAATCAATGTTTCGAAAAGCTTTGATGGGGCGCCCGTGCTCAAAAATGTTTCCACCCAATTCGAAAAGGGCAAAACCAACCTCATCATAGGCCAAAGCGGTTCGGGAAAGACCGTTCTTATGAAGTGTCTTGTTGGCTTGCTGAAAAATGATAGTGGCAGCATCATATATGACAATCACGACATCAGCACCATGACCTTCGCCGAAAGGCGCATTATCAGGCAGCAGTTGGGTATGCTTTTTCAGGGCGGTGCCCTTTTTGATTCAATGACCGTTGAAGAGAATGTGATCTTTCCGCTGAATATGTTCAGTGACATGACACGCGAAGAGAAGCTTGATCGCGCCAACTTTTGCCTTAAAAGGGTTAACCTCGAAAACGTGAATCACCTCTACCCTGCCGAAATCAGTGGTGGAATGAAAAAAAGGGTGGCCATAGCACGGGCCATCTCAAACAGCCCAAGTTTCTTATTTTGCGACGAGCCTAACTCAGGCCTTGACCCCATCACTGCTATTGTGATCGATAACCTAATCAGTGAGATTACCCTAGAGTTTAACATGACCACAGTAATCAATACACACGACCTGAACTCAGTAATGGAAATTGGCGACAAGGTGGCTTTTATTTTCAAGGGAGAGCTCTGGTGGGAAGGGTCGCGCTTCGAAATATTGCATACCGAAAACAAGGAGTTGAATGATTTTGTTTATGCAACAGAACTGATGCGTTCGATGCAAAGGAATAAATAAAGTTTTTTCGACCGATAAATCAGGTTTTTTTTGAAAAACAAACACATAACATGACTGACAATAA
>Ga0209498_1001371_pt1 | contig 14956 bp, 12 predicted proteins | sample WalLakDeSediment_FD_184131 | JGI IMG/M metagenome (GOLD analysis project Ga0209498, IMG submission 184131) | Lake sediment microbial communities from Walker lake, Nevada to study Microbial Dark Matter (Phase II) - Walker Lake 11/02/13 Deep... | ecosystem: Environmental > Aquatic > Freshwater >... | reverse complement strand
GCGGAACTGGTAGGAGCGCCGCGAGGTCCCCGCATCGAAGGCGTCGGCCACGGCCACGATCCGGGAGAAGAGCGAGAGCTCCCGGCTCCGGCGGCTTTCGGGGTACCCGGTCAGGTTCGTCTTCATATGATGCTCGTAGGCCATGAGCATCTGCCGGTAGGGGACGTCGTTGAAACCGTGGAGCTGGAAGAGCTCCAGGAGCCCATCGGTGGGATGCTCCTTGATGGCCATCCATTCCCGGTCGTCCAGCGCCCCCTCCTTGTTCAGGATCTCCGTGTCCACCCGCATCTTCCCCACATCGTGGAAGAGCGCGCCCAGCCCAAGTTCATAGAGCTGCCTGCGCTCGAGCCCCAGCCGCTGTCCGATGACCACCGAAAAGATGCTCACGTTGACGGAGTGGGTGAACGTGTACTCGTCGAACTCGCGGAGGTGGGTCATGGCGATGATGGAGGGCTCGTTCGCCAGCACCTGGTCCACGATGTTCTGCACCGCCCGCTTCACCTTCCGCACGTTCACGGCCCTCCCGATGCGGATGTCGGTGAGCACGTCCCTGGCGGTCTGAACCGACTGGGCATAGGTCCGGCGCGCCACCTCCATGGTCTCCTCTTCCAGGTCCAGGTCCCGCAGCTCCTGCTCGGGCTGGGTGGAAAGGTGAGCCACCGGGGTCGCGGCCAGCCCCTCGGAAAAGGCCTCGTAGGGATCTTCCTCGGCGGGGGCACGGAGGAGGAGGGAAAGAAACGGAGTCCACTCCTGGCGGGTCATGCCGGGGACCACCTCCACTTCTCCGATGCCGTGCTGCTGGAGGGCCCGGGCCACGGCGCCAAAGGTGGAGAAGTTGCGCAGGTCGAGCCTCAGCCGGACCTCGTTCAGGAAGAAGAATTCCCCGACGGTCCGGAAGGACATGCCCTCCTCCTTCCGGAGGACGTCGGCCACGGCCTCGTGGAGATCCTGGAGGGCGCGCTGGACGGTCTCGTTGTCCACCGGGTAGAACCTCACGGCCCTCAGGGCGGCGTAGAAGGCGACGAGGACCCTTCGACCCTCATCCTGAAGCACCGCGGTGCTCCCTGCGTTCCCGGCGCTCATGCCTCCTCTCCTTCGCCCTGGAGGGCCCGGCTCACCGAGCTTCGGACCAGGGCATCCGCATCCCGCTCGGCCTTGCGGAGGGCGGCAACGGCCGACGCGGTCCCCACAACGCCCAGTCCTCGGGCGGCGCCGGCCCGATTGTCGGGCATCTCCCTGAAGCCGAAAAGGCCCTTCCCGTTCAGCATCCGGTCCAGGAGAGGGACGGCGCGTTCGCCGGCCAGTCGCCCGTAGGCGCTGAAAAAGGCGAGCCGCTCGGCCACGTCCACCTCCCGGAACTCGGAACTCTTCAGGATCTCCTCCAGGGGAGCGGCAGACGGAGCGTGACCGGTGAGGGCCAGCGCCCGGGCGGCTCCGATCCGCAGTTCACGGTCTTCGTGAAAGAGACTCCTTGCCAGGGCCTCGGCCAGCGCGGGGGAGGGGAGTTCGATGGCCGTCTCCACCACGGCACGACGTACGGGGAGCGGGGCGGTCCTGAGCAGGGTCGCCAGCGCCTGCGTGGCCTGGGGGAGTCCCAGCGTCCCCACCAGCCGAACGGCCCCGGACACCACCAGGACGTCGGAGGACTGGAGGAGCTGGAAGACACCCTCGGGGCTGGAGGCGGCGATCTCCCGGATCGCGTCCTTGAGACGGCGGCGGATCTGGGGATGCGGCGTGGTTTCCACGGCAGCAAGAAGGGGGGCCAGCGCCGAGGACCGGAGATGGCGAAGGAAGGTGGCCAGTTCCTCGGACGAGCTGGTCAGGGTGCCGTCCTCCATGGCCCGGACCAGTTCGGCCACCGATTCGGGGGTGGCCAGCGTGGCCAGCACCTCGTCCACCTGGACCTCCGCCTCCGGATCCATGACCCCTCGCCGGCGAATCTCCTCCAGTTCTCCGAGCATGAACCCCACCTCCCGCATCCACCCCCTGCTCAGGAGGTTGGGGAGAAGCTGTCCGAGAATCCCGGCGATCTCCCGCTGGCGATCCGGCCGGGCCCCCTCCTCGAAGCGGTCGAAAAGGGCGCTCAGGACGTCGATGCGAAGATCCCGTTCCTCCTCTCCCCGAATGAGCTGGGCCACGTACTCCCGGTCCTCCGGCTCGAGGGCATGGAGCGTGGGATTGAAGTCCTCCAGCCGGACGGTGCCCTCGGGTGAGGCGGCGGGCTCAGCCTGGGCTCCCGACGCCTCGTCGCCGGGATCCGCGGGCTCCGCGGGCTCCGCGGGCGCCGCCGCGTCGAGAAGGGTGAAGCCCTCGGACCGCAGAATGTCCAGCGGACGTTCCAGCTCCCCCTGGCCTGCCTCGGGGATCTCGATGCCGGCCAGGAGGTCCACGACCTCGTAGCGGAGGAACTGGGAATCCAGGTCCCAGAGAAGGGTCACCAGGTCGTCGGCGTCCTCCCGGGCATGCTTCGCCTTGTGGAGCACGTCGAGGAGCCCTTCCATCTCCTCCTCCTCGATTCCGGCCAGGGGGGTGAATTCGCGCACCCCGTCCCGGTAGAGGAGAAAGGCCAGGGAGTCGGAGCGCTGTGCGTTCCGGTACACCTCCTCGCCCTTCCAGGTGATGCGATTCTCCTCCACCACGAGGTGGAGCCCCGACTGGGTCGCCCAGACCGCCCGGAAGGCCTCCCGGAGATCGCCCAGGAACTTCCGGTACACCGGGTTCCGGCGATCGTAGAGCTGGTAGGCCCGAAGTGCCTTTCCGAGAACGAGAAAGAGCTCGCGAACCTCCCCCAGGGGGAGGACCTCCGAATCTTCCCATACGGGCACGTCAAGCTCGCCCGTACGGCCGATCGGGCCTCCGGGGATTCCGGCAGACGGTGCCTCTGGATTCAGCGCCAAGCCTTGCCTCTCGTCGATCGTTCGTCGTGTCGTGATACCGGGACCCCGTGGCGTGCCACCGCGACCCTACAGGATGGACCCGCGCCCCTCGAGGCGGGCCACATGCGCCACGTCCTTGTCCCCCCGGCCGCTCAGGCAGAGAAGAATGGGGCCATCGTCGGCCAGTTCCCGGCCATGCTCCAGAAGGTACGCAATGGCGTGCGCCGTCTCCAGCGCGGGAATGATGCCCTCCAGTTCCGACAGGCGGTGGAAGGCGGAGAGAGCCGCGTCATCCCCGATGGCCACGTACTCGGCGCGTCCCGCGTCCTTCAGGTAGGAATGCTCGGGACCCACCCCGGGGTAGTCCAGCCCGGCAGAAACGGAGTGAGCCGGAGCCACCTGCCCGTCGTCATCCTGCAGGAGGTACGAAAGCGCCCCATGCAGGATACCGGGCTGGCCCGCGGAAAGCGAGGCCGAGTGCCGGCCGGTCTCCACCCCCTCTCCGGCCGCCTCCACGCCGATGAGCCGCACCCCGTCGTCACCGACGAAGGGATGGAAGATGCCCATGGCGTTCGAGCCCCCCCCCACGCAGGCCACTACCGAACCGGGGAGGCGCCCCGTGGTCTCCAGCATCTGGCGCCGGGCCTCCTTCCCGATCACCGACTGGAAGTCCCGGACGAGGCGCGGGAAGGGAGCCGGCCCCACCACCGACCCGATGATGTAGTGGGTCGACTCGACGTTGGTAACCCAGTCCCGGATGGCCTCGTTCGTCGCGTCCTTCAGGGTACGGGTACCCGAGGACACGGGCCGGACCTCGGCCCCCATGAGTTCCATCCGGAAGACGTTCAGGGCCTGCCGCTCCACATCCTCGGCTCCCATGTAGACCACGCATTCCAGGTCGAAGAGGGCGCAGGCGGTGGCCGTGGCCACTCCGTGCTGCCCGGCTCCGGTCTCGGCGATGATCCGGCGCTTCCCCATGCGCAGGGCCAGAAGACCCTGCCCGATGGTGTTGTTGATCTTGTGCGCACCGGTGTGGTTCAGGTCTTCGCGCTTGAGGTAGATGGGGCCCGCGCCCACGGCCGCCTCGAGCCGGCGGGCCCGGTAGAGAGGAGTCGGGCGTCCGACGAAGTCCCGGAGGAGTTCCTCGAACCGGGCATGGAATTCCGGGTCCCGCTGGGCCTCGGCGTAGGCGGACTCGAGCTCATCCAGCGCCGCAATCAGCGTTTCGGGAACGAACCGGCCCCCGAACGCCCCGAATCGGGTCGGGTCCTGGGCCAGCGCGGGAGCGGGTGGAGTGGAAGTGGGATTCATGATCGAGGGGGTGGAGGGAGAGAGTTCGGGCGGTGCCGCGTAAGATGTGTCGCGTTCGTGGGAGTTCGGACGTCGTGATCAGGGTGCAGACGGGTCGGAAACAGGCCCCGAACCGGAGCGGGGCAAAAGGTCGGACGGGGGGCGGACCGCATAAAAGAAGGCGCGAAGCCTGTCCAGGTCCTTTTCGCCCGGGCGGGCCTCCACACCCGAACTCACGTCCACCAGGTCCGGACGGAGACGGCGCACCGCCTCCCCCACCGTGGCCGGGGTCAGGCCGCCCGCCACGCCCAGTCCAAGGGTTTGAGGCCATGCGGGGCGCACGGTCTCCAGCGCTTCCCAGGGAAACACCGTGCCGGTTCCTCCCAGCTGGGTGGGATGCCATCCATCCAGCAGAAGCAGATCGGCAGCTCCGTGCCAGCGTCGGGCCTGGTCCAGGATGCGGTCCCCTGCTCGGACCCGCAGCGCCTTCCAGAGTTCCCACGGTCCCCGTTCCCGGAGTCGAGCCAGAGCGTCGGGGGAGGCGTCCCCGTGGAACTGGATGGCTGCGGCTCCGGCCCGCTCGGCCATGTCGGCCGTGGCCTCCGGTGTTTCCCCCGCCACCACCACCACCAGCGGGCGTCCGGCTGCGGCCCCGATGGACCGGGCCTCCTCCGGCGAACGGGCACGAGGTGTCTCCGGGACCAGGATCACCCCGACCCAGTCGGCACCCAGTCCAGCCGCCGCCTCCGCATCCCCGGGGCGCGTCAGGCCGCAGATCTTGATGGCCACCGGCCAAGAGGCGGGAGGGGACGTCGAAGGGACCCCGGAGAGCGTCACGCCCCTCGCCCCCGACCCACGGGTCGGTGGCCGGCGAGGCCCGCCGCCGCCGCCTCCGGTCGGCCGGCGCGCACCAGGGCTTCCCCCACCAGGATCGCATCCACCCCTCGAGCCGCGAGGGCCGCCACGTCGTCCGGGGTCCGGATCCCGCTCTCCGAGACCAGCGTCACCGCGTCGGGGATCCGGGCGAGAAGGCCGAAGGTGACCTCAAGCGAGGTGCTGAAGCTCGCCAGGTCACGGTTGTTCACCCCGACGATGGTGGCCCCGGAGGCCAGCGCCCGGTCCACTTCCTCGGCATCGTGGGCCTCCACCAGGACACCCATGCCCAGGGATTCGGCTTCCTCTCGCAATTCGCGCAGCGCGGGATCGCCGAGGATGCGAACGATGAGCAGGACCGCGTCGGCCCCGTGCGCCCTCGCCTCGTGGAGGTGCAGCGGGTCCAGGGTGAAGTCCTTTCGAAGGCAGGGAAGATCGACCGCGGAACGGACGGCCTCGAGGTCGGCCAGCTTTCCCCCGAACCAGGGCCCGTCGGTGAGGATGGAGAGGGCCGCGGCGCCCCCGGCTTCGTAGCGGGTGGCCAGGCGGACAGGGTCCAGGGAGACGTCGATGTCACCCGCGCCCGGGGAGCGGCGCTTTACCTCGGCAATGAGCGACACCCGGGACGGATCCGCGAGGGCGGCGGCGAAGGGGCGAGGAGGCGAAGCCGAGGCCGCCCGGTCCCTCAGTTCGGAGGCAAGGGGGCGCAGGGCCGCCAGCTCCTCCCGCTTGGTCGCCACGATGCGCGTCAGCACATCGGAGCGGGAGGCGTGGGAACGAGAGGTGGAAGAGGGGGCAGAAGGAGGCATGGATTCTTCTTGCGTTTCGGGCAACCTTCGGGTACCTTGGTTCGGGTCCTGTTCGGGCTACCCGGGGCGCCGGTGGAGGATCCCCGGGTGGCAGCAGGGTCTCGAAAGCCCGCCTGACGTCCCCGTCGCTCCGCCCCGATCGCACTTCCCGGAGGGCCCATGCCCCTGACTCGTCGGCAGAAACAGATCCTGGATCACATCGGCGCCTACATCGAGAAGGAGGGGTACGCCCCGAGCTTCGAAGAGATTGCGGACGCCTTCGGGTACTCGTCCCTGGCCACGGTGCATGAGCACCTGAGCAATCTGGAACGAAAGGGCTACATCCGGAAGGCATACAACGAGAGCCGATCCATCGAGCTGGTGAAGGGGCAGGCGGTGCCCGGCGCCGTGGAACTCCCCCTCCTCGGAGAGGTGGCGGCGGGGCTCCCCATCGAGGCGGTGGAGCATCGCGAAACGGTGCTGGTGCCCCCGGACCTGCTCCGAAAGGCCGGGGAGAACTACGTACTGCGGGTGGTGGGGGACTCCATGATCGAGGAGCAGATCCGCGACGGAGATTACATCATCGTCAACAGTCGGCCGACCGCCGAGAACGGCGAAATGGTGGTGGCCCTCATCGGGGGCGAGGCGGCCACCGTCAAGAAGCTCTACCGCGAAGGCGACGGCCGCATTCGCCTGCAGCCCGCCAACGCCGCCATGCGGCCCATGTATTTCCCGGCCGACGAGGTTCAGATCCAGGGCATCGTGGTCGGTGTGATCCGGAAATACTGAGTCCCCTGGTCTCCGGACCTCTCTCCTCAAGGAGTTCGTCATGAGAATCCCCTTCCTGGCCGGCGGCCGGTCCTCCGGAGACGACCCCGAGCACAGGAAGCTCCTGGTGGCCGAAGGACGCGTGCCTCGCCCCTTCCCTGGCCCATGGACGCTCCGGGCGCTGGTTCGGGGAGAGGTGGAAGGAGAGCCCGTGGAACCGTCGGTCAAGGGTGCGGGGGGCGAGGGCAGCGAGGGCAGCGAAGGAAACGAGGCCGTTGAGAGCCGCGGCGCTGTCGAGAGCTGCAGCGCTGTCGAAAACCCCGCGACCCGCGTCGCCTTCCCTCAGGACGCGCCGTAGCGTTCGGTCGCGGCCCGCAGACGCTGGAGCCGGTCCAGGGCCGCTCCGGAGTCCAGGGCCTCGGCGGCACGGATCACCCCGGCGGCCAGGTCCGGCACCAGGTCCGCCACGCGAAGAGCCGCCGCGGCATTCATCAGGGTCGCCGTGCGGGCGCCCCCCCGGTCCTTCCCCTCAAGCACCTCGAGAATCCGCCGGGCATTCTCGTCGGGAAAGCCGCCGGCGATCTCCTCCGCCGTGGCCTGGGGGAGCCCCAGTTCCTCGGGCGTCACCTCGTGGTATCGAATGTCGCCCGCTTCAAGCTCGGCGATCCGGGTCGGTCCCAGCGGACTCAGCTCGTCGATCCCCGGGGCCCCGTGGACCACCAGGGCATGGGCGTGGCCCAGGGCCTGGAGCGCGCCCACCACGAGCGGGAGGAGCTCCGGATCGGAGACCCCCACGACCTGGCGCCGGACCCCGGCCGGGTTGGTCAGGGGTCCCAGGAGGTTCATGATCGTGGGGATTCCGAGCTCCCGGCGCACGGGACCGACGTGCCGCATGGCCGGGTGGAGGAGCGGGGCGAACATGAAGACGATCCCGGCCTCCGCCAGGACCTGCCCCATGGCTTCGGGGGTGAGCTGGATCCGTACCCCCAGGGCCTCCAGCACGTCGGCACTCCCACTCTTCGAGGTGAAGGAGCGATTGCCGTGCTTGGCGACCCGGACCCCCGCGGCGGCGGCCACCAGGGCCGCGGCCGTGCTGATGTTGAAGGTGGTCACGGTCCCCCCGCCCGTCCCGCAGGTGTCCACCAGGGGTGCGGGTTCCCCTGCCGCGTGGGCCGACGCACCGACCTCGGCGTGGGCCAGCGCATCGACCTCGGCGTGGGCCGGGGCGTCCATCACCGGGAGCATGGCGGACCGGAGGGCACGTACGCCGCCGGCCACCTCGGCCGGGGCGTGCCCCTTCATGCGGAGTCCCACCAGAAGGGCGGCCATCTGAACCGGCGTCGCGGCCCCGGCCATCACGGTGTCGAACGCGGCCTCGGCCTCGGCTTCGGTGAGGTCCCGGCCGGTGGTAATCCGGGCGATGAGGGTCGAAAGGTCGGACATGGGGGGCTCGGTTCGGCTCACGGAACGCGTCGTTCGGGGGAACATGAACGGGAGTCTGACTCCGCAACCTCTCACCCGGCGCCGCCGAAGGTCAACGGTGGAAGACGGGGTTCAGGCAGGTTGACACCTTCGGACCGGTGGGTAGCTTTCTGCCGTGAACGGTCCGGAATCCGTGCGTTTTGCGCTGACGATCCACTACGACGGCGGCCCCTTCCACGGGTGGCAGCTCCAGCCCAACACGCCAACCGTCCAGGGAGAGCTGGAACGGGTTCTGGCCCGGATCACCGCAGGGCGGCGCATCCGGATCACGGGATCGGGACGCACCGACCGGGGGGTTCACGCCACCGGGCAGGTGGCCTCGCTGGAGCTCCCTCCGCACTGGACGGCCCTGGACCTTCGGAAGGCGCTGAACGCCCTTCTTCCCCCTTCGATCTGGGTCGAGGAGGTCTGTCGCGTTCCCTCGTCGTTCCACCCCCGGTTCGATGCCCGTCGTCGTACGTACGGCTACCAGGTGGGAACCGCCTTTCCGGTAAGGTCCCCCTTCCTCAGCCCGTTCTGCTGGCCCTGCGACGACCGTCCCCCCCGGGCGGAACTCCTTCACGCTGCGGCCGCCCTCCTCCCTGGGGACCGCTCCTGGCGGGCCTTCGCCCGGACCGGTCAGGAGGAACGTGGGGACCGATGCCACGTGATCGAAGCCGGCTGGACGCCGTGGCGGAGTGGGGGCGGAGAGATGCTGGGGTGGCGCTTCCAGATCACGGCGAACCGCTATCTTCATCACATGGTCCGGTACCTTGTGGGGACGATGATGGCGGTGGCCCGGGGCGATCGACCCATGGACGACATGGCGGTCCTCCTTGACGGCCCCGGGAGTTCGCTCGTGACCTCGCCTCCGGCCCCCCCGCAGGGGCTCTTTCTGACCAGGGTGGAGTACGAGGACGGAGCGTGGGGCCAGCATCCCGACCGCGATCCCGGTCCCGGATCCGAGCCCTCCCGCGTCTCCTCGATCCTGCCCACCATCCCCTCCTCGATTTCACCCCGGCACGAGACTGCTTCATGAAGATCTTTCTGGATACCGCTGACCTGAACGAGATCCGCAGGGCTGCCGCGGCGGGCCTCATCGACGGGATCACGACCAACCCTTCGCTCATGGCCAAGGCGCTGGGGGACGGGGACCCGAAGGCCCACTTCGCTGCCATCTGCGAGATCGTGGACGGGCCCATTTCCGCCGAGGTGGTGGCACTGGATGCGGGGGGCATGATCACCCAGGGCCTGGAACTGGCCGCGCTGCACGAGAACATCGTCGTCAAGCTCCCCATCACGGAGGACGGGCTCCGGGCCTGCCGCACGCTGTCATCGGAGGGGATCCGGACCAATCTGACCCTCTGCTTCTCCACCGCGCAGGCCCTTCTGGTGGCCAAGGCCGGGGCCACCTTCGTGTCGCCCTTCGTGGGCCGTCTCGATGACGTGGGCCACGACGGCATGGAGATCATCTCCGAGATCCGGGACGTCTACGAGACCTACGGGTTCGAGACGGAAATCCTGGCCGCATCCCTTCGCCACCCGCGCCACGTCCTGGAGGCCATGCTCGCGGGGGCCGATGCCGCCACGCTCCCCCCCTCGGTGCTCTACGCGCTGCTCCGCCATCCCCTCACCGATTCGGGGCTCGCCCAGTTCATGGAGGACTGGAAGGGGCTTGGAAAGGAGCTCTGACCCCATGCGCCCCCCGTCCCTCCGCCCTTCCCGGCAGATCCAGCGCCGCCCGGGGCAGGCTCAGCGCCTCTCCCTTCGGACACTCTCCGGTCCCGGACGGGTGTTCCTGGTTCCGCTCCTGGCGGGGCTCGCGGTAGCCGGATGCGACCTGGCCTCCACGGAGGGGGCCCCTCCGGGGCTGGCGGCCACCGGGACGTCGGCGGAGGAGGCCTCTCTCTCGGGCGTGCGGGCCCCTGGCGCGGGGGGCCGCGTGGGGCCTCTGGAAGCGCGGCTGGGGAGCGCTCGCGCCGGATCGGAAACCGGATCGGAGCGCTGGGTCCAGGGGGGCGGAGGAGCGCTCCCCGGTCAGAACCTGGCCGCGGAACGGGCCACGGCCGTGGTGCGGGCCGCCGAGCGGGTCTCGCCCTCGGTGGTCTCGGTGAACGTGATCCGGACCCAGCAGGTCCGGGTGCGGGATCCCTTCGACGACTTCTTCGGGGGGTTCGGCGGAATGTTCGGAGGGGGACGCACCCAGTCGGCCCGGGTCCCGGGGCTGGGATCGGGCTTCGTGGTGGACGACCAGGGGCTCATCCTCACCAATGACCACGTGGTCCGCGGGGCGGAGCGCATCCTCGTGACCTTCCCCGACGGCCGCGACGTGGAGGCCGAACTCGTGGGCTCGGACGAAGCCACCGACGTGGCCGTGCTTCGGGCCCGGCTCGACGGCGTGCGCCCGGCTCCCCTCGGACGGTCCGATGACCTGCAGATCGGCGAATGGGTGATCGCCTTCGGAAATCCCTTCGGGAATCTCATTTCGAACCCCGAGCCCACGGTCACCGTGGGGGTCGTCTCGGCGCTTCGGCGCCACATCGTCCCCGGGCGCGAGGAACGGGGCTTCTACCTGGGGATGATCCAGACCGACGCCGCCATCAATCCCGGGAACTCGGGCGGACCCCTGGTGAACGCCCTGGGCGAAGTGGTGGGGATGAACGCCTCCATCTTCTCCCGGAGCGGGGGGAGCGAAGGGCTCGGCTTCGCCATCCCCATCGAGCGGGTCCTGCGGATTGCCGACGACCTGGTTGAGCATGGAGCGGTGCGCCGTGCCTGGGTGGGCGCGGAGGTGGAGGCCGTGGATGCGGACGAGTTCGGACGTACCCGGGGGGTGCGGGTGTCCAGGGTCTCTGCCGAATCCCCCGCCGGGCGGGCCGGCCTTCGGGCCGGGGACCGCCTCGTTCGGGCCAATGACCTGCGCCTCACCACCCCCCTGGACTTCGAGGCCGTGCTCCTGGACCTGAAGGCCGGGGACCCCGTCCGCCTCGAGGTCGAGGATCGATCCGCCCCGCTGGCCCTGCGGGCCGAGGAAAGCCCCGTGCTCCGGGCTGAGCGGGTCACCATTCTTCGGGACATCCAGGTCGCGACCCTCACGCCCCCGATCCGGGATGCCCAGGGCGTGGCGGCCGAGGCGGGCGTCATCGTGAGCGCGGTGGACCCGTCGGGAACCAACCTTCTCCAGCTCCGGGAGGGCGACGTCATCGTCGGTATCGGACAGCAGGGAGTCAGCAGTGCCGAGGAGCTGGCGGCCATCCTCGACCAGATCCCGCCCGGAGCCCGGGTCACGCTCTGGGTCGAGCGAAACCGTGGACTGTCGCGGCGCGATTTCGTCATGGGGCGATAGGGGCGCCTCCGTGAAGCACGCCTCTGCGCTCTGGCGCCCGACCGGCTCCCCCAATTCCCCTCCGCGCCCACCGCGTTCTGTCCACCTCCCCCCCGCCCATCCTGCCCCATCCTGCCTTCCCCCAGCCCACCCTACCCCAGCCAAGGCCAACTGCCGGTGACTGACTCCCCCCACGACCGCTATGTCCATCCCCTGTCGGAGCGCTATGCCTCCCGTGACATGCAGCGCATCTTCTCCCCCGCCCACCGGTTCGGGACCTGGCGCCGGATCTGGCTCGCGCTGGCCGAAGCCCAGCAGGAGCTGGGGCTCGACATTCCGGCGGAGGCACTGGAGCAGATGCGGAGCCGGCTGGACGACCTGGACCTGGACGCGGCGGCGGAGTACGAACGGCGGTTCCGCCACGACGTCATGGCCCACGTTCACCTCTTCGGCGACGTGGCGCCGGCGGCCCGGGGGATCATCCACCTGGGGGCCACCTCCGCCTTCATCGGCGACAACACCGACCTGATTCTCCACCGGGAGGCGCTTCAGCTCCTCCGGGACCGCATGGTCCGATCGGTGGCCGCCCTGGCCGACTTCGCACGCACGCACCGCGACCTCCCCACCCTCGGGTACACCCATTTCCAGCCGGCCCAGCCCACCACCGTGGGGAAGCGGGCCACGCTCTGGATCCAGGACCTCCTCCTGGACCTGGAGGAGGTGGAGTTCCGCCTCCAGACCCTCCGGTTCCGTGGGGTCCGGGGCACCACCGGGACCCAGGCCTCCTTCCTCGAGCTCTTCGACGGCGATCACGCGAAGGTGGAGGCGCTGGACCGGCGGGTGGGCGAGAAGATGGGCTTTCCCCGGAGCTACGGGGTCAGCGGCCAGACCTACCCCCGGAAGGTGGATGCGGCGCTGGCCGGCACCCTGGCGGGGATCGGGACGTCCGTTTCCCGCTTCGGGAACGACCTCCGCCTCCTGGCCCACCTCCGCGAGGTGGAGGAGCCCTTCGAGGAAGAGCAGATCGGGTCATCGGCCATGCCCTACAAGCGGAACCCCATGCGGGCCGAGCGGATGTGTGCCCTGGGACGCCACGCCATCACCCTGTTCCAGGACCCGGCGAACACGGCGGCCACCCAGTGGCTGGAGCGGACCCTGGACGACTCGGCCAACCGGCGGCTCTCGATCCCCGACACCTACCTGACGCTGGACGGAGCCCTCGTTCTCTACGAGAATGTGGCCTCGGACCTCCGGGTGCACCCTGCCGTGGTGTCCAGAAACCTGGAAACGCACCTTCCCTTCATGGCCACCGAAACCATCCTCATGCATGCCGTGACCCGGGGAGGCGACCGCCAGGAGCTCCACGAGCGGATCCGCCGCCATGCCTTCGCCGCTGCCGATCGCATGAAGGCAGGAGAGGAGGCGGACCTGGTGGAGCGAATCGCCGGCGACGACGCCTTCGGGATCGACGAGGCCGGCATCCGGACCCTCATGGACCCCCGGCGCTTCGTGGGGCGGGCGCCGGAGCAGGTGGATGCCTTCCTGCGGGACTGGGTGATGCCGGTTCTGGACCAGCATCTGGAGGGGGCCCGGGAGCGGCTGGGAACCCCCGAGGTCCGGGTCTGATCATGCCCGACACGCCCACGGCCAACCTCCCCGTTTCCGAGCCTCCGTCGGGGGACCTCCTCCCCCTTCCGCTGGTGAGCCGGGGAAAGGTTCGGGAGATGTACGATGCCGGGGAGGACCGGCTCCTCATGGTGGCGTCGGACCGGGTCTCGGCCTTCGACGTGGTCATGGCCGAGGCCATTCCCCGCAAAGGCGAAGTCCTGACCCAGCTCACCGCCTGGTGGGCCAGCCGGCTGGAGGCCGCTGCCGCCTACGGCCCCGAGGGCGGCGTGGTGGGCCTCCGGCACCATGTCCTCTCGGCCGACCCCGACGTCATCGCCGCGCAGGTGCCGGCCCTGGCCGACCCTGAGCTTCGGCCGCGCTGGGCCCGGCGGAGCCTCCTCGTCTGCCGGACCCGTCCTTTCCCGGTGGAATGCGTGGTTCGGGGCTACCTTTCGGGCTCGGCCTGGAAGGAATACCGGACCTCGGGAACCCTGGCGGGGGAGCCGCTCCCTCCCGGCCTGCGGGAGGCCGAACTCCTGGATCCTCCCATCTTCTCGCCCGCCACCAAGGCCGATGTCGGCGACCACGACGAGAACATCCCCTTCCGGGGCGTGGTGGAGCGCCTGGGGGCGGACCGGGCGGTGGAGCTTCGGCGGCTCTCGCTGGGGATCTACCACCTGGGACGCCGCACGGCCCGACAACGAGGCATCCTCCTGGCAGACACCAAGTTCGAGTTCGGCGAGGACGCCCAGGGCCGCATCCTCCTCATCGATGAGGTCCTGACCCCCGACTCCTCGCGGTACTGGCCGGAGGAGGGGTACACCCCCGGCACCAACCCGCCCTCCCTCGACAAGCAGCCGGTGCGCGACTGGCTCGAGGCCCGGCCGGACTGGGACAAGACACCGCCCCCTCCAGCCCTTCCGCCGGAGGTGATCCAGGCCACGTCGGCGCGCTACCTCGAGATCTTCCAGCGCCTCACGGGAACGCCCCTGGACGCCTTCCAGCCCCCTGCCTTCCAGCCTGAATCCGGGCCCGGTTCGGGGCCCGATTCCGGGCCCGATTCCGTGCCCGGGACCGAGAGCTGACGCCATGCCTTCATCCTCCCCCGATCAGGGCCCCCGACAGGGGAGCCGGCCCCTCAAGCGTCCCAACCTGCAGCGGGGGATCATCATCCTCCCCTCGGCCTTCACCCTGGGGAACCTCTTCTTCGGGCTCTTCGCCATGGTGGCGGCGGCCCGGGGGGACTTCCAGTGGGCCGCATGGTGCATCGTCTTCGCCGCGATCCTCGACATGCTGGATGGCCGGATCGCCCGCTTCACCCGCACCGGCTCCCGGTTCGGGGCCGAGCTGGACTCCCTGGTGGATGCCATCTCCTTCGGGGTGGCCCCGGCCTTCATCCTCTACCACCTCTTCTTTGCCGACCAGTCGTGGGCCTGGATCCTGTCCTTCGTCTACGTGACGGCCGCCGTGGTGCGCCTGGCCAGGTTCAACGTGGAGCAGGGAGGCGAGGCCAAGAAGTCGTTCCACGGACTCCCCTCCCCCACCGCCGGGATGATCCTGGCCACCGTCTACCCGTTCTTCACCGCGCCCCCTGTGGCGGAGATCACCGGGGGACTCCCGCCCGCGCAGACCGTGGGCGTCCTGATCATTGTCGTGGCGCTCCTCATGGTGAGCCACGTCCCCTATCAGATCCTGCCGCGGGTGGGTTTCGGCAGCCGGAAGGCGCGGTTCATGACCGTGTTCCTCGCGGTCTCCGCCGTCACGGCCCTCGTGATCCCCGAACTCTTCATCTTTCCCTTCCTCGCGGTCTACACCCTTCAGGGTGTCGGACGTACCTTCGTCATGGGGCTGCTGGAGCGACTTCCCGACAGCGACCCCCTGCTGGACCTGGCCGACGAGGACGATGCCGGTGAAGAACACCGGACGCTGGACTACCGCGACCTGACCCCTGACCGATCCCCCCCGCC
>Ga0209498_1001370_pt1 | contig 14964 bp, 10 predicted proteins | sample WalLakDeSediment_FD_184131 | JGI IMG/M metagenome (GOLD analysis project Ga0209498, IMG submission 184131) | Lake sediment microbial communities from Walker lake, Nevada to study Microbial Dark Matter (Phase II) - Walker Lake 11/02/13 Deep... | ecosystem: Environmental > Aquatic > Freshwater >... | reverse complement strand
TTTTCCGATACTATTGCCAAGAAAAGATTAATGGAAGGATATAATGTGTTGCATCCCATGGGCTGGGATGCTTTTGGTCTGCCGGCTGAAAATTTTGCCATTAAAACCGGCATTCATCCGGCAATTTCGACTAAAAAATCAATTAACAATATTAAAAAGCAGTTAATTTCATCCGGTTTTGGCTATGATTGGCAAAGAGAGATTTGTTCCTGTGAGCCTTGTTGTTATAAATGGACGCAGTGGATGTTTTTACAATTTTATAAAGCCGGACTATGTTATAAAAAAGAGGCGCCGGTAAATTTTTGTCCTTCCTGTAAAACGGTTCTGGCCAGAGAACAGGTTATTAACGGAAAATGTGAAAGATGCGATAGTTTGGTTGAGAAAAGATATTTAAAGCAGTGGTTTTTTAAAATAACAGATTATGCTGAAAGATTATTAAAAGATTTAAATAAGATCGATTGGCCGGAGAAAATTAAGACAATGCAAAGAAATTGGATTGGTCGGTCTGAAGGAGCAGAAGTAGTCTTTAAGATTGATATAGACAGAATATCTGCTGATTTATCATTTTTTACAACCAGAATTGACACTATTTTCGGATGTAGTTACGTAGTTATTGCCCCGGAACACCCTATTATTCAAAAATTAAAACCGGAAATTAAAAACTGGAAAGAGGTTGAAAAATATATTGAAAAAGCAAACAAGAAAACTGAGATTGAAAGATTGGCTGAAGATAGAGAAAAAACCGGGGTAGAATTGAAAGAAGTTAAAGCAATAAATCCCGTTAACAATGAAAAGTTACCTATCTTTGTCGCTGATTATATTTTATTGGAATACGGAACAGGGGCTGTTATGGCAGTTCCGGCTCATGACCAAAGAGATTTTCTTTTTGCCAAAAAATATGGGTTAACGATTATTGAGGTAATAAAACCAAAAATCGGAGCTTCTTTTTTTCCTGAGAAATCGTTTGAGGGCGACGGAGTTTTAAAAGACTCGGGGATTTTTAGCGGATTAGACTCAATAAGAGCCAGAGAAGAAATAACAAAATATCTTTCAAGAAGAAATTTAGGAAAAAATAAGATTTATTATAAGCTTCGGGATTGGCTGATATCAAGGCAGAGATATTGGGGAGTTCCCATTCCAATTGTTTATTGCTCAAAATGCGGGGAACAACCGGTCTCAGAAAAAGATTTACCGATTTTACTGCCCAAAATTAAAGATTTTATGCCGACCGGCAAAGGCGAATCCCCCCTTGCCAAAGCAAAAAAATTCGTCAATACTAAGTGTCCGTTATGCGATTCTCCGGCTAAAAGAGAAACAGACACATTAGACACTTTTGTTTGTTCTTCCTGGTACTTTTTGAGATATGCTGATCCTGAAAACAAAAAAGAACCCTTCAGCAAGCTCAGGGTTAAAAAATGGCTGCCGGTTGATTTGTATATTGGAGGAGCTGAACACGCCGTAATGCATCTCTTGTATTCCCGTTTCTTTATTAAGTTTCTTTTTGATCAAAAATTAATTCATTTTGATGAACCGTTTCTAAAACTATTTAATCAGGGAACGGTTTATAGGCTTGGTAAAAAAATGTCTAAATCAAGGGGAAATGTAATCACTCCTGATTATATTTTTGAAAAATTCGGAGCCGATACCATGCGATTGTACGAGCTTTTTATGGGGCCGATTGAGCAGGCCACCGAGTGGTCGGATAAAGGAGTAGTTGGCTGCTTCAGATTTTTAAATAAAGTTTGGAATTTGCAGAAAAGGGTTAAAGGCCAAAAATTAAAAAGCAAAAGCGAACTGGAAAAGCTGGTTCATAAAACTATTAAAAAGGTGACCGAAGATATTGAGAGTTTCAGGTTTAATACGGCTATTTCGTCTCTGATGATACTGGTAAACAACATGGAAAAAGCGGAAAAAATATCGATTAGCGATTATAGATTGCTAATCATTCTTCTCTCGCCAATGGCTCCCCATATTTCAGAGGAGCTTTGGCAAAAAATGGGCCCCGCCTTCGCCAAGGCTACGGCGGGCAAGCATAAAAAGAGTATCTTTTTTGAGAAGTGGCCCGAATATGATAAAAAATTGGTTATGGAAGAAAAGACAATTTTAATTATCCAGATTAACGGTAGAGTCAGAGATAAGATTGAGGTTGCCACAAATATTTCAGAAGAAGAAACCAAAAAATTGACACTAGAAAGAGAAAAAGTTAAACAATGGATAGAGGGCAAAAAGATAAAAAGGATTATTTTTGTGCCCGGTAAGTTAATTAATATTGTAACGTAGCGAAAACCCCGCCCTCTATGCTTGTAATAGAACTTATTTAAGCATTGATTGCTCTTCATTATTCATTTATCGTTTAGAGTTTTATAATAGGCTTAGAGGGCGGGGTACTCATTACATTCATATGTGCGGCATAGTCGGTTATATCGGTAAAAGTAATAATCCTAAAATAGGATTGAATGCATTAAAGCGCCTTGAATACAGGGGATATGATTCCTGGGGGGCGGCTGTTTTTAATTCCGATAAAAAAGAAATCTCTTATTTTAAAAGAATCGGCAAAATAGCCGACTCAGAAGGAGAATTTGAGAAAGCTGGTTTAATCGGTAATCCTTTTATTTTTCATAATCGTTGGGCAACTCACGGTTCTGTGTCTGAAGCCAATGCTCATCCTTTTTGGAGTTGTGATAAAAATATCTTCTTGGTACATAACGGTATTGTCGAAAATTATAAAGAATTAAAAGAAAAATTAATAAAAGAAGGTCATAAATTTTCATCTGAAACTGACACTGAAACCCTTGTCCACTTAATTGAAAAATATTTCCAGGGAAACCTTGAAGAGGCGACAAGAAAGGCATTAAAGGAAGTTAAGGGAACTTACGGTATAGCCGTTATTGCCAAAAACGATCCACAAAAAATTGTTGCCGCTCGGCTTTCTTCCCCCTTGCTTCTGGGAATAGGACAAGATGAAATACTGATAGCTTCTGACCCGGCAGCGGTTATTACCCATACCAGGCAAGTTGTTAATTTGGATGATAATGAGATTGCCGTAATTACACCGGCAGATTTTCATATTCTGAAAGAAAAGCCGTTAATAACCATTGACTGGACGCCGGAAGAGGCTGAAAAAGCAGGCTTTTCTCATTTTATGCTTAAGGAAATAATGGAAGAGCCGGAGGCGATTAAAAATGCCACCAGGGGCAGATTGATACCCCAAGAGGGCTTGGTAAAGTTAGGCGGATTAGATTCGGTTTCTCAAAAACTAAGAGAGATTAAGCGATTGACCTTAATTGCTTGTGGAACCGCTTCTTTTGCAGCTAAAACAGGAGAGTATATGCTGGAAGAATATGCCGGTATTCCGACCGAGGTTGATGTTGCTTCCGAATTTCGGTACCGCAAGCCGATTGTTGATAAAAATACGGCAGCTGTTTTTATTTCTCAGTCCGGAGAAACGGCCGATACTTTAGCCGCCCTAAAAGAAATGAAAGAAAAAGGAATTCTGACTATTGGTGTTACCAATGTTGTCGGCTCAACTCAGACCAGGGAAACAGATGCCGGCATTTATACCAGATCCGGCCCGGAAATAGCCGTAGCCTCAACTAAAGCATTTTTAGGGCAACTGGCTACTTTGGCGATGTTAACTGTTTATTTGGGAAGACAAAGAGATATGGCTTTAATAATGGGTAAAAGGATTGTTTCAGAGATTTCAAAAATCCCTGATCTGGCAAAAATAACCTTAAAACAGGCGCCGGCAATAGAAAAACTGGCAAAGAAATACAAAGATTACAAAAATTTCTGGTTTATCGGCAGAAAATATAACGCTCCCATTGCCCTGGAAGGAGCTTTAAAACTGAAAGAGATTTCTTATTTACATGCCGAAGGAGTGGCTGCCGGAGAATTAAAACATGGATCTCTGGCCCTGGTTGATGAAAATTTTCCGACTATTGCTATTTGTCCTTCGGACTCTGTCTATGAAAAAACGATCTCCAATATTCAGGAAATAAAAACCAGAAACGGCATAGTTTTGGCTGTTGCCACCGAAGGAAATGAGGAAATTAAAAAAATTGCTGATGATGTAATTTATATTCCAAAAACTTTGGAAATGCTGACCCCATTATTATCAATTATTCCCTTACACCTCTTCGCTTATTATATGGCTGCTTTGCTTGGCCATGATATTGATAAACCCCGTAATCTCGCCAAATCAGTCACCGTGGAATAGGATGTAAGCTCGTTTAATACTTAAAGACTTGTCTTAAATATTTTTTAAAGTCGAAAGAACTTATTAATTTTTAAAATTATAAAAATATATGACAAAAATTTGGAGAAAAGCGATTGAAAATGGATTAGACAGAAAAGATATTGAACTTTTAAATATCTTGGCATTAGAAAGAAAATTTAGCAGAGATGAAATCGATGAATTTTCTAAAAAACTTAAGATAAACAGAGAAGAAATTAAAAAAAGAATTAAAAATCTGAAAGATAAAAAAATATTAATTGAGGAAAAAGTAGGTATAATAGATCCAATGATGATTTGGGATGGCTATTATATACTGTTAATAAAGTCATCAATCATCCCACCGCTTATAAGTAAAGATATACAATTTCCTACCGGTTGGCGAATAGAAACTTATTTGGATAGATTGAAAAAAAGAGAGAAGGAAATGGGTTTAAGAATAATCCGCCAAGCCTACTGTCTTCAGGGGACTGAATGGGATATTTTATTGATTGTCAGTGCTCCTTCTCAGGATGAGTTTGTAGGATTTTTTGACGGGTTAGTAAAAGAAGGATGGATTAAAAAGGGATGGAGTTTAATTCCGGTTGAATTGGGGAAAAACTGGATTTTTGATCCGGTTGAGGTACCGCCGGTAAGCCTTTTCAAGGAAAGGGTAGAGAAAATAAAGATTAAAAAATAGTTATGCCGAAAGAAAGCATTTTTTGGAAGCATAAAAAAGCTGTTAAGCTTTATCATAAAAAAGTTTCCAAACAATCATCAGGGGTAATAGATGAAAAACATATAAAAGAATTTATTACTACCCTGAAGAAGGGGGTGAAAGTTGTTTCTTTGGGAATAGGCAGCGGAAGAGAGTTGAGCTGGCTTAAGAAATTAAAAAACATTAAAGAAATTATTGGAATTGATTATTCTGACGATTTTTTAAATATCTGCAGAGAAGTGGCCGCAGAATGCAAGATCAAGGCAACCTTAATTAAAGATAATCTCTTTTATTTAAGAAAACTTAAAAAAGTTGTCAAAAACGAGAAACTGCCTTTAATTTATGTTTGTTTAATAAATACGCTTGGTAATTTTGAAGAAAAAGAAAGAAAAAAAGTTTTAAAGAATGTGAAGAATTTGATGAGGAAGAAAGACAGATTGATCTTATCTTTATACAAAAGACCAAACGAAATAAAAACTAGAATGTTTTTGCCTCCGCAAATCAGATTAAGGGGTGGCTTAGAAAGAAAGATTAAATTGGGTACTTTGATTGAATATAGCTATATTGAGTTTTTGTGGGTGACAATTTTTGAAAAATATCATTGTTTTCCGAGACTTTGGTATAACGAAAAAAATAACGATGTAACAATTTATGCTGGGAAAGAAAAGGTTATCATTTCTCACCGTTTTTCTAAAGAAGAAATAAAGGAGCTGGCCCAAAAAACAAAATTAAAAATTGAAAAATTCATTGAAGGAAAATTTATGTGGGTGGTAGTGTTAAAAATTTAGATGTATAAAATTAATATTGCGTAGGGAGTTCTTAGGTGGTAAAATAGTCGTATTGTATTTAATTTAATGTATATGAAAAAACAAAAAAACAAAAAAAGTAAAATTAAAAATAAAATCGTTACAGGCCGCAAGGCGCAACTTTCAAAAACTTCTCTGAAAGATTATTCAATTTTAATCGGCGGAGCGGCCGGACAGGGAACAAGGCTGGCTGGCTTAGTTATCGCCAAATTATTCGGCGCCCTCGGATACCATGTTTATATTTACGAAGACTATCAGTCTTTAATCAGGGGTGGTCATAATTTTTCTCAAATCAGGATTTCGCAAAAAAAAGCTGATTCAAGAAAAGAAAAAATTGATTTTCTCCTTGCCTTAGATGAAAATACTTTACAGCTTCACAAAAAGAATCTGGTAAAAGGCGGACCGGTTATTTTTAACAGCGACAGAATAAAAACCAAAGGCATGGGCATTGCTATTGAAAAAATCACCAAAGAAGAAGGTGGTTCTCCGATTATGGCTAACACTGCTCTGATTGCCGCTTTTGCCAAAATAGTCGGCATTGATTTTAAAACGCTAAAAGAGGTTTTAGAGAAAGAATTAAGAAAGCAAACAGAGTTAAATTTAAAAATTGCCGAAAAAGCATATAATTCAACGGAGAATTTAGTAAAGATTAGTAGGGTAAGTAAAAATAACCTTCTCTTAATGACCGGTAATGAGGCCGTAGCTTTAGGCGCAAAAAACGCCGGCCTTAATCTTTATTTTGCCTATCCGATGACACCGGCAACTTCTATTCTTAATTATTTGGCTAAGCACCAAGAAGAATTTAATATTCGGACAGTGCAGCCGGAAGACGAAATTTCAGTTATTAATATGGCCTTAGGAGCTTCTTTTGCCGGCGCCAGAACGGCAATCGGGACATCAGGAGGCGGGTTTGGCTTAATGGTTGAAGGATTGAGCTTAGCCGGTCAGGCTGAAACCCCGCTTCTGTCTATTGAGTGCCAGAGAGCAGGCCCTTCTACCGGCGTACCGACTTATAACCTTCAAGGAGATCTTAATTTTGTTATTTCCGCCGGCCACGGAGATTTTTCAAGGTTTGTTATTGCTCCCGGAGATGCGGAAGAGTGCTTGTACTATACGGGATTAGGATTGAATCTGGCTTGGCAATATCAGACGCCGGTTATTTTATTGTCAGATAAAGATGTTTCGGAAAATACTTTTAATGTTGATCAGAAAGTTTTTTCAAAGATTAGGCCGGTCGCTCCCCTGCTTTGGGATAAAAAAGGAGAATATCAAAGATATAAAATTACCAAAGAGGGCATTTCTCCCTTAGCCTTCCCCGGAGATAAAAAAGCAATCGTTAAGGCTAACAGTTATGAGCATGATCAGTATGGCATTACTACTGACGATGAAAAAGAGATTTCTGCAATGCAGGAAAAAAGAATGAGGAAGTTTCAGCAGATGGAAAAAGAGGTTGAAAAATTACCGGCTGTTAAGATTTACGGAAAGAATAACGCCAGAACAGCTTTAGTTTCTTGGGGCATAACAAAATGCGCCGCCAGAGAAGCGGCTGAAAACTTGGGAATTAAGCTGATTCAGCCGATTATCGTCGAACCCTTTCCCAGAAAACAAATGGCAAAGGCTCTGAAAGGAGTGAAAAAATTGATTTCAGTAGAGATGAATTCTTCCGGTCAAATGGCTAAAGTTTTAAATTCTCACGGATTCAAGGTTGACGCTAAGATTCTAAAATACAGCGGTCGGCCATTTTTCGTCGAAGAAATTGAAAGAAAATTAAAAAAAATTATATGAAAAATTTAGATACTTATTGTCCAAAAACCTGGTGTCCGGGATGTCCGGATTTTGCAATCTTGCAGGCGCTCAAAGGAGCCGCTTCAGCTTTGATTGAAAATGGAGTCGGAAAAGAAAATATAGTTTTTACCACCGGTATCGGCTGCCATGGGAAGACATTTGATTATTTGAACTTAAACAGTTTCTATTGCCTTCACGGCAGATCTATTCCTACTTCACAAGGGATAAAGATAGCTAACCCGAATTTAAAAGTTATGGCTATAGTCGGAGACGGCGATGTTTATAATGAGGGACTTTCCCATCTGCTTCATGCGGCCAGAAGAAATATAGATATTTCGGTCCTGGTTTTTAATAATCGAAATTTCGCCCTGACCGTTTCCCAGTATAGCGCTGTTTCTCCCAAGGGTTTTGTCGGCAGTTCAACCCCGAAAGGAAGTTCGGAAGAACCTTTTAATCCTTTAAAAGTTGTTTTTTCAGCCGGCGGAAGCTTTATTGCCAGAGGATATGCTTTAAAAGCAGACCAGCTTAAAGATTTGATTGTTAAAGCAGTTGAGCATAAAGGATTTTCTTTTCTGGAAATTTTACAGCCCTGTACAACTTTTTTTGATAACAGAGAATTCTATCAGGAAAAAATTTACCAACTGGAAAACCACGACTCTTCTTCAAAAGAAAGGGCTTTGGAGAAAATTAACGAATGGGAATACCAGGACGGCGAAAACAAAATTCCTTTGGGAGTTTTTTACCAGGTTGAAAAACCGGTTTTTTAAATTTTCTCAATCCGGATTTATCTTTTGGCAATCAATCCGGCCTGCCCTGTTAAAAATCTCTGATTTTGCTCTGGACCTGCCCCATAGTGTTCTGATTTTATTGATGGACTACTGTCGGGGTTTTTTGGTAGAATTAGAAAATGAAAATCTTAGCGCAGTTCAGTATAAATCGTATAATTCAAATACTTCTTTTCTTTCTTTTTATAGTAAACATCAGCGAGGGGCTTTTTTCGCCGCTTCTTGCTGTTTTTGTTACTGATTTTATAATTGGAGCCACCCTAAAAACCGTAGGTTTTGCTGTAGCTTTTTACGCAATAACGAAATCAATAATACAGATTCCACTGGCTCGACATTTAGATAAACAAATCGGAGAAAAAGACGATTTCTATACAATGCTAGCAGGTGCAATTATTGGCACCGTTTACACTTTTGGATTTCTTTTTATTAATTCTCCGTTACATCTTTATCTCTTATCAGCCGTTGGTGGCATCGGAGCGGCTTGTTTATTGGCGGCTTATTACGGAATTTTCGCTCGTCATGTAGACAAGGGATCCGAAGGTTTTGAGTGGAGCCTGTATAGTGTTGCATGCCTCACTTTGTCAGTTGGGATTGGGGGAGCAATTGGTGGTATTTTCGCTGACGTCTTTGGCTTTAGGCTTCTTTTTGTAACAGCGGGAAGCTTAAACGTATTAGCAACTATCTTGATTGTTTTCCTATACCCTTTCTTAAAAAAGTAATTACCCTGAGGAAGCTTCTAATATTTTCCCTTCTTTATTATGACTACGAGCTGGCAAGTCTTCAGTCGGGGGGAAGTCCTTTGACAAGCTTTAGGATAATTTAAAAATCGCCCCACATCTTACGAGTCGGGCGATTTTTAGACAAAGATTAAATTATTAGTATTTAGATTCTTTCGATTTGGGCACCGAGTTTTTTTAGTTTCTCTTCTATTTTTTCGTATCCTCTTGCAATTTGAGATATGTTTTCAATTTGAGTTTGGTCTTTGGCAACCAGGCCGGCCAGAATTAAAGCAGCTCCTGACCTGATATCGCTGGAGTTGATTTTGCTTCCTATCAGATTGCTTTTGCCGAAAATTAAAGCCCGATGGGGGTCGGTAATTTCAATATCAGCCCCCATTTTCCTTAATTCATGCAGATGCTGGAAGCGGTTTTCATAAAGAGGGTCGTGAATTATGCTTTTTCCTTGAGCCTGGGTTAGCAAAACTGAAGTTTGCGGCTGTAGGTCTGTGGGAAAGCCGGGATAAGGAAGCACTTGGATTTTAGTCGGATAAAATTTGCCGGAAGGCTTTATAAAAACATCATTGCCGCGAATTTCAAAATTTACTCCTATTTCTTTCATTTCTCCCCAGAATATTGTCAGGTGGTCAGGGACAATATTTTTAATTTTCCCTTCCCCGCCGGTAATGGCAAAAGCGATAAAAAAAGTGCCGATTTCCAGAGGGTCGGGAGATATCTTGAATTCGGCGCCGGCCAATTTTCCTCCGCCTTTAATTTCAAGCGTATGCGTGCCGATTCCCTTAATTTCAACTCCCATTTTTTCCAAAATCTTTCCTAAGTCCTGAACCTGAGGTTCAGCCGCCGCTATTTCAATCTTGCTTTTTCCCTGGCAAGCGGTAGCTGTCATCATCAGAATTTCCGTGGCTGTGACGGAAAATTCTTTCAGGGCAATATTTTTTCCTTCCATAATTTCCGGCCTTTCAAAACAGTAAAATCCGTTTTCTTCTTTCGCCTTGACTCCGAAAACTTGCAGGGCCTTTAAATGGGTATGAATCGGCCTTAGTCCGATTTTATCGCCACCGGGATGGGGTACTTTAAATTTTTTAAACCTTGCCAAAAGAGGGCCGACAAGCAGTACCGAAACTCTCATTTTTTCAAAAAGCTCAATAGGAATTTTTTCCGGATTAATGTTTTTAGGATTTATTTTTATTTTCTTTTCGCCCAGCCACTCAATCTCAGCTCCCATTTGTTTTAAGATTTCAATCTGGTCTAAAACATCGGTTACCTGGGGAAGATTGTCAATGACAGATGATTCTTCCGAAAGCAAAACCGCGGCCAAAATTGCCCCGGCTGAATTTTTATATCCCGAGATTTCCACTTCTCCCGAAAGAGGAACACCGCCTTTAATTAGAAATTTTTCTGCCATCAAAATAAATTGAAAACTTATTGAAGAGCGAAATGAGCCGAAGGCCCATTAAGCATGTTTGATTTTAGATTAGTTTTAGTTTACGATAAAAATAAGCGTATGTCAAAGAAAAAGGAAAAAATTACGGTTATCGGCGGCGGCACTGGATCTTTTACCGTCCTTTCCGGATTAAAAAAATATCCGGTTGATCTGTCAGCCATTGTTGCCATGACCGACTCAGGAGGCAGTAATCGGGTTATCCGCGATGAATTGGGATTGCTGCCGACCAGCGATATAAGGCAGTGCCTGATTGCCCTATCCGAAGGCGAGAAAGAACAACCCCTGAGAAGGCTTTTTATGTACCGTTTTTCAAGAGGGAACGGCCTGAACGGTATGACTTTCGGTAATTTATTTCTGGCTGCCTTATCCGATATTTTCGGTTCTCAAATGGAAGCGATTAAAAAAACAAGCCAGGTTCTCAAAATAAAAGGAAAGATTTTGCCGGTTACTCTGACCGATACAAACTTGGCAGCTGTTTATGAAAACGGAAAAAAAGTTATTGGAGAAGGCTTTATTGATGAACCGAAGCATAGCGGTAAATTAAAAATCAGTAAAGTTTTTCTAAGGCCGAAAGCCAAAATTTGTCCTGAGGCGAAAAAAGCGATTTTACGGTCCGATCTGGTTGTTATCGGCCCTGGCGATTTATATACCAGCATAATCGCCGCTTTATTAACCGAAAGTATGGCAAAAACGCTTAAAAAAACCAAAGCCAAAGTGGTTTATGTTATGAATTTGATGACAAGATGCGGCCAAACACTCGACTTTACCGCCAAAGACCATGTCCGGATTTTGGAAAAATATTTAGGTAAGGATTGTCTGGATTTTATTTTAGTTAATACAAGGCCTATTCCCCAAAAAGCCCTGATAAAGTATAAGAAGGAAAAAGAGGTACCGGTTATTGATGACCTGGAAGACAGTTATTTTAAAGTAATCAGAAAAGATCTTTTGAGCGAAAAAGAGACAAAGCGCGTTCCGGGGGATATTTTAAAAAGAAGCCTTATCCGCCACGATTCCAATAAATTGGCAAGGGCTATTCTAAAAATATTAAAATTTTAAAAACACATGCAGGCAGTAATTTTAGCAGCCGGCCAATCTTCAAGATTCTGGCCGCTTAATCAAAAAAATAAATCCCTGATTAAAATAATGGGCAAGCCTTTGATTTGGTATACGATTAATAGTCTAAAGGAAGCGGGAATTAAAGAAATCATTATTGTTCAAGGTTCCAAAAAAGATATTGAAAAGGAACTAAGTTCCTTAAAAATCAACTCCTTAAAAATTAAATACGTGGTTCAGCCGGAACCAAAAGGAATGGGGAATGCTTTATTGTCGGCAAGAGATTTTTTAAATGACCAGTTCTTACTTTTAGACGTTGCGCGGGTTGAGGCCGGCAGTTACCTGGAATCGCTTTTAGAAAAACAGAAAAAAACAGGGGCCGGCTTGATTTTATTGGGAGCCAGAACCGTTAACCCGCAGCTTTACGGCGTTTTCAGGATGGAAGAGGATATCGTTAAAGAGGTTGTGGAGAAGCCCGAAAAAGGCCAAGAGCCCTCTGATATTAAAAATGTGGTTGTTCAATTGTTGCCTAAAGAGTTTATTGACTACCTGCGGCGGGTGCCCGAAGAAGTGTATTCCTTTGAAAATGCCCTTTCTCTCTATGCCAGAGAAAAAGACATCAGGATGGTAATGCTGGATAAAGAGCCGTCATCTTTAAAATACCCCTGGCATTTATTTGAAACAATGAAGTACTTGTTTGACAGTTTTTTAAAAAAGAAAATCTCAAAATCAGCCAGAATTGCCAAAAATGCAATAATCCAGGGTGATGTTTACATTGGCGATAATGTAAAAATTTTTGAAGGAGCAGTAATTAAAGGTCCTTGTTACGTTGGCGATAATTGCGTTGTCGGGAATAATTCTTTAGTTCGGGAATATACCAACTTGGAAAATAAAGCTTTAATCGGTTCCTTGGCAGAAGTAACCCGTTCAATTTTTCAGGAGGATGCTCATTGCCATTCGGGATATTTCGGAGATTCAATTTTCGGAAAAAGCTGCAGGTTGGGAGCGGGCAACATAACCGCCAATATTAAAATTGATCGTGGCGAAATAAGAGTAACAGTAAACGGCAAAAAAATTAGCACCGGTTTAAAGTCTTTAGGCTGCCTTATAGGAGAAAATACAAAAACCGGGATTCATTGTTCTTTTATGCCCGGTGTTTTAATCGGTGCTAATTGCCAAATTGGCCCCGGGTCAATTGTTTTTGAAAATATTGAAGATAATTCAGTTCATTTTATTGGATTCAAAGGTATTAAAGAATAACCTTAACGAAAACTTTTTAATCAAAAAATAGAACTATAGATTAAGCCGACACATAGAAGGCGAAGACTTAGTAAGTGCTGGGGAATTATGTTCTTCAGCTGTTTTGTTTTCAATAATTTTAATATAAAATTAAGCAAACATATGGTTATCTCTGTAAATCAACCAATAAAAATATTAAGCTTAAGTTTTCTGTTTATATTTTTAGGTTTCAGCGGAGTAGAGCGGTATCTAACGGCATTTTTCTCTGAGGCTGGTATGACTGAAGTCGGCTTTTATTCTTTGATTTTAATTTATCTGTTTTTTCTTTTATTCGATCCTCTTTCGGCGGTTTTTGTCTCAAAATATGGAGCAAAAAAATGCATGATATTGGCTTCAATATTTTATTCTCTTTTTATACTCTCATTATTATCGGAAAATGTTATTTTAATTTATTTTGCCTCGGCTCTTTTGGGAATCGCCGCTTCTTTTTTATGGACCGGACAAAATAGCTATTTAATAAGAGTAAGCGATGAAAAATCTTATGGGGCGGCTTCCGGATTTTTCAATTCTTTAAAGAGTTTAGGGGCGGCTTCCGGTGTTTTATTTCTGGGGTTCCTTATTACTATTTTTTATTTTCAATTGCCTTTTTTAATTTTTTCAGTCTTCCCTTTAATTGGCTTAATCTTACTGCTTCACTTAAAAGATGTGAGGGTTGAGGCAAAAATAAACCGTTTTCAGCTTCTTAGAAAATCCATTACCAGTAAAACTGCCTTAAGATTATCAGCTCTTTGGTTTAGCCTTTACTTTATTTTTGGCCTGACAATAGGAATTATTCCAATTCAAATTAAGGATATTTTAGGTATATTCTATGTAGGTATTTTATCTTCCTTGTTTTTTATTTTAGCAATTATCCTTGCTTATCCCCTGGGAAAACTTTCCGATATTATAGGCAGAAAACAAATGATTATTTTTTCCTATATTTTGCTTATATTAGGACTTTTTTCTTTATATCTCTCAAAAAGCGTATTTCCTTTAATGGTTGGGATTTTGTTGCTTGCCCTAATCTGGACAATATTAAGAACGGTTACCATTGCTCTGGTTGGGGACGTGGCCACCAAAAACAATCTTGAGTTTTTGACTGCTTTATTTTGGATGGTTCAAAATATCGGAGTAGTAAGCGCTTTATTTTTATCCCAGATATTTAAGACGGAAATCCAAATTCTCTATTTGATCTCTATTTTCATAGTAGCTATCTTTCTGATAATTTTATTGCCTCTGTTTAGATTAAAAATTGAGGAAATCAGAGAAAAAATTTCCCAAGAAGTATTTTAGATTTATGATATACTAAAATAATGAGGAAAAATAATCAAAAATATGTCATTGGCGTTGATGGCGGAGGATCAAAGACCGCGGCTGTTCTGGTAAGCCTGCAAGGGAGAATTTTGGCAAAGCATCGGGCCGGCTCTTCGCATCCAAGAAACATCGGCATAAAAAACGCCATTGAAAATCTGGCTCAAGCAATTGAAAAAGTTAAAGGAAATAAAAAAATTATTTCCGTTTTTTTGGGACTGCCGGCAACGGAGGAAGAGTTTAAGCTAAAGAAAAACCTTATTAAAAGAAAGCTTTTGAATAATAAAAAAATCGCGCCAATTTTTAAAGGAAAAGTAGTTATTGGCTCTGATCAATTGGCCGGCTTCAGGTCGGGTACTGACGAAAAAGACGGAATAGTTTTAATTGCCGGCTCAGGGTCTGTTTGTCACGGCTGGAAAGACGGGAAAGAATTGATAACTGACAGTTGCGGTTATTTGAGCGAAGCGGGTTCTGCTTTTTTTGTCGGTCAAAAAGCCCTACGAGCGGTTTTTAAAGACTTAGATGAAAGAGGAAAAAAAACTTTATTGACAAAATTAATTTTTCAAAAATTAAAAATAAAAACTAAGGAGGATTTGATAAGCCTGATTTATTCTAAAGAGCCAAGGGATGTCTTACTTTCCCTTTCGGTTTTATGCGACACAGCTGCCAGAGAGGGCGATAAAATAGCACAAAGCATATTGACTGAAGCTGGAAGAGAACTGGCCCTATCGGCAAATACCGTAATTAGAAGATTAAATTTTAGAAATGAAAAATTCCCATTGGTTTTTATCGGCAGCATGTTTAATTCAAAAATTATTCTTAATTCAACAAAAAAAG
>Ga0209498_1001369_pt1 | contig 14968 bp, 16 predicted proteins | sample WalLakDeSediment_FD_184131 | JGI IMG/M metagenome (GOLD analysis project Ga0209498, IMG submission 184131) | Lake sediment microbial communities from Walker lake, Nevada to study Microbial Dark Matter (Phase II) - Walker Lake 11/02/13 Deep... | ecosystem: Environmental > Aquatic > Freshwater >... | reverse complement strand
GCCTTGAACAAGTAGACCGGCCCGGGGGGAAATCCGAGGGAGTTTATCCGACCTTTCTCTCCTCCTCGCCCTGGTGGGACAGGAACTCCATGGAAGTGCGAAAGGGGAAGCGGCGTTCCGGCTTGGCCCGGGAGCCCGGGACCTGGCCCTCTCCCTTGAGGCAAGCTCTCTTGAGAGCCTCTTTGGCGCCGCTCAGGGCTTGCGGCTCAAGACCCGCCTGACCGGAACGGTGGATCACATGAAAGGCTCTTTTTCCGACCAAAGGGTGAAGGCCGATCTGGCTTTTCGGGGTCTCACCCCCGATCCTTTGAAGGCATCCGTAGCGTTTCCCCTCACCCTTTCCCTTGCGCCGTTTGCACTGGCCCCGGATTCCCGGGGCACGATGGAGGTCGATCTTCACGGACAAGTTCCCCTGCCCCACGTGGCTTCCCTGCTCAGTCTGGACGACCAAGCGCTGGGAGGCCGGGTGGAAGCGGATCTGAGAATCGCAGGCCCTGTGGCAAGCCCCCGGGTAACAGGGGAGCTCCGTATGATCGAAGGGGCGTACGAGAATTTCAGGACCGGAACCATTCTAAGAGAAGCAACCCTGCTTGTGACGGCGGAAAACGGGCGGTTGCTGATTCAGGAGGCCCGGGCAAGCGACGGGGAAAAGGGGAGCGTTGCGCTCAACGGCTGGTTTGAGCTTTCTCCTGACCCGGGTTTTCCCTTTCACTTGGACATCGTCTTGCGCGATGCCACGCTCATCAGACATGATTCGGTCACGGCAACCATGGGAGGGGATCTCGTTTTTGCGGGAAACCGCCAAGGCGCCCTCCTCTCAGGAGAAGTGGATTCCCCTGAGCTTTCGCTCACCTCTCAGCCCCCTCTGCCCGACGATGAAATCCTCTCTCGCCTTCTTTTCGGTCGCACCGTGACACAGATCACGCCCTTGCAGGCCCTCCAACTGGCCAATGCCCTGGACGTGCTGGCCGGCCGAAAAGGGTTTGACGTGATCGATCACACCCGGAGAATGCTCGGGCTCGATTTCCTGGAAATCAGAGACCTCGGCGTTGAACTGGACGCAGCCGCTCTCCGGGCAGGCAAATACCTTGCAGAAAACGTTTACATCGAGGTGGAACAAGGCCTGGGACCGGAGTCGGGCAGGGCTTCCCTGCAGTGGGAAATCACCCCGAACATCACCATACAAACCGAAGTGGGCATCAACGCTGAGGCGGGCGCCGGGATCGGCTGGAAGTGGGATTATTGAAGAAGGTGCAGCCCCCTCCGCCGAAGCGGCTTAGGCTGCGGAGGCCGGGCGGTACACGGTACAGGGCGCAAGGCGGACGGTCCGCACACGGTGCAAGGCAAAAGTTGCGAGGGCCCGCGAACCTTGAACGGTTCTTGACCTTTTCTCCCGTTATTCTTATCATGGTCTCACATAGCTTTCTTACGGGGATATCATGAGAAACACGCTTGCTTTTGTCATGGCCGGCGGACGGGGCGAAAGACTCATGCCTCTCACCCAGGACCGCAGTAAGCCTGCGGTCCCTTTTGGAGGGATCTACCGCCTGATCGACTTTACCCTGAGCAATTGCGTCAACTCCCAGGTCTACAAGATCATCGTGCTCCCCCAGTACAAGTCCCAATCTCTCAACGACCACCTGGAAGAGGGCTGGAACATCTTCAGCCCCAAGATCGGCCAGTTCCTCAAAGTCGTGCCTCCTCAACAGCGCGTCGGCCTTGACTGGTATCGGGGCACGGCGGATTGTATCCGCCAGAACCATTACCTTATCGAGCGCCACAAGCCCGAAACCGTGCTGATTTTGTCCGGAGATCATATCTACAAGATGGATTACAGCCTCTTTATCCAGTACCATCAGGATAAGGGGGCCGACCTCACCATCTCCCTGCTGGAGGTGGACAAGACCCTCGCCGGTCAATTCGGCATAGCCGAGGTGGACGGCGATTTCCGAATTGTGGCTTTCAGGGAAAAACCCGAAGAGAACGTGAAAACCATCCCCGGAGACCCCAACCACGTCCTCGCATCCATGGGGATTTATGTGTTTAAGACCGAGACGCTTCTTGAATTATTGAAAGCCGGAAACGAGGATGACTTCGGCCGCGACATTATTCCCAACATGCTCACTTCTCATCAGGTCTTCGCATACCCTTACGTGCGCTTCAACCAAATCAAGGACTACATCTATTTCACGACCGATGACGGAGAGCGGGAGATTCGATTGGAGCCAAGGGTGAGGGATTCTTCTTACTGGCGTGACGTGGGGACTCTGGACGCTTACTGGAACGCGAACATGGATCTCACCGGCGTAGACCCCTACTTCAATCTTTACGGCACCAATTGGCCCATTCACACCCGGCATGTTCTCGCGCCTCCTGCCAAGTTCATCTTCAACAACGAGCGGCCGGAGGGGTTCCGTGTGGGCAAGGCGCTCGACTCCCTGGTCGCCCCGGGCTGCATCGTCAGCGGCATTGTCCGCAACTCCATCCTTTCTCACAACGTCATCGTGAGAAGCTGGTCCACCGTGGACGAGTCCGTCGTTTGCGACGATGTCGTGATAGGCCGCGATTGCAGAATCAAGAAGGCCATCATTGACAAGAACAACAACATCCCGCCACACACCGAGATCGGCTACAACCCCAACGAGGATCGCAAGCTTTTTACGGTCACCCCCCGGGGGATCGTCGTGGTCCCCAAGGGGTATTTCCAATGAATATGGAGAGATGCAGTGTAGGAGGACCGGAGTATTTCGCAAGAACAGCCAAGACCCGCCCTTTCGATATTCGCATTTCCCTATCATTCCAATGTTTGTTTATGCCATGATTCGATTTACCCATCACTCCATGACTCCAATACTCCATGACTCCATGTTTTTCAGCACGTCCCGAAAAAAGGGGCATAAACCACGGGCGTGTTCTGGACGATGGCCCTGGCTGAGTCGAATCCATAATCCGTGTTCACGGATAGGATCATGCGGCTCTCGGGGGCAAGCTTCCTGAGATGGGACATGATGGAATCGGCCACCCTCACCTCTCCCATGGACGAAGCGTGGAGCCAGATTGGGGCGCTGGGCCCGCTCAAAGCTTTTGGCAGGAACCCGAGCCGTTCCTTCCAGCCCTTGGTAAAACGCCTGTTCAGGCGCGAAACTCTTTCCTTGATCGACATGGACGCCTCGAAAATGGTTGTAAAACGCTTTGAAAACAAATAGCGTTTATTGAGGCATTATTCAAGAGGCTCGATTCAAAACACCATATTTCATTATTCCAGCATTCCTTTCCTCCAATTGCGGAGCGAAGGGGAGCTGATTTCAGCTTTTCCTTGCGTGGAAAACCAAACTCTTTTTTGACGGAGGTCGGGAGATGAGAAAAATCCAAAGGGCGATTGTCAGTGTGACCGATAAAACAGGCGTGGCTGATTTCGTGAAGTCCCTTTCCGAATTCGGGGTTCAGATCCTATCCACAGGCGGCACGGCCGGGACCCTTCGAGAGGCCGGTCTGGCGGTCACGGACATTTCCCGGTACACCGGCTTTCCTGAAATGCTGGACGGCCGCGTGAAAACCCTCCACCCCAAAGTCCATGGAGGCCTCCTCGGCATCAGGGACAACCCCGAGCACGTGAAGGTCATGGAAGAGCACGGCATCCTGAACATCGACATGGTGGTGGTCAATCTCTACCAGTTTGAAAAGACGGTAGCCGTGAGGGGAGTCACCCTGGAAGAGGCGGTTGAAAACATTGACATCGGCGGCCCGGCCATGCTTCGCTCATCCGCCAAGAACTACCGGGATGTGACGGTCCTTGTGGACCCGGCGGACTACGGGCCTACCCTCAAGGAAATGCAAGCAACAGGAGGCGCCACGTCCCTCAAGACGAGATTCGCCCTTGCCAAAAAAGTCTTTCAGTTGACTCACCACTACGACGGCGCCATAGCCCGATACCTGGCAACCGTGGAGCTATAAGCCCCGGCTTCGTGCAAGTTTTCATAATTTCTCCGATTCTTAGGTCAAAATCTGTGTAGCGGCAGATTGAGGGCAACCTTTCATTTGCCGGTATCTCCCGGCAAATGAAAGATTTGGATTTCTCTGCGTCCTCTGCCTGCCCCGCCATAGCCCTGAGCTTGTCGAATGGGCGACGGCGGGTGCCTCTGTGGTGATTACGTCCGAATATTTACGAAATTCTGACCTCAGCCATTATCGCCGCCGGTCCCTTCTTCGTCGCCGATCCGGTTTTCCTTCTCCACGCAGGGCGCATTCTTGTGGACGGTGCGCTTCATTTTTTCGCAAAACAAGGCCTGGAAGGTTCGGCAACTGCCGGATCCGTCCAGGCCTTCCTCTTTGGGCCAACGGGCGTACTTGCATGTAAGGTCGCAGAATTTCATAGGATCAACGGACCCATACCATAAAAAAGACGCCTCCCCGTGTCAAGAAAAGACAGGGGGTTGAATTCGTTCGATTAATTTGCGGTTTTGTTGTCCTCAATAAAATACGCTTTTTCTATTGACACCCCAGGCTTTGTTTAGTAGTCATATTGTAGCTAGTTTATAGTCACCCCGAGGCAGGAAGACCTATCGGCTTTAGAAGCCCCGACATGAACTTTTTCACGGAAGGGAGGTGATAGCGGACTCCTCATCCCCTTTCCCCAGATCGCCCTCTTTTTGCCGGGCATGATGAGGTAGCAGAGTTCCCGAAGCATCGTGATGTTTCACAATCCTGAAGAGAGGTTTTGCCTGTATGTTGAAAGAACAACCCTATTGGAATCCTGTGCTCGAAACCCTTGCCAAAGAAAACATTCGCGATCTTCAGTTGCGAAAATTCAGGAAGATCTTTGAATGGGGTTATGAGAAATCAAAATTTCACCGCGCTCTTTACAAGGAAGCGGGAATAAAGCCTGAGGATATTCGATCTTTTGAGGATCTCCGCCGTATCCCGACCGTGGAGAAATCCATGATGCGGGACATTCAGCGCAAAGATCCCTTTCCCTACGGAGACGCCCTGTGCGTTCCCCTGGACGAGGTGGTCGAGTTCCGCCAGACCAGCGGCACCACCGGCCAGCCCGTGTATCAGCCGGATACCTGGCAGGACTGGGAATGGTGGTCCGAGTGCTGGTCGTACATCCTTTGGGCCCAAGGATACCGGCCCTCGGATCGCGTGTTTATCCCATTCGGCTACAATGTCTTCGTCGCTTTCTGGGCAGGCCATTATGCCGTCGAGAAAATCGGCGCCGAAATCGTGCCGGGCGGCGTCCTCGACACCCAGGCCAGGATCCTGAAAATCCAGGAATTGCAGTGCACGGCCATGATGGCAACCCCCACTTATGTGTTGGGCATGGCGGACACGGCCCGCAAGATGGGCATCGACCCCTCCAGCCTCGCCGTCAGAAAGATCACCTGCGCCGGAGAGCCGGGCGCCAGCATTCCCACCACCAAAAAGAGAATGGAGGATGCCTGGGCCGCCAAGGTCTACGATCATGCGGGTGCAACGGAAATCGGTGCATGGTGTTTTGAGTGCACCGCTCAATCCGGCGGGCTCCATGTGAACGAGGGTTTTTTCCTGGTGGAAATTCAGGACGTGGAAACCGGGGAATACATCGAGGAACCCGGCCGACGAGGCAAGATGATCATTACCGCCCTGGACCGCCAGGCTCAGCCGTGCATTCGCTTTGACTCCAAGGACATCATCGAGTGGGCCGGCGAACCGTGCCCCTGCGGCCGCACCTTCCGGTTGATCAAGGGGGGCGTGATCGGAAGAGCGGATGACATCACCAAAGTCAAAGGCGTTCTCCTGTCCCCGTCGGCGATCGAGGAGGTGGTCAGGGGTTTGGACGGCCTGGGGAATGAATTTGAAGTCATTGTGGACAAGGACGGAGACATCGATCGCATCACCCTGAAGGTGGAAATCATCAAGGGACGAGAGGGTGAAAGCAAGCAAATCGAGGCAAGACTTAAAGACCAGCTCCGCCTCAAGACCAATCTCGGGTATATCCTGGAGTTTCACGACCACGGAACCCTTCCGCGCTATGATGTGAAGGCCAGGCGGTTTAAAGATTTGAGAGGTAAATGATGGATACAACGTATGATCTGGATGGGATCACCGCCAAAATTGAGTCTCTGAAGAAAACGGCGATGGAACTCGCCGATCTGGGTGAGGATTTTCCGGCCCTTTATCGAAATGCCCGTCGAATCCTGGCCGCCGTCAAAATGCTGGAAATCAACATCTCGGATGTATCGGATACGACATCGTCCCAGGCGGTTTTCATGAAAGGAGGCGATCCCACGGCATCGTCTTAAAGGTTTTGTGCAGGAAGTGGTCGTCCTCTACGGCGTTGAATCGAAGGTCTGCAAAAAGGCTCTCCGCCACCCTCTGAACCTCCTGGATGTCGATCACTTCGTCCTGCCTGCCATGATAAACCCGGGCAGGAACGGTCGTTTTCTTTTTCCGGTAGGATGCGTCCATGAGATTGATGGCCGGGGCAAGCAGGATCAGCTTCCTGACCTGCTCTTCGTTCTCCAGCGCAAAAAGGGAGGCCATGAGCCCTCCGAAGCTCGAGCCCACCAGAACAATGTCTGTTTGATCCAGGAGCGTGGCCCTGAGCTTCTCCATTCTTTCGTGAAGAGGCCCGGTAAAGCGAGGGGTTATCATATCCGGGTAGTTTTCACGGAAAAAGACGGCCTTGGTTCCCAGGTTGCTGCTTTCAAGGCCGTGTATGAACATTCTAAAGGACATATCAACCCCCTAGGAAATGTCCAGGATTTCGAATTCCTGCATTCCTCTGGGCGTTCTGACCCTGACTTCATCTCCCACCTTCCTGCCGATCAGCGCCTTCCCGATGGGTGATGTCACGGAAATACTCCCTTCTTCAGGCGCCGATTCGTAGGGGCCGAGAAGCTGGTAAGAGGTTTCCTCCTCGCTGTTGATGTCATACAACCGAACGGTCTTCCCAAAGACAACGGTGTCCGATGGGTTTCCATCCAGCTCGATCACCTCGGATTGCCCGACCAAGGCTCGCAATTCATTGATCCGACCCTCAATGAAAGACTGTCTTTCCTTGGCGGCGTGATATTCGGCGTTCTCGCTCAGATCTCCGTGGCCTCTGGCTTCTTCGATGGCACGGATGTTGGCAGGTCTTTCCACCCTTTCCAAGCGAATCAATTCTTCCTTCACCTTTTCCAGCCCTGCTCTGGTAATCGGGATTCTGTCCATGGCTCTTTATCTCCCTGATGCATTTCTATAAACATTGACGGCGCCTTTGAATGCCGAAGCCTTTCTATGATCGGAATAGAAAGGCTTCGGCGAATCACAGGCAACAGTGCGAGTCCTCAGCGTTCAGAAATTATGAAATCCGCCTGCGCAGATTTCATAATTTCTTTTGTAACCGTTCACGGGTTCAAAGGTTCAGAGGTTTACCCGCCTTCGGCGTGGTTCAGGGTTTCATTTCTGTCCCCCGGATTCCACGTTGGAGGCGGATTGTCTTATGAAAACCCCGTTCTTTGCGTTGCCCCATGAAAACCAGGGGTCCATGGGAACCTACTTTAGCGAAGACAGCCTGCTTCGGCAGGTTTTGGGGTCGTCAATTCTGTCTTTATCCCCAACCTTGAACGTTGAACCCGGAACCTGTGAACCCTTACTTTCTTTTATACACCCGGCGCCCCATGATGTCAACGGGTCACGATCGCAACGACGAGGAATGAGAGGAACGCGGCAGATCGGCGTTTTTCAGCAGCCTGCCCTAAGGCCTGTCCACCGTCGGCAGCATGACCTGCGGCTCGGTGAGAAGAAACTCCCCCCTCTCGATCCAGCCCTTCAGAATCGTGGCGATCTCCACGGCCCTGGTGTGGGAAGAAAGAGGAACAGTGTGAATGCTTTCTCCTCTGAACGTGATCGTGCCGCTTTTGAGTTCGGCATAGCTGACCTGCCCAAGGCTCGCCGCTTCCCCTTTGGGGTAATCGTTGCCGTAGTCGATAATTTGCGTGAACAGGTCCTCGTCTGAAACACCCGTAAATCGGGCGATTTCTTCATTCAGCACGGGGATGGGGACACCGATCCCCAAGGCAATCGAGCATCCGTAACCGACCATGCTCACGCCCATCAGCCAACGGGGATCCATCTCCTTGAGATTTCCCATGACCATGAGGGTCCCTGCGGGCGATAGCGGTGCGCCCTCTTTTGTTCTCTTCACCTCCGGCCGGTGCTGGGTGCCGGGACCCATGATGTACCCCTTTGCGCCTCCCAGGAAGATCCTGGTTCCCAGCCCCATTGTGAGATAGTAAGGGTCATTCAGCAGGGGACTCAGCTGCCCTGAAGTGGAGTAGTTCGCGTTGCCCGCCTTGGGTTTCAACACGCCCATGTAGGTATAGATGGTTTTGTTGGAAAGGTTGACGGCGCAGTTGTAGTTCTGATAGGCATTCCTCGGGTTGAGGAGCATGGCATAGGGAAGATCTGCAAGCCGCACCTTTTTGCTGACCTTGCGGTTTGGGTAGCAATCCGTGCCATAGGCCGTGGCCCTGAGCCTTACCGCTTTTCCGGCGACAAGGTCATGGAGGACATGGCCGCCGCCGTATTGAAACTGGCCCGGATGAACCCGGTTCAGCGGATCATCCTCCGTGGGCTCCGTGACGCCGATATAAATATCGACGGCTGCCAAGCCCGCATAAGCGGGAACGTCGTTCAACCAGACCTTGGCCGCCTTGATGGCCGGTTTGGTATGCCCGAAATTGATAAAGGCGCCCGAAGAGCACATGGGCGCAAACGTGCCTGTGGTCACCACATCCACTTCCCGGGCCGCCTTCTCAGCCCCTTTTCGCTTGACAAGATCCGTCATCTCTTCTGCGGTGACAACCACGACCTTTCCTTGCTTGATTCTTTGATTGATCTCCTGAATGGTTCTGGATAACGCCTTCGCCATGTTGCCCTCGCCTCCCCCATATTCATGATGCCCTTCCCGGGCCTGATTTTCTACATAAACTTAGATCATAGGGATTTCACGCGGCACTGACAAGCAAAAGTTTTAAGAGGGCGCCCTTGACTTTCTCCATGACTTTCTGTAATGACCTACCGGAGGAGACAAGACGGCAAGCATGATTCAACCGGTCACCATCGGCGGCTTCACGGTCCAAGAAGAAGGTCCTTTTTTCCTGATTGCAGGACCCTGTGTCATTGAAAGCGAAGCGCTCACCCTCAAGGTCGCCCATTTTCTCAAAGAGCTTGAGGAGTCCCTTGAAATCCCTGTCATCTTCAAGACGTCCTATGACAAAGCGAACCGGACTTCTCTCTCGTCCTATCGCGGGCCCGGCATCGAAAAGGGGCTTGAGATCCTCCAGAAGGTCAAGGAGAAAACCGGGCTTCCTGTTTTATCCGATGTCCACAGCCCGGAGGAGGTGCCCAGAGCCGCGGCGGTCTTGGATGTGCTTCAGATCCCGGCCTTTTTGTGCCGCCAGACGGATCTCCTGGTGGCCGCGGCAGGCGCCGGTCTTCCCATCAATGTCAAGAAAGGGCAGTTTCTCTCGCCCCTTGATATGAAGAGCGTAGCCGACAAGGTCGTCTCTCAAGGCAATCGGCGTCTTCTCCTCACGGAGCGAGGTTCATGCTTCGGGTACAACAACCTTGTGGTCGACATGCGCGCCATTCCCCTCATGAAGACGATCGGCTTTCCCGTGATCTTCGATGCGACCCATAGCGTGCAGCTCCCCGGGGGCGCCGGCACCCGTTCCGGAGGCCAGAGGGAGTTTGTGGAGAACCTTTCAAGGGCGGCTGTGGCGGCCGGATGTAACGGTGTTTTTTTGGAAGTTCACCCTACCCCGGATTCCGCCCTTTGTGACGGCCCCAATTCCCTTCCCCTGGATGGACTGAAATCCCTTCTGAGGGTCCTCAAGGACATCCATCGAACGGTGCGCCTCAAAGCATGAGCGATGAAGTTTTCATTCCATTTACCCGTCCGAGGACGAGATTGCGGAAATACCTTGTCCCCAAAAAGGTGTCAAAGGCGATGAACATGGACAGAATCATGATCCCAAGAGAAAAAGCTGAGGCCGTTCAGCTCCTCATTCTGGATGTGGACGGCGTGCTGACCGATGGTCAAATCATCCTGACCGAGCAAGGAGAGGAGATCAAGAGCTTCCATGCAAGAGACGGGCACGGTCTCAGGATGCTGATGGATGAAGGCATTGAGGTGGTCTTTATTTCGGGCCGCCGGTCAAAGGCGGTGGATTGCCGGGCCAGGGATTTGGGCGTTCAGGAGGTCCATCAGGGGGTCCGAGACAAAGGGCCTCTTTGCGAAAAGATCATTCGGGAAAGGCGCCTGAACAAAGACCAGGTTTGTTGTGTCGGGGATGATCTGCCTGACCTCCCGCTCTTCGAGAAGGCTGGGATCTCCTTTGCCGTGTCCGATGCCTCCGCCGTGATGAAAGACCTGGCCGACTATGTGACCAGCGAAAGGGGCGGTTACGGGGCCGTTCGGGAGGTCTGCGAAATCATCCTGGAATCAAGAGGCAAGGTTCTCCTCGGCCTGAAGCAAAATACATCTTTACACACACGCACCTGATTTGGTATATTTATTGCAATTATGACTTCGAAGAAAATCCTCAAAAAAATCTGGCCCTTAATTGGAATAGGCGGACTGATCCTCCTTGCGGGCATCCATATCCTTCTGGCTCAAAGGCAAAGCCCTTCAACGCCCTCCCCTTCGGATAAGGGCGCCGCAGAAGGCATGCGGCTCGAAGACATTCATTATTCCCATACCGACCCGGACAACAAAGTGACATGGCTTCTGGATGCGGCCGAGGTGACCTTTTCAAAAAACAGGCGGTTCATGTCTTTCCATGATTTCCGGCTCAAGGTGCTCCCGCAAGACAGGCCCCGGCTGGATTTAACAGGTCAAAGGGGGGACTATGACACGGAGACCGGAGAGCTTGTTCTTCAGGGCGCCCTGAGGGGGAAAACCGATAACGGCTACACCTTTGAGACAGAGTATGCGGTGTACAACCAGAAAAAGGGAGATCTGGAGACCCACGAACCGGTTGTGATCAACGGTCCTTTTTTCTCCATTCAGGGTCGCGGCCTTTCTTTTGACGTAAACCGCGAAATCCTCAGGATTCATTCTGAGGTCACGACGTCGATCAAGGACCGAACATGGCTTTTATGATGGACCTTTTTCTCAGAGCCCTTCTGGTGTTTTCCTTCGCCTCACTCCATCTTCTTGCCGGGCCGGTTTTTTCCGCGGCCTTTAATATCGCAACGGATCGAGGGAAAGACGAAGGGCCCCTGGTCATTACGTCCAACACCCTTGAAATCGACAATGAGAAGAAAACCGTGACCTTCACGGGAAAGGTGACGGCCAAGAAAGACGAATGGGTCATCCACAGCGAGAAAATGATCCTGTTCTACGCCGAGCAGACGGCTCCGTCCGGAACCAACACGGAGAAGGTGCGTGTGGATAAGATCGTCGCCAGCGGGGGTGTTCAGATTCTGCGATCCGGGGGCGGGGAAGCCGCAGCCGAGGAGGCGGTTTTTTACCAGGCGGATGAGAAGATCATCCTCACGGGGAAACCCGTGGTTAAGCAAGGAGAGGATTTTGTGGAGGGCTCGAAGATTACTCTCTTCTTGAAAGAAAATCGCAGCATCGTCGAGGGTTCGGAAAGAGAAAAAGTCAGGGCCGTTATTGCGCCCCGCACCGAGGGAAGGTGATTGCGGTTGACGGTGAACCACGAAACATTGGAAGCACACGGTCTGGCCAAGATTTACCGCGGCAGGCGGGTGGTGGACGGCGTTGACCTGGTCCTCAAAAGGAACGAGATCGTCGGACTCCTGGGTCCCAACGGGGCGGGGAAAACGACCACCTTTTACATGGTGATCGGTCTTGCACGACCCAATGAGGGGCGAATCCATTTGGACGGTCAGGACATTACGGATGACCCCATGTACCTGAGAGCCAGAAAAGGAATTACCTATCTGTGCCAGGAACCGTCGGTCTTTCGCAAACTCACGGTCGAGGAAAACCTGCTCGCCGTTCTGGAAAGCCTGAATCTTCATCCCGAGCAAAGGAAGGAAAGATTGGAGCGCCTTCTTTCGGAGCTCAACATTGCCCGTCTTGCAAAACAGCCGGCCTCTTCCCTCTCCGGGGGAGAAAGGCGAAGGCTCGAAATAACCCGAGCCCTTGTGACCGAGCCGCGATTCATGCTCCTCGATGAACCCTTTGCAGGGATCGACCCGCTTGCTCTGAACGATATCAACCAAATCATTACCCAGTTGAAAGATCGGGGCATCGGTATCGTCATATCGGATCACAACGTGAGAGAAACGTTGAGAGTGTGCGATTCCGCCTATATTATTAACCAGGGGCGCATCGTGGAGCACGGCAGCCCGGAAAAAATCCTTCAGAGCAAAATCGCGCGGAGCTGCTATCTCGGGGATGAATTCACGTTGTAGAAACACTCTGATGTTCATCATGCTCTAGAATGCACGAGACCTAAGATTATGGCTTTGCAATTAAAGCAATCTCTCACCCTCTCCCAGCAGCTCATCATGACGCCTCAACTCCAGCAGGCGATCAAGCTGTTGCAGCTTTCAAGGCTCGAGCTGTTAGAAACGGTCCATACGGAACTGGAAAGCAACCCGGTTCTCGAAGAGTCGATAACCGAGGGTGGTGATGATGAGCGAGGCCCTGCGGCCGAAAACCCTCCGGAGACCACAATTGCAGAAGTCGATGCCCGGGAAAAAATAAGAGAAGACCTCGACTGGGAGCACTATCTCTCCGAGTACAACAAGGGATGGGCTGAGTCTCCTTATGAGCACAGGGAAACCCCCTCTTTCGAGTCGGTGACATCCAGCAAAACAAGCCTTCATTCCCACCTCCTTTGGCAACTCAATATGAGCAGAGCCGACGAGCTCCAGCAAGAGATCGGTGACCACATCATCGGCAACCTGGACGACGACGGCTACCTGAAGATGTCCCTTGAAGAAATCTGCCGGACGACCGGCCGAACCGAAGGGGAGGTCCTGGCAACCCTGTCCCTGATCCAAAATTTCGACCCTTTGGGTGTCGCATCAAGAGACACGCAGGAGTGTTTGTTGATCCAGGCAAGGTTCCAGAATCTTGAGGGAACCCTTGTTGAGGCCATCATCTTGAATCATATGGACAAGCTTGAAAACAAGCGCTATGACCTCATTGCCAAGACTGTTTGCGTGCCCCTTGAGGATGTGATCAACGCCGTAGGGATCATTATTGCTTTTGAGCCCAAACCCGGGCGCAAGTACAGTGATGAGGAGACCGTTTACATCAGCCCGGATATTTATGTTTTCAAGGTGGGTGATGACTATGAGATCACCCTCAATGAGGATGGGCTGCCGAAACTCAGGATCAATGCCTATTACCGGGAAATCCTGAGCAGCCGGGGCGCCATGGAAGACGGGACCAAGCAGTACATCCAGGACAAACTCAAGTCGGCGGCATGGCTTATCAAAAGCATTCACCAGCGCCAGAGGACCATTTACCGCGTGACCACAAGCATCATTAAATTTCAGAGGGATTTTTTGGACAAGGGTATCGCCCACCTCAAACCCCTTGTTCTTCGCGACGTGGCTGAAGACATTCAAATGCACGAATCAACCATCAGCAGGGTAACGACCAACAAGTACGTGCATACCCCTCAGGGCGTCTTTGAACTCAAGTATTTTTTTAACAGCGCCATACAGCGTTTTGACGGCGACTCCGTGTCTTCGGAGACGGTCAAGGACCTGATCAAGAACATCGTGAAGGCTGAAAAAAGAGCCAAGCCCTTCAGCGACCAGGAAATCGCCGAAATGCTCGAGAAACAGAATATCGACGTGGCCAGGCGCACAGTGGCGAAGTACAGGGAGGCCCTGGGCATTCTTCCTTCCAGGAAACGAAAGAACCCTTATTGATTTTTACCCATTTGACTTTGTCTTTTTTTTCTGCTACTTGCTCTAACTTTTTTGGAGGTGATCGCTATGATGATTACTGTCACATTTCGCCGCATGGAAACCACGGAAAGCCTCAGAACCTATGCGGAGGAAAAACTCTCCAAGCTGAAGAAATACCTGGACTCCCCCCTGGAGGCCCATGTTGTTCTCGAAGTGGAAAAGTTCAGGCACATTGCCGATGTCACCCTGAATGTTGACGGCGCCAGGATAAAGGCGGTAGAAGAAACAGAGGACATGTACTCCGCCATCGACCAGGTGATGGACAAGATTGAAATTCAGGTCAAGAAGCTCAGGGCCAAGTTCAAAAACCGAAGAACGGACAGCATCAAAGGCGAGGGGGCCCTGGCAGGCGAGGCATCGTCGGAGGGGATGGAGGGTCCTGTCGATGAACCGACGATCCGTGTTGAAAAACTGGCGGCCAAACCCATGGATCCGGAGGAGGCGGCCATGCAGCTTTCTGCGTCCAGGCAGGATTTTTTGGTATTCAGAAACGCACGCACCAGAGAAACCAACGTGATCTACAAACGCAAAGACGGCGACATCGGACTCATCGAGCCGGCGAGCTGATCCCTCAATGCTGGAATTCGGTCTGAACAGGCAATGAAACTATCCGAGCTTTTTCAAGAAGACAATATTGTCCCCGACCTGAAGGCTAAAGACAAGAAAGGGGTGCTGGAAGAGCTGGTCGACACGCTGGTCAAGCATGAACCCCGCCTCGACAAGAATGCCCTGATCCATGTCCTTCTTGAAAGAGAGCGTCTCGGAAGCACGGGAATCGGGGATGGGGTGGCCATTCCTCACGGAAAGTCTTCCGGGGTCGACCGGCCCTACATCGCCTTCGGAAGGAGCCGCAAAGGGCTTGATTTTGAATCCATGGATGGGGAGCCGACCCACCTTTTCTTTCTTCTGGTGGCGCCCGAGAATTCCGCCAGCATCCATTTGCAAGCCCTTGCCCGGATAGCGAAGATCTTAAAAAACAGCGCTTTCAGAAAAGAGCTGCTGGAGGCGCCGGGGAGGCAGGAAATTTACCGGAAGATCA
>Ga0209498_1001368_pt1 | contig 14968 bp, 16 predicted proteins | sample WalLakDeSediment_FD_184131 | JGI IMG/M metagenome (GOLD analysis project Ga0209498, IMG submission 184131) | Lake sediment microbial communities from Walker lake, Nevada to study Microbial Dark Matter (Phase II) - Walker Lake 11/02/13 Deep... | ecosystem: Environmental > Aquatic > Freshwater >... | reverse complement strand
ATAACAACATTTGGATTATTGGTGGAATTGATACATCAAACCTTAACGATGTTCTTAAAAGTTCTAATGGAATCAATTGGACAACAGTCAAAGCAGATGGTCATACAGACTGGAGCAGACGAAGAGCTCACCAATGTGTAGTTTTTGATAACAACATTTGGATTGTTGGTGGATTTGGTACATCAAACCTTAACGATGTTCTTTTTTCTGGAAGGCAACTTGAAAGCGAAGCCTTGACAAACAACGATGATTTAGGAATACAAGTAGGAACAGGAACAGGGTCATTTTCAGCGACAGCTACCACACTTGTAACAAAAATTGCACATGGTTCAGGTGCTGGACAATTACTTTACGGTGCGTTTCCTGATTCGGTTGTAACCAAAGAACCTGAAATAATTGGCGACAAAACACAAATGAAACTTGGTAGAAGATTTGAGAACAACAGTGGAAGTGCTATAACAATAACCGAAGTGGGGATAATGTCAAAAAACGGACTGTTATGCAGGTTAGTTCCAGAAACACCGATTGAACTTGCAAACGGAGCAAGCGAAGTTATAATCATAGTGTTTGAAACAGAGGTATAGATGATACAAATAACAACACCAAAAAATACAGCAATATACCCAGTCAAACCAAACGGGGGTGACTATGCCCAGTGCCTCATCACAGACCCAGAGTTTTCGGGTTGGGCTGTCTTGAGGTTCACACCGAAGGTTGCTGGCGAGTATTTCGGTTCATACTTTGCCAAGACTGCATCAGAACTGATAAAGTACCTCCCACACACCATAACCTTCAACTCAGAGGGCATAACTGCCGTTGATATATTCATCAGGAAAGGAACTGACCCTTGGATTCAGGTTGGACAGAGCGAGCCGATTGACCCAGCCAACCCGAAGTCAGTGGACTTCCACTTGCTCCCTGTTGATATAGACACCTACAGTTGGACACCAGGAACAATCCTGGAAGTCAAGGTCAAGGACTCCAACACCGATGTTGAAGAAATTATCACCACTATAATCAACGGTACTATCACCATGACAGCACCTTCATTCCTTGAAGTAGGAACGGAGATAGAATTCACTGTATCCGCTGAAACAGACATACCTGATGGTGTACTCCACATAGATGCCCACAACAAGACACAGGACACAATGGTATCTTTCGGAACAGCAACCATACAGGAGTCAGGTGGGTATTTCATCACAAAGGACATCACATTCAACGATGCTGATTTTGATGCCAGTGATGCAGTTGACCTGTTCGTGTCAAGGAAAGACAGCCTTGGTAACATGAGGTTGAGCGATTCTGTGGAGTTTGATGTGGTCGCCAAAACAATCAACCTTAATACTGATATTGACCCTTTCGGTGGAACAGTAGTCCTGGATGAAGACATAGCATTTGAAGGAACAGCAACAGGGTTGAACGGTCAGGGCATCACACTCGAAGCAAAGAAAGTTGCCGACAGCGAGTGGACATACATCGGTGCAGGAATGATAGATGCCGATGCATGGGCAACCGTGGGTCAACTGCCAAGTGCTTCCTTTGCCGTTGACGATGTTGTTCAGATAAGAGCAAGGTATGAAGCCGTGGTGTCTAATGTTGGGGAGGTTACGGTGGAGAGTGGTGACCTCGATTTATTTGTGGTTTGTTCAAGCAGTGCGTCCTTGAGTAAAACTAATATTGATTTTATTGAAGTTGGTTCTGGGGATATAGTTGATACATACCAGTTAGATGTCCAGTCGGTTAATACTTGCTGTGTTTTTGACAGAGAAAATTTTTATTACAGTGTTGCCAACACTGTTGTTTGTCGCAAACTTTCAGACAAGTCTCTGGTATGGACTTATACAGGTGCTACTACTCCACGAGGTCTTTTTGCATATGGAGAGCATATTTTCGTTTGTGATAACAACAATGTTTTACAGCGACTCTCCAGGATAAGAAAGTCAGATGGTGCTGGTGCCATACATATTAAGCTCAGCGAAGCGTGGGAAAACTTCAACCCTGTAGATGTGTGCACAGACGGTACAACCGTTTACGCAACCACTGCCGGAGCGAGAGTTTTTGAACTGCCATATAATCTTTCTTCCAGAACCATGATACAAAATACTGGCTTGGGCAATACCTTTAACAGCATAGATATGGATGATACATATTTTTATGTGGCATACGACAACATATCTATACGAAGAACACTCAAGTCAACTAATGCAGTCAACACCTATGCTGTCGCCAATGTTCGTGCAGTCGCAACCAGAAACGGCAATTTGCTTAATACAAGGCATAATTTTTCTGGAACTCCGAGTATCCGAGAAGTTCAGTATCGTACAACAGAAAACCCTGGCACGGTTGATTCTACTTTAGATTTCACCCCGACAACCTTTACGCCATATTTTATTAAATTTCAGGATTTGTCGGAGGTGTAAATGATAGTACCTAAAACACACGAGTTGAAGCAACCCACGGGAGGACGACATGACGGTTGAACAGAGTTTGCGTGGGATGGATAAAGTCAAACTGCAAATCTAAGTTAGTTGTTTTATAAAAACCCATAAATATTAGATATAAGAGCCTAAGGAGTTTTAAAATATGAAAAGAAAAAATAGAATTGAAAAGGAGTTTTAAAAATGTTATATAATCAAGATTTGGATCCAAGTTTATATAGTGCAACATTACCAGCACCAGTTGTTTATGACGAAACAGAATGGATTTTCTCACTTGCACCAACTCATTTTTTAATATTTATAAATGGTGATGGAACTGGTACAATTGCTGAACCTGGTGAAACTATATCAAGTCTTGAGCCACAAACTTTAGATTTAGATGTTCAATTTGACACAGAGGGTTTGATTGGAACTTGGTCAGATGAGTATGTGGTCGATTCTGAAACTCTTACCGTTCTCGGACAATCAATTCAATCAAGTCTGATATGGCAAGTAACATATACAGCAAGTGAGGGTGGATCCATTGTAGGTGAATCAAATCAAATCATTGTTGATGGGTTTTCAACAAGTCCAGTTGTTGCAGTTGCAGACGAAGGTTATGAATTTTACCGTTGGTCTGATTTATCAACTGAACCAGAAAGAAGTGACACACCTTTGAACAATTTAAACTTGACTGCATATTTTATCAGAACTGAAACCACTGAACATGTTTTAAACCAATATCGTTAAGATTTGAAACCAGTATAGATAAATATATCGTTAAACAAAGAGGATAATCAGTATGAAAGTAATTAATTTTTTAAAGAAGTTTTTAGACAGGTTCAAGAAACTTGAAGAAACTTCAGTTCAAATTGAGAATAAATGGGATATTTTTACAGTTGAAGGTGTTCAATTAGACCACATTGGTGAGTTTTTACTTCCCAGAAACTTCAATGAAACTGATGAAAATTATAAAAAAAGACTATTGAGCCAAATAGCCATAAATACAAGTATGGGTGATATTGAAGATTTGATAAGGATTTTTAAAATTATATCAAATGCAACCAGAGTTCGTATTATCAATCATGGAAATGGTATCTTTGCGGTTGAGTTAAATGCCACAGAGGTTTATTTGCTTGATTTTTTAATATACCAGCGGGTGGTTGTAGAATATCATATATTCACCTTTATGATGATAATACATTTACCTTTGATGATGATATATTAGGTTTTGACGAAGGTGAACTTGCAGAAAATATTTTGATTTCATGATAAAATAGGAGAAGATAAAATGATTACAAGACCAACAGAAGATAGACTTGATTGGAAACCACTTGAAACAAATGTTGATATTTTGGATCCAGCCAAACAAGAACTTGGTTTCACCTTCAGAGAAAAATTAGGCTCAAAGGTTGCAAACTGGTTATTCAAAAGATTATCAACATGGACAAACTGGACAATTGACAGATTAGATGCCCATGAAACAACTGGAAATGTTACTATGGCTTTGAGTTCAAGTACCTTTGATGATGTTCAAGAGTTCTTCGACAATTTGGCTCATAATGACTATGCAATAACAATCACTGGTGGGTTCACCGATGCAACTAAAACCCTAAGAATTGAAGGAATCACTGGCAAAGGAACAATAACTTTCAGTGGTTCATCCATAACAATTGGAAGATTGATTGTTAAAAATGTTTACCAAACAAGTGTGATGTTTACGAATGAATTTGGTTTCAATATTCACCAGCAAGAGATTTATGGTCTTGAAATAAAAGATGTTCCAAACATATATTTTCAAAATTTATCATTATCATTTGGTGTTGCACCTTTGTCAACTATAACCTGGAGAATGTTGAGAGTTGAAAATGCAAACTTGACTGTTTATAATTTTTCAGCAAATGGTGAATTCACTTCATCTTCAACACCAGAATATTTGTTGGATATAAACAAAAATGCAAATGTAAACTTTCAGACTGCTTATACCATTTCAACCAATGCAACTGCTGGTTCAGCCAAAGGAAAGGCTATGATATTGATAAACAAAGATGCATCTTTTGATTTCAGTCAGACACCAACCTTTACTAATTGGAACCAGAACTTTGCTATGCAAGTAAATTCAGTTGTATATCCTAAAACAGATTTTGAATTCTCCTTCAACATTGCTACTTCAGCAATGCAGGATATTGTGAAACCAGTCATTGAGAATCTTGAAAGAGTTGAAGGTCACATAAAAATACTGAGTCCTGGTACAACTGCTACATTGGCTATTAATATGGAAAATATTTCTGGAAGTGGACAAATTGAATTTTCTTCAGTTTTAAAATTTGACAATAGTAATAAAAGTAAATTCAAAAACATTTTACCTTATTTAAACTTTTCTTCTGGTGTTTTTGTTGATAATGCTCATATAACTCAACCTTTTATCATAGAAAATTGTATAAATTTTAAAATAGTGGATGCTACTCTAAAAACAATTAGTTCTGAGACCGGTGAATGTTTGAAGGTCTCTAATTCTAAAGGTTTAATTGGTGTTGCCAGAGTTGCCATAGATTCAGATGTTAAAACTAATTTTAGATATGCTTTATTCACAAATCAATCTGATATAGTTATTGGTACTGTAAATTCAAGTAATTTTACAACAGGTGATTTTATGCACTTCTTACGCCAAAGTGAAAATTCTAAACTTATGATAAAGAATGTTGTAGTGGGTGGAACAGATCAAATGGTGGTTCAAAATGCAACAGAACCTTGTATATTAATCGCTAAGATACCATCAAGTAGCAATTTTGAAATAATGGTTGAATCATATGGTTATCAAATAATATAAATAGGATTTAAACAATGCCTGAAAACACACAATCATTTTCTCTAAGAGGTCGAATCTATTATTTAGACATGGATCAGATGTCCATCATCACCTACTACAAATCATACAATACCTCTTTGCAAATTGCCTGTGATGCTTTAGGTTACAACCCAGATAACTTTGATTGGAACACACCAGAAGTTAGACTTTTTGAAAATTATATTGATTTTGTTAATTCAACCTCATCAGTTGAAGAAGAGAAAAAGTATATCAGATCCAAATTATGGACTTTGATTGATAGTACAGGTATTAGAGCAAACGATATGATAAAAGCCTGTGAAATGTTATTGACTTTATCATTTACAAACGATGATGGTCAAGTGAACCTGAAAGACTTAAGTTATGACCAAATTATGAACCTTCTTGAGAAATTAAAATGATACAAAAAGAACAACTCAAAAGAGTTCTCAAAATAGAATTGGCTCGAAGAGATTTGTGGCACTTTTGTAACCTATTATATCCTGACTTTTACCTTGAATCAAGACAATATCTGAAGGATTTATGCAAAGTTATACAATCAAGACCAAAGAAGTTAATGATAAACATGCCACCAAGAACTGGTAAATCATTGACATTAACACTTGCTGAAACATGGTTTCTTGGACATAACAATCTTGAAAAAATTATATCTGTGTCCTATAATGAAACTTTATCAGGCAGGTTCTCAAAAGGTGTTCGTAACACAATTGAAGCCACAAGAAATGACCCAGATATGTTTGTATTCAGTGATGTATTCCCTAACACAAAGATAAAAAGAGGTGATGGTTCATTCTCATTATGGTCACTTGAAAATTCATACTTTTCATACATTGGTGCTGGTGTTGGTTCTTCAATCACTGGTCTTGGTGCATCATTGCTTGTCGTTGATGATATTATCAAATCAGCCAAAGAAGCATACACAAATCATGTTCTTGAAGGTCATTATGATTTTTATAGAAACACACTTTTGAGCAGGTTGGAAACAGGTGGAATCCAGATTGTGAATATGACAAGATGGGCAGATGATGATTTATGTGGTCGTTTGTTAAAAGAAGAAGATGATTGGACTGTGTTCAAAGTGGCAATGGAAAATGATGGGAAACCACTTTGTGAATTGTTAATGTCTCAAGAAGAAATGGATACTAAAAAGAAGTCAATGTCCGAAGAAATATGGTTTGCAAACTATCAACAACAAATTTTAATGTCCTCAAGAAATCTTTATAAAAATGGTTTTGCAATGTTCAATGAATGGGATGATAAATCAAAAAGAACAATCATTATGGATATTGCAGATAAAGGTTCAGACTTTGTTGCAGGTATATCATTCATTCCCAATGGTGAATTTTATGATGTTATGGGACACTTTTACGACTCAACTGAGTTGGCTGATATTGAAGATAAAGTTGTCAATTGGATAAAATCACAGAATGCAAATATTGTTTTTGTTGAAGCAAATCATGTTGGTAATTATTTTTCAAGGAATCTTCGTAAAAAATTAAGTGGTGAAGGAATTATTATCAAGACCTTCAATACCGTTTCAAATAAAGAAGCCAGAATCAAAGCAGGTTCTTGGTGGATACAAGAGTTCGTTCGTTTCCATAAATCATTGAAAGCGACTGAATTCTTTAGACAATTAATAACATTTCAACAAGACTTTAAGGCAAATAAACATGACGATGTACCAGATGTCACAACAGGGATTTATGAGATATTTGGTAAAAGACAATCTGTTAAAGCAACAGTTAGAATTTAAAAGCAATATAAAAACCTATAACAATGAAACCAAAATTTGCTAAATATATTTAGATAAATTGGAGAACCAAATGATAAAATTTGAAGACATCAAAAAAGATATTAAGGAATTGGATAACAGAAATATTTATCGCAACAAGATGTATCAGAGATATACGACTGAAAGGATTCCGATAAAATATGAAGAAAACCCTGCATATCTTCAAAATGACATTGATAAAAAATCAAAACCAGATAGACGACTTTATAATCACTTTGAAAAGGAAATCGTTGACACCAAAATATCTTATTTTGTTGGTCATCCAGTTATAATTAACTCTTACAATATTAATGATGACTTTAACTCTTTGGTCGATACTTTTAATACTTCTATCAATTACGAGGATCTATTTGCAGAAGTTACTAAAGATAGTGCAATAGCGGGAACTTCAGGTGTTCTTTTATATAAGGATTCTGATGCAAACCCACAATGCATGATATTACATCCAACTGAGTTTTTAGTTAAATATCATCTTAAGGATCCAATTTATGCAATCCGTAAATATAAGAATGATAAAGAACAAACTGTTGTTGAAGTATTTGATAAAGATTTTATAGAAACTTATTTACTTTTAGGTGGTGAATGGACAAAAACAGACGAAACATTGCATGGTTTTGGCAGAGTTCCCATTATAGAAGTTGTAAATAATAGAGAGATGCAATCTGATTATCACAGTGCCGTGGATTTGATAGATGCATACAACCGTTTAATATCTGACTTGTCCAATGAAATTGAATCATTTCGTTTGGCTTATATGGTCTTGGAAAATTACAATGCCGATGAAAAAGACTTAGCCAAAATTAGAGAAACTGGTGCAATATCAACAGACAAAGATGGAAAGGTTTACTTTTTAACCAAAACACTTGATACAAAAGCAATTGAGGTTATGAGGGAAATCTTAGAGAAAAACATTGCAAGATTTAGTGGTCATGTTGTTTTTTCACAAAATGATTTGAGTGGTAACATTACGAGAATTGCCGTTTCTTTTAAGTTGAGACCACTTGAAAACAAGACCTTGAATTTTGAAAGAAAGTTTAAATCCTTTTTGAGAGAGTTTTATAGAACCTTTTTATCGTTTAAAGGTTTCATGCAAACTTATGATTATTTGGATTTAGTGTTTTCGTTTACCAGAAATGTCCCAGTCAATATTTCAGAAGAAGCCGACCTTCTTGTAAAACTCGATGGGAAAATATCAGACGAAACAAGACTTGGTTTAGTTTCATTCATTGATAATCCACTTGATGAAATTTCAAAGATGGATGAAGGTGATGAAATTGCAGAAGAAATTTAACAAATAAAAGATCCATAGGAGGATTGAAATGGCTAAAATAAAAGATTATGTAAATGTTCAAATTACCGCAGAAGCCGCAAGAATGGCAACTCTCGGTTTTAACATCCCTATTTTCTTGTTTGAAAATGATGTTTTGGACAGAACTAAAATTGTCTCTACAGGAGACTATGACATTGATGATTTAGGTGGAAGTGAGTCTGAACTTTTCAAGGCTTTCCAAACTTATTTGAGTCAACCTATAATTGCACCTTCGGTTGTAATTGGTTGCAAAAGAACTGGTGATGCATCTTGGGCAACTGCAATGCAGGCAATCAGAGATGAAAATGATAGTTGGTATGGTGGAATACTTGTTTCTAAAGTTAAGGCTGATATTTTATCAGTATCAGCAATATTTGAGACAATCGAACCAGGCAGACTTTTGTTTGCAATGACTTCGGATGAAACTGTTCTCAATAAATTACCAGACGGATCTGATGATGACAATGTTGCAACAAGATTGTCTGACCAGGGTTATTTCAGAACTGGTTTATTATATTCAACTGATACAACTGGTTGGATAAATGCAGGACAGGCTGCATATCTTGGTTTAAATCCAGGATCATTTACCTTTAACTACAAAGAGATTCGTGGTATCAAGGCTGAAAAATTAACTGCACAGCAAAGACAGAACCTTATTGACCAAAAATGTCAAGTTCAGCAAACAGTTTCAGGTCTTAAAAGACTTGTTGATTCTGGAATGGCAACTTCTGGTGAATGGCTTGATATTATGCACGGTATTGACTGGTTAACAGCAAGAATTTCAGAAGGCGTTTTCGCACTTTTGGCAACACAACCTAAACTCCCAATGACAAACTCAGGACTCTCACTCATTGACTCCGAATTGACAAGAAACCTCATTGTTGCAAGTGGTGAACCATATAATTTTATCAAAGATGATTACGCTGTTGTTGTACCTAATGCTGATGCAATCAGTGCCGTTGATAGAGCAAATCGTTTTGTTGATAATATAACCTTTTCTGCGGGTTTACAGGGTGCTATTCATCTTGTTAACATCCGTGGAACATTAATAGCATAAGGAGGACAAAATGATTAGAACATACAACCCGGAGAATGTTTATGTGACTTTAACTTCAATGGATTCTCAAAACAGAACCGACCTTAAAGTTTTAGCAAATTGGTCAACATTAACCATCGCATTTGCTGAAGATAGATGGGAGTTTTCAACATCAACCACAGGACAAATCACCAGAAGCAAGATTGTAAATAAACTTGCAACTGCTGAAATAGTTAGTCCAGAAGGATCTGATGTCAATGATATACTTGCAAAATTGATAGGTAAAAATGATAAAATCTTTTTCAGAATTGTTGAGAAGGATGATGGTGTTGCAATTGCAGAATGGACTCTAACTGATGCATCTGTATCAAGTCCTGGTTCAGCAGAAAAAGCAAGAGTGAATGGTGAAAGAACATGGGTTCTCACTGGTGAACTCGACAAATGGGAAGAGTCAGCATATACGAAGTAAACTTATACAAAATAATCTCCAAACTGGTTATCTTAGAGGGTTGATGAATTAATTTTCGTCAACCTTCCCTTTTCAAACAAAATAAGGAGTCAAAATGATTTTAACATATGATCCATCAAGTGTCGTAATAATTGTTGGTACAGTTCCAATATTAGATTGGGTATCATGTAGAGCGATTGTACCAGATAAAAGAGATTTCATAACTGGTAAAGATGGTGAAATGGTTAGGGTTAAAAATAGAGATAATAAAATGGGAACAGTACAACTTGTATTATCTCAAGGGTCTCACTATAATTTGGCTTTGACAGCACAAGAGCATCTTGATTTGCCAATTCCAGTAAGAATAGTGGAGCGAAGAGTTTTTGAATCTGAGGTTAGAGATATTGATGTTAGATTTATAGCAACTTTAACACTTGGTTTACCAACTCTAATAAGTTCACAATTATTCCTTTATCCAGCAACATTTATCAGAACACCAGATTTAAATTATGAAAGAAGTGCAACTGATGTTGAATGGTTACTTAAAGGATATGTACGAATAAATGTCAAGTCTGGTTCATTCACAGGCTTGCTATAAAATGATTCAAATAAAATGATTCAAATAAAATGATTCAAATAAAATGATTCAAATTAAAAATAACAAAAACAATTCAAAGGGAGGAAACCTATGAAAACTTATGAAATTAAAGAGTACCTTTTTGAGGTTCACAATTTTACAGCCTATGAATCATTGATGCTTGCATCTGATTTAGCAAGTATAATTGGTAAAGTTATTGGTAATTATAAAACTGGTGATTTTTTAAGTATTGTAAGCACATTGGCTGAAGTTGAGAAAGATAAACTTTTCAAAATTTTGAAGTCTGTCTTATCAAAAGCAACCTATAAGAAATTACCTATTGATTTAGATTCAACAGCATGGTCTGGTAGAAATTTAATGGTTCTTTTTGAACTTGCATGGTCAATAATCAAAGACGAGTATTCTGATTTTTTGACGGAGAGTGGCTTGGGGGAGTTAATGGAGGTTGCAAAGGAGGAAATCAAAGACTTGGAGACATCAACCAAGAGTCCATCAAAAAAATGATATTTTTACCAGTAACAGCAAAGTTGGTAACTCTTGGGGAACTTAAGACAACTTATACACTCAGAGATTACTTTGATTTAATGGATGCTTCAAAGGATCTTATTGAAACCATTCAAAAAGAAATTTCTAAATCCATTCCTAACTAAAATGGGAGATAAAAGATGACACATAGTGCCGGCACTTTGACAATGACCTTTGTTGATAAAGGTTATTCTGAGTTAATGAAAAAGGTTGAAAAACTTGAAAAAACAGTTGATACCTTACAGAAAAAACTCAAAGAAAAAACTGAACTGCAAATTGAGACTCAAAAAGCAGAGGCTCGTCTCAAGTCTATGCAAGCCAGGGTTGAAAAGGTTCGTTCTGGTATCAACAAGATGGGTAAAGTTTATGTTGCTGGTGTTGCCGCAATGGCTTATGCAACCTTAAGATTTGTCAATGAAGTTGATGACATGAACAATGCCTTGACCAGAATGCCTGGTATGACATCAAATACTTATCAAACATTTCAGCAACTTGGAAAAGAAGTTGGTTTTTCAATGGAAACTATTGAAAAATCATATCATAGACTTGCTCAGGCTGCCGCAGAGGCAGGTGACACAAGAAATCTCAATGAGATTTTCAGAGACCAGATTGAAAAACTTCATAAAATAAAGGATCCAGCAAAACAGGCTTCTGAAGCAATTCGTAGGTTTGGTGAAACTGGTAAAGACTTGTTACCTGTTATCAAAATGGGAACAAAGGGTCTTGATGAATATCAGAAAAAACTTGGTGGTGCAATATTATCACCACATCAAATTGCACAAGCAGATAAGATGCGTGGTATTTTGAATGGTTGGTCTATTGCTTTCAGGGATATTCGTAATCAATTTATGAGTGGATTTTTAGATAATGTTTTGGCTGATGGTTCTCAACTTGAACAAATTTTGGAAAGGATTAGAAATTTTGACTGGGCAAGAATTGGAAGAGCGATAAGTTTTGCCTTCAAACCAATGTTGATGGCTATAGAAGGATGGACATTGATTCTGGAGAAACTTGATAAAATTGGATCACCTATTGATGATATAAAAAGCAGAGCCGAATCGAGAGGGTATGAAGTTAGATATATAGATGATATAGATTTTAAAAAGTTTGGTGAAGATTTTAAAAAGTTTGGTCAAACCACAACAATTAAGAAAGGTGAGGAAAAGGAAAAAACTGCCTTTGATGCTTATATCAAATCTGAAAGGGGTTTGCTCCGTAAGATGGAAATGTTTATCCATGATGAATCTCTTAAAGATGATAAACAAGATGATAACTTAAGAAAATTAATTGAAGTTTTTGAAAAAAGTGCTGATGATATTGTCAAAGGTAGAGCAGGTGATTTGTTGAGAAAAATCTATGCTGGAGATGAAGAAAAATTAAAGAGACTTGGTTTAACAAAAACAGAAGTTGATACAGGTAAAGTTGATATAGGAACTGGTAAAGAATTGTTCACCAAAGAATCTGGTGGAGCCACTGTTGCACAACCAGACTTGCTTTTGAATCAGGTCATCATGTTCAAAAATCAGTTCATCTTGTTTGCAAATCAACTATTAGGTTTACAACAAAGAGGTTCTGTTGGACAAGGACAAGTTTCAAGAATGAACCGAACAGGTGATATAAATATCAATGTTGCTGTTTCTGGTGCTGTCAGTCCTCAAAATGCTTCAAATATTGGACAAGAGATTGCAAACAAGATTGTGTCCGAACTTGGTAAAATAAATCAAACTCAAATCAAGATGATTTCGGCTGTCGCACAACATGAGCAAACTGTCAAAGACTTAACAAGTGGTGATAAATTGGCAAAAGTATCACCTGCGGGTGCACCTGTTCAATCACCTGTTGGAGCATAAAAAAGACAAAAAGGAGTTAGAAAATGCAAGAACTATTACTATTATTCCCAAATATATTGAAAATACATGTTATGGATAAGTTTCAAAATAAAGTGGAGCCAATATCATTATCAATCACCAACACAATACAACATAGTCTAACACAATCTGTTCAAGGTTTCCCTGTAACACGCAGGTTTCAATATCTCAATGGTGTTGTTAAAAATCTTGAAAATATCACGATTACTGGTATTGTTACAGATGATACAGCATGGGGTGATTTTGTTGATTTTGCCATGACTAATATCCCGGACATACCTAATAAACAAGCCTTTAAAAGGTTGAAAAAACGCAACCTGATTGCAAACACTCTTAAAGGTTTTTATAACAATGAAACTATTTTGGTGATTGAAGATACTCAACTTGGTGTCTTGGAGGATCTTATCATAACATCTTTGGTGGAAAAAAACTCAGAGGAGTTTGAAAATGCTACTGAATGGGAAATCACTTTTACAAAGATACCAGTCATGAGAAATGTTGGTGCTTTCGGTGAGATTGGAACACCTAACACAATTGACCCATACAGTTACTATAACTATTTATCAACTAAAGTTAGACCAGAGGGAATTGAACAATGAAAATAAATTTAACAAACATAAGTGGTTTCATAACCAAAAGAGTTAGATTGGGAAATAGATTTTTCACCTTGAACTTTATTTTTAATCCAAGAGATTCATTCTGGTACTTTGATTGTCCTGAATTACCAGTTGTTGGTCAAAGAGTTCTTCAAGATAGACCTTTGATTGATAATGAATTTGGTCAATTGATACCAAAAGAGTCTGTGATTAAATCTGAGTTCAAAACACTTGAATGGATAACAAAATGATACATATAACTATTAAAAATAATGTAGGTGACAGTCTTACTTTTGCTAAACATAAGCCCGATAATGTTTTTGATTTTTTTTATAATGTTTTCTTCTCCTTCAGTTTCACACAAACAACCTCAGCAAAACCTAATTTGGGAACAGTCCAAATATTTGGTATTGATAAATCAGTGAGAGATAGAATTAAGACACTTGGTGAGCAAAGAGAGGGAAAAGAAATATCAAAAGAATTAATGACATGGATACCATTTGCACCAGGTCGCAAAGATGGACTTCTTGGTGAATATCAATACAAGATGCCACAGATTGAACTCAGCCTCAATCTGGTTGGTGACAAGTTAAAAGCACCAGAATCCATTGATTGGAAATTTAAAGAAGTATCTTGGTCAATGCTTGAAATATGGTCTCAAGATTCTTTATTATATTCTGGTGATATTATTGATATTGATGAAGATATTGATAGTATAACAATCAATACTGGCACACAACATTATTTTTTGGACATGTTATTTTCTGAAAGGGTTTTAATGACTGATGGTGATGAAGATATACTTTACTGGAGACAAGAGGGAAATAAACTACCAGATAATGTTAATCTAATTCAATGGTCACCTAAAACTTATGCAAACATTGGGCGTAAGATTATAAATAATTGGTTGATTGATGATCCTTATGAAATTGTTAATCTATTTGACCAGGCAAACAATCAAGACCTTAATAAAATTGCCTTGAAAGCACTTTCGGAATATACCAAGGGAAAAGAGGCTAAAGACCTTGAATTATCATGGGAAATTTTACAATATAAACGACTTTCAAAGGCTCAGCAAAAACTTAAAAAAGATAATGGTGAGAAAATTAAAACCAATGAAGTTTACACTTTATCAGGTAAAATATCAGATATACTTGTGGACATTGCAGAAAAAGGATTCTTAACGATATTTTGTCAAAATGATGTTTTTAATATACAATCATACTGGGTAACAAATAATTATAAAAATGAATTAATTTTACAATCATATGCTTTACCAGATGAAGATTTTGAATATTTTCCAGTAGGGAATGTCACTGTGTCTAAAGATGGTCGAGGAGTGTTTACCTCCTCCCTAAAAATGCTTCTCGAACCATCCACAGGTGTTACAATCAAAAGAGGGCCAGATGAAGATGATGTTGAAATGTATATTGACACCGTTGAGGTTTCTGGTTCAGTTGATGGTGGAGTTGTAACATATAGTGGGCGTGTTAAAGATTTTCTTTGGAAGGAGGATATATGATATACG
>Ga0209498_1001364_pt1 | contig 14991 bp, 6 predicted proteins | sample WalLakDeSediment_FD_184131 | JGI IMG/M metagenome (GOLD analysis project Ga0209498, IMG submission 184131) | Lake sediment microbial communities from Walker lake, Nevada to study Microbial Dark Matter (Phase II) - Walker Lake 11/02/13 Deep... | ecosystem: Environmental > Aquatic > Freshwater >... | reverse complement strand
TCATAATGACACGTTATATGCCTCCCCTCTTTATCTGGATATTTCATTAATGTTTTATCGCGAAGATTTGTTAAGAAAATCAGAGCATTTCGATTCTTTAAAATCAAAATTAGAGAATTCAATAACATGGGAAGATTTCATTAGTATAGGTCAAATTGAATCGCCTTATTTTTTGTTTCAAGCTGATGATTATGAAGGACTGACAGGCATTTTTATTGAGATGTTGAATAGCCTGTCTTATCAGTTTATAAAAAGCGGAAAGATTGATTTAACCTCTGCTGAGCCAAAAAAAGCTCTGGAATTGCTGGTGAATTTGGTCAACAAAAATAAAGTATCTCCGCAAGATGTGAGTAGTTATAAGGAAAATGATTCTTATATAGATTTTATTAATAATGAACGGGTATTTCTCCGGGGCTGGCCCGGGTTTAAAAAAGAGAATAAAGATCTTTTAATTGAGCGTGGTATTTATGATTATATTAAGTTTATACCTAATCCTCACTTCGAGGGCGGAAAAAAGGTTTCAATTTTCGGAGGATGGAATCTGATGATCTCAAAATTCTCACAGAATAAAAAAGAGTCGGCTCTGTTTGTTGAATTTTCCTCAAGTGTTGAAGCACAAAAAATATTATTTGAAGTGGGAGGATTTTTACCGACTAACAAAAACTTATACAGCGACGCGGAATTTCTCAGTGCTCATCCGGAATTAGCATTTTACTCTAAACTCATAGAGAGTGGAGTTTACAGGCCATCTTTAGAGTATTATACTAGGATTTCTGATATTATTTCAGATAACTTAAATAAAGCAATCAAGGGTGAAATTAATGTTGATGAAGCTTTGATTAACGCAGAAAAAAAGATTAACACAGAGATTGATACTATTAGATAAGCCATATGGACTTTTCGAAAAAAATAAGAGAGTATCATTTTGAGTTCAAGCATTTAACAGTACTGTTTGTGGTGCTAATATCATTTCAACTAATCATAACACTAATTAATAAAAATTCAGTAAATACATTGCTGAGAGAAACCAGGGATTGGTATCAGAAAGATTCTGCAGAAAACCTTGCAAATCTTACTACCACTTCTCTGGAATTGATAATTGAAAGTGTGTCTCCCGGAAAACAATTGAGTGCAGAAGAAGAAAGAAAAATTATACAGTCATTTGATATTATCTTTAGTCAGCAAAAGCTTCAGCATAATCTGGAAGAACTATGCATATTAATTAATCATCGGGATGAAATTATTTCGATAGACGATGGACAAAATCTTTTTGAAGTTTTATTTAAAGATCCAGGGGAAATATCTGTTATTAATAAATCCAATAGTTACGTTATTGATATGTACAAAGAGTTGGAATACCCTATTCTGCAATCCGAACAAATTCATAGTAAGCTTGATGATAATAAGTTTAATATTTTTGTACCATTAGTTATTCGTGGTGAGCCAATCGGGGTTGTCTATATGAAAAATTCAACAGATTTTTCGTTTATTACAGACCAGATAATTGCAACTTATGATGAAACAACTCTTATTTACATTTCTCTGATTTTACTTGGACTCTTAGCTATGTATTTCATTTCATCCTATACAGTAAAGGAGAGAGATGATGCACAGAAATTATTATTTGAAGAGCACGAGAAAAATCTTAAGAAACAAATAGATTATGAAAAAGAATTGGTTTTTACAAAACGCATTTATCATACACATCATAAAGCGGAGAAAATAATGGGGTTTATTAAAGATGATTTGCGGTCTATTACTTCAGAAAATATGGATGAAACCAAGTATCGGGTTACAAAATATTCAAACTTTATATCCCGGGTTATTTACGATATGAAGTGGTTTGACCCGCCGCTTCAAACAATAAGAAGTGATTTATATAAGACCAACCTTAATGAAGTGCTGAAGTTTTTAGTTGATAATATTTTTTTACGGATTTCAAGGAGCTCGGATTCATTCAGCTTTGACTTAAGCCTTGATCCTGAAATACCAATCGTTCACGTAAATGAATTTGTTATTTGGGAAATGCTGGAACCTTTAATTCAAAATAGCATAGATCATTCAAAAGTTGAAAATCTTCTGATAAAAATAAAAACAAGCTATAATCAAGAGCTTAACTATACAAAACTGGTTATAGAGGATAATGGTGTAGGAATTAATCCGGAATTACTTGAATTATCTGAAATTAAAATTAAAAAGTTATTCTTAGAAAATGTTTCCACAAAGGATAGAGATTTACCTCAGGGTGGATACGGATGTTATATAGCTTACCAGATTTCAAAAAGATGCGGGTGGACCATTGACGCGAATAATTTGGAATACAATGGTTGTAAGTATGAAATAATTGTACCTAATTAAAAGAAAGTTGAGTTATTGATGGCGGAAAATCTGATTAAAGTATTGCTTATTGAGGATGAAGAGTATGATGTAAGAAGGGTTAAAAATACAGTTGAACCCTTTAAATCTCAGATTGTGATAAAAGACATCGTTTCTACCGGCAAATCTGCCTTAGAACTTCTTAAGCAAAATCCTGAACAATATGATCTGGTCATAATGGATTTTCAAATTGCTGGCGGATTGATGGGGGAAGAATTAATAAGAGAAATAAAGTTTATCGATTCCTCCCTGCAGATAATAGTTATTACCAAAATGACTGTAAACATCGCTGACTTTACATTTGCAAATAAGTTAATGAAAGCCGGAGCATATTGGTATTGCACAAAATATCCGGGTGATATCGAGGAATATATTTATCAACCAACCGATTTTATTTTGAGCATTTTTAATGCATTTCAAAAATCAAGATTAGAAAAGGAAAAGTTACGCTCAAACAGCAAAATAATAAAGAACGTTGAAGACATTCTTGCTCAGAAAATAGTAGTCGGTACTTCTCCTCAAATTGATGATCTTAAAAAAGAAATTATCAAATGTGCACAAAGTAACATTTCAATTCTGATAAGAGGGGCTTCCGGCACTGGTAAAGAATTAGTTGCTTTTAATATTCATTATAATTCTTCAAGAAAATATGAAAACTTTATTCCTATAAATTGTGGAAGTCTTCCACAGGAACTGGTAGAAAGCGAATTATTTGGCTATGAAAAGGGGGCTTTTACCGGAGCCGATCGCAAAAAACCCGGGTTGTTTGAGCAAGCTCATAAAGGAACAATTTTTCTTGATGAAATCACAGAATTACCACTGCCAGCTCAAGTAAAATTGTTGAGGGTTATTCAGGACGGCGAAGTTGAAAAAATTGGTCGTACTGAAAAGGTGAAAGTAGATGTTAGAATTATTGCTGCAACCAATAAGATTATTGAAGATGAGGTGAAAGCTAAAAGATTTAGAGAAGATCTATATTTCAGGCTTAACGTTGTTTCGATCTACGTTCGACCGTTAAAGGAAAGAAGAGCAGATATACCAATTTTACTTGAGCATTATTTATCACTATTCAGCATAGATATGGGACAGGAAAAGCCACAAATTGATCAGTCAGCAATGGATTTTCTTGTTAACTACAGTTGGCCTGGAAATGTAAGGGAATTGAAAAATGTTGTTCAAAGACTTTTGTTCAGCGGTGAGTTAACAATTACACGCGAGGGCGCTAAGCGAAGCGCAGGGTTTCTGGAATCCCTGGCAGAAAATGCTTTTAACGGAGTAGGGTTTCCTTTACCAAACGAGATACTTTCTTTAAAAGAAATTGAAACAGAATTCAGGAAAAAATATTTTTTATATGTTAGGGCTCAATCGTCTTCAGATACTGAAGCCGCCAATAAACTTGGTTTGGCGCCTCCAAACTTTTACAGGATGTGTAAAGAGTTAGGGATTAAATAGTTGAAAGAAATTATAAAGCATATGGTAATTATAATTCTGTTTTTCTTAATAACTTTAAATCTACAGGTGGAGGCTCAGGGATTTTTAAAAGTCTCAGATAAGAAAATCTTAAATGGCTCCGGACAGGAAGTGCTGCTGAAAGGAATCGGACTTGGCGGATGGCTGTTGCAGGAAGGTTATATGCTTCATACTTCCGGGTTCGCTAATGCTCAATGGGAAATTAAAAAGAAAATTATGGATCTGATCGGTACTGCTAATGCTGAGGTTTTCTATGACGCTTACCGGCAGAATTATGTTAGACAAATAGACATAGATTCTATTAAAAGCTGGGGATTTAATTCCATAAGGCTTCCATTTCACTATAATTTATTTGTGGATACAACTAATCCGGGAACATTTATAGATGAAGGATTTGTTTTTATTGATTCTCTGTTGAGCTGGTGTCAGTCAAATCAGATATATTTAATTCTTGATATGCATGCTTGCCCTGGTGGCCAGAGCGCTAACGCAATAAGTGATTATAATCCCGGTCTGCCCTCACTTTGGGAAAGCAGCGCAAATAGAGATCTTACTGTTAAGGTATGGAGACTCATTGCAGAACGTTATGCGAATGAAGAATGGATAGGAGGGTATGATCTGATTAATGAACCAGCCTGGAATCTGGGAACAGGCAATCAGCCTTTGAGAGATCTGTATATAAGAATTACTGATACAATAAGGGTAGTCGATCAGAACCACATTCTCTTCATTGAAGGAAACTGGTATGCAACTGATTTTGCAGGACTTACTCCTCCATGGGATGCAAATATGGTTTACAGTTTTCATAAATACTGGAACTCGAATGATCAGGGCGCAATTCAATATTTAGTAAACCTCAGGAATGCTACGAACCGGCCTTTATGGCTTGGCGAAACAGGAGAAAATTCAAATGCCTGGTTCGTAGATTGCGTAGAGTTAATGAAAAATAACAACATCGGTTGGGCATGGTGGCCTCACAAAAAAATTGAATCGATCGCCGGACCTTTGTCCTCACCTATCACGCCTGGCTATCAGACCTTGCTTGATTACTGGAATGGTCAGGGACCGCAGCCATCAGTTACTTTTGCTATGAATGCTTTGCTGAATCAGGCAGAGAAATTAAAGATCGAGGAATGCAGGTATCAGAAAGATGTGATCGACGCCTTATTTAGACAAGTTAATAACACTTCAACTATTCCATACGCTGATAACCAGATCCCAGGATTAATTTACGGAGTTGATTTTGATATGGGAAAGAGGGGTTATGCATATCTGGATAATAACTACCAGCAGATAGGCGGAGGATCCTGGAACAACGGATGGCTTTACAGAAATGACGGTGTTGATATAGAAGCCTGTTCAGATCCTTTTATATCGAACGGATTTAATGTTGGATGGATAGAACATGGTGAATGGTTGAAATATACAGCCACCGTTAATCAAAATGGATTATATGACATTAACTTTGGCATTTCAGGTTTTGCTAATGGCGGGAAAATCTATTTGAAAATAAATGGAGTTACCGCTACAGAATTTCTGGATGTTCCGAATACCGGCGGATATCAGAACTGGCAGACAATCACAGCTAGCGATGTTTATATTCCTGCAGGCATTCAATCTTTTGAGATCAGGTTTCTGAATGGCGGATTTAATTTTAACTCAATGGAATTTATTCATACAGTTACCGGAGTAGAGAATGTGCCGGATGTACCTCGTGAATTCAGAGTGGATCAGAACTATCCTAATCCGTTCAACCCAACAACAACTATCTCCTATAGCATTCCGGCTGATGGCAATGTGAAAATAGTCCTTTACGATATGCTAGGAAATAAGATGCCTGAACTGATTAATGAATATAAATCAGCTGGTATTCATTCTTACAGACTGAATGCCCGGGAATATGAACTCAGTTCAGGAGTTTACTTTGTAAAGATATCTTTTGAAGAAAAGCACTCTGAAACAATAAAACTGGTTCTTATAAAATAATTCGTAAATTTTGTTCACGGTCAGCAGGGAGGTTATTGATTTATTAAAATAATAATTGCCTCTTATCAATTTAATAATTTCGCACATACCATTTCTTTATCACGCCCGTTTTATTTATAAATTCAAACAGTTTCATAATAGTATCCAATGGCATTGTTTCTGTAATAATGGATAAAAAAGCCAAGGAGAACTTTGCTAAATTCGTTTACTACTTTAGATATAACGATTATTTTTTTATACCTCATCATCACCTTGGGGATAGGTTTTTTTTACGCACGGCAGGGTAATAAAAATTCCAAAGAATATTTTCTAGCTGGAAAAAATATTGGATGGTTTGCGGTTGGGATCTCAATTTTCGCAACAAATATATCGAGTGAACATTTTATTGGTTTAGCGGGTTCAGGTGCACAGCGGGGATTAGCTGTTGCTCAATTTGAGCTAATGGCTGTTTTTATTTTAATATTACTTGCCTGGTTTTTAACTCCAATTTATTTCAAATCAGGAGTTACAACATTACCGGAATTTCTTGGAAAAAGATTTGATCAAAAAATCAGAAAATTCTTTGCCATATTTTCAATAATAATTTACATTTTTACTAAAATATCTGTTACGCTTTTTGCCGGTGGATTGATCTTTTACAAACTATTTGGTTTAAACATCTATTCATCAGCTATCATGATTGTATTACTTACAGGATTATATACTTTAATCGGTGGTGCAAAATCTGTAATTAAGACAAGTGTTTTTCAGGGAATACTTCTTATCCTGGGCGCAGTACTTTTAACCGTTTTTGGTATGATTGAGGTTGGAGGTTTCAGTGGCCTCCAATCAAAACTTCCTCATGATTATTTTAACATGTTTAAGCATATTTCGGATCCGGAGTTTCCCTGGACAGGAATTATTTTTGGTGCACCGATTCTCGCTTTTTGGTACTGGTGTACAGATCAGTATATAGTACAAAAGATTCTTAGTGCAAAAAGTATGGAAGATGCAAGGCTCGGAACCTTGTTTGCCGCAGCCATTAAAATAACCCCTGTTTTTATCCTCGTTTTACCCGGCCTGATAGCTGCCGCAATCTTCCCAAATATTATTGGTGACAATGCTTATGCCCTTTTGATTGCAAGCGATGTTATTCCATCAGGTATTAAAGGACTGGTTCTGGCAGGATTACTTGCAGCGATAATGTCTTCGCTATCAAATATTTTCAGCGTAGCTGCTACTCTTTTTACAAATGATCTTTATAAACCCAAGCGAATTAATGCATCAGAAGACGAATTAGTGTTGGTTGGAAGATTATCTACTCTGGTTATGATTTTACTTGCAATCCTTTGTGTTCCACTAGTTAAAATGATTGATAACGGTTTATATATATATCTTCAAGTATTACAAGCATATGTTAGTCCCCCGATTGCAGCCGTATTTGTGTTTGGGTTATTTACAAAATGGGCAACATCTAAATCTGTTTTCTGGTCCTTACTTATCGGTGAAGCACTGGGATTATCAAGATTAGTTATGGATATGCTTGTGAAATGGGAAATTACTAATAACTCTATTCTGATATATCTATCGCAAATTAATTTTTTACACCAGGCTATCGGGCTCTTCTTCATAAGCTCTTTTATAATTATAGTAATTAGCCTAAGAGAAAAAGCGGTCACGGTAGATGTTTCAAGGTATGTGATTAGTTTGAAGCAAGATATTACATATTCTTTTCAAGAGGATATTGGTTCATCGAATGCAATTTTTCATAAATCTAAAATAAATTTTATTATTTCTGGATTCTTAATGATAGTAATAATCGGATTATGGAGTCTTTGGTACTAATAACAAACTTAATTAACAAAATCTAACTTAAAAGGAGATTAAAAATGAAAAACTTCTTGCTACTTTCTATGATTCTCCTGTTGTCATCGACAACAATATTGTTCGGTCAGGCCATAATGATCGACGACTTTGATGCTTCTGACACAGGGGTTTATGAGTTGGTCGTGGAAGGTCCAGCTAGTTCAATCTTACTCAGTACTAACACTGCTGATAAAATGCAGGGCACCGGCTCACTGGATGTGAATGCAGTTATCGGTCCATTTAATCCGTGGGGAAGCTACGCTCAATTAATATACAGAACAGATAGTACTGACGTTCTTGATTGGTCGGTAATTGGTGATTCCCTTAGCATTTGGATCAAGATTCGAAATGCTCCTACAATGCCGGCGAATATGGTTTTTAGAATGCATCTTGCTGATCGTCCTTCACCAAATGATCCTATAGAGGAATATCTCTATGAAAATCCCATTGTGCTTGATGCTGTAAGTGGCTGGTATCAGCTAAAAATTCCACTTGTAGTACGTGAACAATCTGGCGGAACTACTCCGGATTCAACTGGTTTTATTCTTCCTCCAGATAATTGGGGATTCGCTAGAAACAATTTTGTTCTGGATAGGGATAAAATTGTTGGATATAATTTGGCTTTGGTTACAACAACAGGTGCTGCAGATTCATTAATTGTTGGTTTTGATGCTTTCGAAAGATTCGGCGTGAGGGCTGTACCATTCATATTCTTTAATGGAAGAGTTGTTTCTAATTTTCTTGATCAATTTGCTTGGGGTCAATCTTCTTTAGAAGTCGAAGAGGGAACAGGATCTCAGGCCGGGAAAAATTCACTAAAATGGACTCAAGGAAATGAATGGGGTAATGGATGGACAGGCGCTGGTTGGAATATTACAACACCACTTAATATGTCTGGTTCCTGGGCAGTAGATAGCTTGAAGTTTAAAATGAAAGCACCTGCAGGAACAGGACCAATAAGGTTTCAATTTGAGTCTGGAACAAACGGAAAAGTAGGTTACCTATTCACTCCCACTGGTGATGACCAATGGCATCAGTATTCGTTTGCATTGAGTGATTTCGTACCTCAGGAAGGCACAACGGGATTTGATTCATCAGCTGTTATTGTTTTTCAGTTTTTGGCTGAAGCAAGTGGTGTTGCGGGTAGAGTAATTTATATGGATGATCTTTGGACTGGAAATCCTGTTATTGATGTTATTGCTCCAACTCAGGTATTAAACGTGTCAGCAAGTTCCGGAACTTTTATAAATACAATAACCTGGGATGATGTCAGTGGTGAAACAGGTGAAACTTACTCAGTTTACTACTCAAATCAGGTAATTACTGATGTTACAGCACCAGGTGTTGAGGTTGTAAAACTGAAAATAGCTGAAAATACCGGGTTGGTCGATCATGTACTTATTGCTCCGGCGACAAATCAGAATGTTACTTATTATTACGCAGTTGTATGTGTAGATGGTGCTGGCAATCAAGGACCAGTGAGTGATCCCACACCTCCACTAACAAATCTTGCAAAAGGAGTGACTGTTATTCACCCATCAGCACCTTCAAACTTTGCAGCAGATGGTGATTTAAGTGATTGGGCAGGAATTACTCCGTTCAGAATGTTTGTCTCTGATGGAACAGGACACGTTGTTACTAATACAACTATAACTAATGATGCTGATCTGTCCGTGTTGGCTTACGTTGCAATGGATAATGACTACCTTTATGTAGCTTTTGATGTAACGGATGATGTTGTCAGTACTGATACGACTCAACAATCATATCTAATCGATTCACCAGATTTATTTATAGGTTTATATGACTGGCACGGCGCCCCGCATACTTCTTATAGACGAGGGGCAGAACCTGATTATCACTACAGATTCGGAAGAAATGCAGTATTACAAGATAATTCACCAGGCGGCAGATTACTCGAACAGGGAGATCCAAATTATTATTGGGATGAGAGATTCTCACCTCCGGGATATGTTGTAGAAGCTAAAATATCATTTGCCGATATCGCTGCACTTGGCGGAGATGATTTATTCACCCCTATTATAGGAAAAAGAATCCCTATAGATTTTGCAGTAAATGATAATGATACGCCAGGTTCGGGTCTTAGAGAAGGTATACTTACCTATTCTCCAAATAATCAAGATCAATCATGGAATGATGTATCCAGATGGGTCCATACCTGGATTGGTGATCAGTGGGTTGTAGGTGTTGAAGATGAAAATGAAATTGTAAAATCATATAATTTATTTCAAAACTATCCTAATCCGTTTAACCCATTAACACAAATAAGGTACTCTTTGGAAAAGAGCGGATTCGTATCATTAAAAATCTATGACTTGCTCGGAAGAGAAGTTGTTACTTTGGTAAATACTGAACAAAGTGCAGGCACTTATACAGTTCAATTTGATGCTTCAAAACTTGCGAGCGGAATTTATTTCTACAAAATTGAGTCAGGATCCTTCGTTAAAACAAATAAAATGGTATTAATGAAGTAGTCTTTTCAGAGGCACAGAGTACAATCTGTGCCTCATCTTTTTTCAGTAATTAGTGTTTTATAATTAACGGAACAGTGAAATGAAGAAAATTAAAAACTTTTATCTCAATTCTTCAATGTCTTTTATAAAAACCGCAGTGTATTTACTCATTATGTTATTTGCATTCTCTGCTCAGTCTATTGCAGGCATATACGGTAAGCTTTCAGGCTACATTAAAGACAGGGACACAGGAGAACCTCTAATAGGAGCTAATGTATTAATAGAAGGAACATATTTGGGTGCAGCTGCAGATCTTGATGGATACTATTTTATAAATAGTATTCAGCCAGGGACATACAGAGTAATTGTAAGTGCGGTTGGTTACCAAAAATTGATTTTTGAAAATGTCCTTATTAGAATTGATCTTACCACTAATCTGGACGTTAATTTAAGCAGCACAGTGCTTGATATTGGGACAGAAGTAGTTGTTACTTCACAACGTTCACTTGTTCAAAAAGATTTAACCTCAACATCAGTTACTATCGGAGGTGAAGATATTAAAATGATGCCTGTTGAAAGTGTTGGACAAATAGTTAATCTTCAGGCAGGTGTTATAGGAGGGCATTTCAGAGGCGGAAGATTGAATGATGTTGCTTACTTAATCGATGGTGTATCTATTACTGATGCCTTTTCCGGCGGTTTAAGTGTTGAAGTTGAAAACACTTCAATAAGGCAAATGGAGGTGATTAGCGGTACTTTTAATGCTGAGTACGGACAGGCACTATCCGGAGTTGTTAACATTGTTACCGAGAGCGGTTCCGACAAATTTGAAGGTAGTGTTTCTGCTTATGCAGGAACTTATTATACTAATAATTCAGATATTTTTCGAAATTTGAGCAGTCCAGGTATCTCCTCAAAAAATGTTCAATTCAGTTTGAGTGGGCCTGCATTACCTGTTCGCAATCTAACATTTTTTGTAACAGGAAGATTCTTGAAAAATGACGGCTATTTGTATGGTCAAAGAATATATAATGTTACAGATGATGTCCCGTTTTTCCCTATACCAGGAAATAATTCAATTTGGATTCCTAGAAATACAGGAGACAGTGTCTTTGTTTCTATGAACCCAGGTCAGAAGTTTTCTGCAAATGGGAAGCTGACTTATTTTTTACCTCTGATGAAATTTACATACAGCATATTCTGGGATGATAACGAAAACAGGTATTATGATCACGGATTTTCCTGGACACCCGATGGTATTATGAACCACTACCGTACAAATATTATTCACGGTTTGCAGATTGCTCATTATCCCAGTAAGGAAACTTTTCAGAGTCTAAAGTTTTCATACAATCTGCATAATTATAAAGGCTATCTTTATGAAGACCCTTTCGATCCAAGGTATGTTAATCCCAGGCAGGGAATACCTGTTTCCGGCTACACATTCAGATCAGGCGGAAATCAGGGAGGCAGATATAACAGGCATACCAATACCCTCGTCGGACAGTATACAATTTCGTCACAGCTTTCAAAAGAACATAAAGTTACTTCAGGAGTAGAACTAAGGTTACATGATATCTATAACCATTACCGTGATCTGGTAAATCTGACAGACGGTCAGATTGATACTCTTGGTAATTTAGTGTTTACGCCCGGTTATCCAGCATCAGGAGCAATTACTGATCAAGGTTCCAACATAACATATCAAAGATATCCCAAAGAACTATCTGCATATATACAAGATAAAATGGAATATGATATTATGATAATAAATGCAGGTGTAAGGTTTGATTATTTTGATCCCGACGCATCGTTGCCGTCAGATTTGAAGAACCCAACTAGAAATCCGAATTTTCCAGGTTCGGTAGAAGATCCGAATAATCCCGGAAACTATATGCTCAACCTTAGGGGGGCAGATCCTAAGTTTCAGGTAAGTCCTAGACTTGGTGTATCTTTCCCTATTACTGATCAGGGAATATTAAGATTTTCTTATGGTCACTTTTTTAAGATTCCTAATTTTGAAAATTTATATACGAACCCGGAATTTATAGTAACGCCAGGTGCAAGTTTGAGTTCAATCACCGGTAATCCAGATCTGGATGCAGAAAAAACAGTTATGTATGAAATAGGTCTGCAGCAGGTTTTATTTGATAATCTGGCCCTGAATCTCACATTGTATTACAGAGATATAAGAAACTGGCTGGGAATGGAAATAATAAATACCTACGAAGGATTTAAATATGCCCGATTTATTAATCGTGACTATGCAAACGTAAGGGGCTTTATAGTTACTCTTGATAAACGTTTTGCGAATTATTTCAGCGCAAAAATTGATTATACATATCAAATTGCCGAAGGTAATGCTTCAGACCCTTACGCCGTATATAATTTTAACCAGACAAATCCTCCAATTGAAGAAACTAAAACGGTTGTTCCATTGGATTGGGATCAGAGACATACGCTGAATATGACGTTGAATGTTGGTAATCCCGGTGACTGGACATTAGGATTTATATTTCAATACGGATCAGGCTGGCCATATACCGAAGATATCAGAATCTCAAAAGGTGTAAGGTTTGAGAACGGTGGTATAAGACCGCAAACATTCAATCTGGATTTAAGAGCCGAGAAAGTATTTAATATTGCCGGAATATATCTTAACACTTACCTTTGGGTTTATAACATCCTTGATATTAAAAATGAATATGGCGTATATGCTACTACCGGCAGGGCTAATGCAGATTTGAACACCCAATTTGCAGGTGAGGTTATCGGCCTTAATACAATTGAACAATACGTAAATAATCCGGGCATGTATTCTGCACCCAGGGAAATCAGGTTCGGCTTTGGTTTTGGATTTTAGAGATTTTTTACGGAGATAATAATGTTTAAGAAAATCTTAATTTTAATTTCTTTCATAGTACTGGCAGTAGTAGATTTTTCATTTGCTCAGATAACCCCCAGTGTTCAGAAGTATCGTGATGAACCAAAAGGTGATATTCAATACAGACGTGAAGGAATTATGGATGGTAATCAGGTTAGAACACTTTTTTATAATAATGGTGAAGTTGGTCAGTGGCCCTTTCAACCATCAGGTGAATGGCCAAAAGGAACAGGTCAGTCATATTTAGATGGTGTGTGTGTATTGATTGCCTCTGAGGTCAGAGCCCCTGGAAATAATCAGCTGATTCATCCTCTACAAACTTCATACAGGGAATGGATGGATAGGGATCCAGTAACAGGTGCAATTTGGGGATTAGAACCTGTCCCTGGTTATACAAACCCGCAATCAACAAAACCAGCAATAAATACTGACCCGACTTCCTGGCCTCAGAAATGGCCAGCCGCATTAGATATAACAACAGAATGGGATGGCTTCTGGTATGGTTATTTTGGTAAAGGGGTTCAAAATTCTGATTTTGAAACTTTCTTTGTGATGGATGATTCCAAGGATAAAGAATTTACAAGGGCACCGTTCAGTTATTTTCCAATAGCTTCAGATCTGGACAGAGGCGGATTAGGATTGCGGGTTGAGGTTCGCGGTTTCCAATGGTCTCACGTTCTTGCTGAAGATATTATCTTCTGGCATTATGATATTGTGAACATTTCAGATTTTGATTATCCAACAACTGTTTTTGGCTTCTATACAGATTGCGGAGTTGGCGGAACAGATGATTCTGGTGACGATATGGCATCATTTGATAAGAAGATGGATCTTGCATATTGTTTTGATGATGATGGGTTAGGATCTCCAAACGGTTGGCAAACGGGGTATTACGGCTATGCGTACCTTGAAAGTCCGGGTAATGGTTATGATGGAATAGACAATGATGATGATGGAATGATTGATGAGAGAAGGGATGATGGAATTGATAATGATGGCGATTGGGTTGGTTTTACTGATCTTAATGGAAATGGTATTTGGGATGCTGATGAAAATGAACCATTAAATGATGATGTTGGTAGAGATGGTATCGGTCCTCTTGATCCCGGATATACTGGACCTGATGAAGGTGAAGGAGATGGTGTACCTACAGATGGAGAACCAAATTTTGATAAAACTGATAAAGATGAATCAGATCAGATTGGTCTGACAGCAGTATCCATATACAGGCTTGGTGAAGGTGGAACCGGAGGCGGATGGCCAAAAGACGATGAATCAATGTGGCTGAAAATGGTTGCCGGGACTTTTGATACATCTCTGCAAAGAGCAAATATCAGTATGGTTTTTGCATCAGGACCATTTCCCTTAAAGCAAGGTTTAAGAGAAAGATTTTCAATGGCTTTACTTTTTGGAGAAAACCTGGACGATTTAATTTTCAACAAAGAAACTGTGCAGCAGATTTATAATGCGAATTATAATTTTTCAAAACCACCATTAAAACCTACCCTTACTGCAGTTCCAGGCGACGAAAAAGTATTTCTGTACTGGGACAGAATTGCTGAAGAATCCCGTGATCCCTTTCTAGGATATGAGAATGGTGATCCGACACAGGGATACAAAAAAGATTTTGAGGGATATTTGATTTATAGAAGTAAAGAGCCGGAATTTAATGATATTAAAATTATAACTGATTCAAAAGGTTCACCAAAGTATTGGAAACCAATTGCACAATTTGATTTAAAGAATGGAATAAAAGGCCCCGATCCTGTTGGTATCAACGGAGCTCATTTCTGGAGAGGAAATGATTCCGGATTACGCTATTCTTATATTGATAATGATGTTCAAAATGGTCAGCGTTATTACTATGCTGTTGTTTCTTACGACCAGGGTGATCCGGAGTTCGGAACTACCGGACTTCAACCTTCAGAATGCACAAAAATCATAACGGAGGATTTT
>Ga0209498_1001363_pt1 | contig 14995 bp, 12 predicted proteins | sample WalLakDeSediment_FD_184131 | JGI IMG/M metagenome (GOLD analysis project Ga0209498, IMG submission 184131) | Lake sediment microbial communities from Walker lake, Nevada to study Microbial Dark Matter (Phase II) - Walker Lake 11/02/13 Deep... | ecosystem: Environmental > Aquatic > Freshwater >... | reverse complement strand
TGCTCACTTTCAGCCCTGCTCCTGGTGTTTTCACCAACCCGGTTGATGTGACCATTTCTACCACAACCGAGGATGCTGTCATTTATTATACCCTCAATGGCAGCGATCCTACCCAGGAGAGCACGCTATTTACAGGCCCCATTAATATTACAAATACTGCCATAATTAAAGCCAGGGGCTACAAGGAAGGGCTTGACCCCAGCGCCATTGCAACCGGAACCTATACCTTCCCCACCCCCATTACAACCGTTGCAGAGCTCAGACAGCAAAGCGGAACAACTCCATTCGTGCTTACCACAGAAGCCATACTCACTTTTAAGCAAAGTTTCCGAAATCAAAAATACATTCAGGACGAAACCGGGGGTATTCTGATTGACGATCAGGCCGGGGTAATCACAACTACTTATAATATCTATGATGGCATTACCGGAATTACAGGAACGGTGGCTCCATTTGGCAACATGATACAATTTACCCCGATTGCAAATCCCGGCCCGGCCAGTTCAACAGGAAACATTGTAACCCCGCTGTTGATTAGCCTGAGCGAATTCGTCAATGATTTCGAAACTTATGAATCGCGCCTGGTTACCATTCAGAATGTGCTATTTACAAGTCCTTCAGGAAATTTTGCAACCGGCCAGGTCTATTCAATAACCGACGGCACCATAAGCGCAAACTTTAGAACCACATTCTTTGATGCAGATTATATTGGTGATCCAATCCCCGCTGATCCATTTCATTTGACCGGCCTTCCAAATGCCAGAACCGAAGGCAATTACATTACTGCTCGTTTTGAAAACGACTTTAATTTCGATCTCATTAGTACCGACGCCAGTCTTTCAATATTAACCCTGGGTGGGCTGAATGCTTTAAATCTAACCGGGATCGTGGTTACCGACCCCGACACCGAGGATGGCGCAACATTGTTCGTTTCAGACTTTTCCAATTTCATTGGCATTGTTGCTACTACCACCCACCCTGCTGCCACATTTACGGTTACCCTTAACGGAACCGCTGTTGCCGAAGGCGACCTCGCCTCCCAGCCGCTTGCTTCGGGCGATGTGGTAGTGGTAACTGTTGTGGCTGAGGACGAAGTCACCACAAAATACTACAAGGTGACCCTTACCGACGAAAACCGCAGCATTGTATTTACCGCTCCCCTGGGCGGCGAAGAATACGAAACAGGCGACCCGGTAACAATTTCCTGGACCTCGGCCAATATAACCAGCCTCAACCTGTATGTGTATAAAACCGGCATTGCAAGTCCTGTGACCCAGTATTCGAACATCGATGCTGCCGACGGCACAGTTACCGAAAACCTGCCCAACGGAGCACACGGCCAGTATTATTTCAGGCTCAGCGATGCCAGTGACCTGACCTTCTATGCCGAAAGCGAAACAGTGACATTCATTGACACCCAGGCCCCGGAAATTTTTGCCCTAATGCCAGCCAACAATGCAGTGAATGTTGCGGTGGATGCTACCATGGAAATCTGGGCAGATGAAGAGCTATGGGCTGTTTCGGGCAAATTCATTAACATCCATAAAACCAGCGACAATAGCCTGGTTAAAAGCATCGAAGCCACCTCAGCTCTAGTATCCATCGATTACAACGTGGTGCATTTTGCACCCAATGGCGGTCTGGATTATGAAACGGGCTATTACATTTTGGTTGACGAAGGCGCTTTTGAAGACATGGGCGGCAACGCCCTCTCGGGCATTGCTGACGGTCAGTGGGCCTTCACAACCGAAGCCGAACCGGTATTCGAGCTGATTTGCAACGGCGACTTTGAAAACTGGACAGGAGGCAAGCCCGACTGCTGGTTCGGGTCAAAAACAAACCTGCCGGTATCAGGCGTTGTACAATACACCGAAAACCCACAGTCAGGTAGCTCTGCTGTGCAGTTAATTCGCTCGCAAAACACCCATCAGCGGTTTACTTCACAACCCACAACCGTTGAAAATGGAAAGACCTATAAGATTAACTTCTGGATTAAGGGAAAGGGCGATATCCGTACTGGTCTTTTCGACGACCGCCCAGGCGACAGCTATGGATATGCTGATTACAACAACTACATCATAATTAACTCTACAGTTTGGCAAGAGCAAACTCAATATATTTCTGCCGCAAAAAACACAAATATTGCCGAGTTTATTTTTTCAGTACGAAATACTGACGGTGACCTGAACCACATTCAACTCGACAATGTGACCATTACCGAAGTAAGCGACGATGCTACCCAAGTGGCAAATCTTCAGGAACTGCGCGGCGGAACCATTGGCGCCAAATACAAGGTCACGGGTGAAGTTCTGCTCACTTACCAGCAAACCCACCGCAACCAGAAGTATGCGCAAGACGGTAGCGCGGCCATTATGATCGACGACAATAACGGGGTTATCACAACCCCCTATTCCATTGGCGACGGGATCAGCGGCCTTACCGGAACATTGTTCAATAATAACGGTATGCTGCAGCTTTTGCCAACGGCCGATCCGGGTGCGCCCACAACAACAGGCAACACCATAACCCCCCTGGTTCGCACCCTTGCCAGCCTCACCAGCGACGATCAGGCTAAACTGGTTAAGATTGAAAACGTAACCTTTGCCAACGCCACCGGTAACTTTTCTGCCGGCACAAACTACAATCTCAACTCTCCCAACGGAAACGGGGTTTTCCGTACATCCTTTGCCAGTGTCGACTACATTAACACCCCGGTGCCAACCGCTGCTCAAAACCTAACGGTGCTTGTTAACCAGTACCTGACCACCATTCAGGTTACCGCCCGCAGCCTGGCCGACTTTGAAGTCTTTACCAACGTTCCGGGTGTTGAATTTGCCGGCGTAAGCATTTACCCAAATCCATTCAAAGACCTTATTCGGGTGGTAAATCTCGATCAGGTGGAGATTGTAAGGCTGGTGAACAGCACAGGTCAGGTCATTGCCGAGTTTTCAGGCCTTGCCGGTGATATCGAGATATCCACCACAGGGCTCAGGAGTGGTTTGTATTTCATTCAGCTGGTTGCCAAAGATGGATCACAGCACGTGCAAAAATTATTAAGGCAATAAAACCTAATGCATTCTAATAAAAAAGCGGGGTTTTGGCCCCGCTTTTTTATTCTTTAAGCTTTTTACATAAATTTGCCCATTAACCAATACCTCTTATGACCTTGTTTTTTCGCTCAGAAATACTGACCTGGCTTGCGTTGTTCTTGCTTTTCACAATGCAAGCAAGAGCCGATGGCACTTTTGACGTTTCTGTGCAGCAACTACCTGATTTTTTAGGGGTTCAGCCAGGAATGCGCTCCGATGTGCAGTTCTATTATGTCAGCGGCAGCGAGCTCGATCAAAACTTAGTGATCACCGTGGAAGGCCAATTCAAGGTTTCCCTGCATTGCTATGAAGACTTTGTTACCAGTCTAAGCCTAAACCCTGTCAATGGAACCATTGCTTCCACGCGGATTTATGTGCGGTTTTTTCCCGAAAATACCGGCATTAAACAAGGCACCATCACGCATCAGTCGGGAAGTGTCGGCCCCCTCACTGTCACCCTTTCGGGCGAAGGCATTGGCAATCTTATCCCAACAGGTTATTACAGCAATGCCACTGCAGGTGGCAGCCTCCTTAAAACCCAGCTTCACAATATTATCAAGGACCACCAGGTGCAGACTTACTCCAGCCTGTGGGGGCATTTTGAGCAGACCGACGCCACCTTTGCCGGAAAGGTTTGGGATATGTATTCTGACACCCCTTGCTATGAGCCACCATATGTCTTCACTTTCGTAGAAGATCAGGACACCGGATCCGGCGGTAATAGCGAAGGCGATGTTTTTAACCGCGAGCATTCCATGCCACGATCCTGGTTTGGTGGCTCAGTTCTGCCAATGCACACCGATCTTTTTCATATATGGCCTGTTGACAAATTTGTGAATGCCCAACGGGCCGACTTCCCTTACGGGGAAGTTCAAAATCCTGGCTGGACTTCGCTTAACGGTGGAAGGCTTGGACCCAATTCAACCGGCGGTTATTCTGGCACCGCCTTCGAGCCCATTGACCAATACAAGGGCGATATTGCCCGGGGGTTCCTTTATATGATCACACGATACGAAGACCAGATCGAATCATGGACGTATAATGCCAGCGGTATGGCCATGCTCGACAACCAGAAATACCCTGGCTATAAACCATGGGCAATCAGCATGTTGATGCAGTGGAGCCTGAACGATCCAGTAAGTCAGAAGGAAATATTGCGAAATCAGACCATTTACCAAATTCAGGGAAACCGAAACCCATTTATCGATCATCCTGAATTTGTGGAACGCATTTGGGGAGACACTACTGTTTCTGTTAGTTATCCATTGGTCTCAACCTTAAATATTTTCCCTAATCCAGCAACCGATTGGTTTATGTTAATAGCTCCTGATGATGCCCGTCTTTTTGAAATTTTTTCACTTTGCGGGAAAAAAATCATCAGTGTAACTGCTCTGCCGGGCCAAACGCACTTCAGCACAGGCGAAATGCAACCAGGGGTATATTTGCTCATATTGCATACCTTAAGGGGTGCCTACCGCGAAAAATTAATAATTTACAAGCCTTAGTTCTTTTATGCCATTCCTTTTTTTGTACCTAAAAGAAAAAAAATGCAAAAAAAACTTACTAAAGGAACCGATCGCATGCTCGCAGGCGTTTGCAGCGGGATTGCAGAATATTTTGACACAGACCCCACACTGATCCGTATACTCTTTGTGTTGTTTGGTTTGGCCGGCGCCGGAATATTGTTTTATATCATTCTGGCAGTAATCATCCCTTCAAAACAATATTGATAAATGGCTGAAGTTTTTTTTATAGCAGCCGGTTTGCTGCTGCTTGCAGCAGGAGTGATAGGGGCCTTTTTGCCCATATTGCCAGGACCTCCACTGAGCTTTGCCGGAATGATTTTGTTACATTTATCGGCGAGGTACTCATTTACAAAGGAACAATTGATCTGGTTCGGATTCCTTGCAATTGTAATAACTATTGTTGATTATATTTTACCAGTTTACGGCACCAAAAAAACTGGCGGTAGCAGGCGCGGAATGTGGGGTGCTGCTATTGGCTTGGTGGTTGGAATTTTCTTTTTCCCCCCTGCCGGCATTATTGCAGGGCCTTTTGTGGGCGCCCTTCTAGCCGAACTCTCAAACAACAAAGACCTTAAACCCGCAACCAAAGCAGCTTTTGGCAGCTTATTGGGGCTTCTTGCCGGCGCTTTACTAAAGTTTGCTTATGCTCTCGTGGTAATTTGGGTTTCTTTACGCTTGATTTTTTTTGGTTAACCAGGGGTGAAATCTTTTGGAAAAAATCTAAATTTGCATTAATTAAAATATTTAATTGTTTCGATTTTTGTGCGCGATAATCCTGCCACTATAGCAAAACGCTATGACGCCCTCTCAAAACAAAGCTGCTGCCTTTCGTGCGGCGGAGCTTTTTCATTAGCCAGCATTAAGCCCGGCTTTGTTTGTGTTGACCTGGGCTGCGGCAAAGGCCATGATGTGCTGCGAATGGCAACTATGGCCGGCGAAAACGGATTTGTATACGGTATTGACATTTCTGATGGCATGCTTGAAACGGCCAAAAAGAACGCTGCAATAATGCGTGTTCAAAATGCCCGATTCATTAAATCACAACTCGAAGAAATTGACCTGCCCGATAATCTGGCAGATGTGCTCATCTCAAATTGTACCATAAACCACTCTCTGAACCAGGCAAAGGTCTGGAAGGAAATATTCCGGATTTTAAAAAATGGGGGCAGTTTTGTAGTGAGCGACATTTATGCGCTGGAACCGGTGCCCGAAAAGTATCGCAACGACCCTGTTTCAGTTGCTGAGTGCTGGGCCGGTGCCGAAACCAAAGAAAACTACATAAGAAACATAGAAGCAGCCGGATTGATTGATATCTCCTTCTTGGAAGAGTCGGCACCCTACGCAAAGGGAGAGATTGTGGTGGCAAGCTTCACAGTAAAAGGAAAAAAACCATAAAAAAAATCCAATATCATGAAAAGTCTTATCAAAAAAAGCAAAAAAGAAAAGGTAAATGCTAAAGTGCAGCAAGCCCAGTGCTGTGCCAAAACCTCATCGAGCCCCGCCGGCTGCCACGACTGAAACATTCGGCCTGTAATCGGGCCTTTTTTTTTAATTAGTTCATGCAGGCTTCGCGATTCAATATTATTTCACGGATTAAAGACAGCCCCGATTATTTCGTGATAAACATCCTTTCGGGAAACGCAGACATCATCTCACCGGGAGAAGCACGTTTGCTTGAAGGAGACTCCGCCCTTACACCAAATGAATTCCGCCAGAAGGGATATATCGTCGATCCAGTCCAGGAAATGCTTCAATACCGCCTGAAGTATATCGACTTTATTGAAAAGCGCGAGCAAGAAGAAGTACAAGTATTTTTTGTGCCGACCTACCAGTGCAATTTTTCCTGTAGCTATTGCTACCAAAGCGAATACCCTGAATCGCCTGCCTCGCTGAGTTCCAAAGTCACTGACGCATTTTTCAACTTCCTTGAAACCAGGCTTAAAGGCCGTAAAAAGTATATCACCCTTTTTGGCGGGGAGCCTTTTCTTGGCGGAAAAAGCTACAAAGACTCCCTTGCATATTTCATTGAACGCTGTGCAACAAGCGACATTGAAATCGCTGCCGTTACCAACGGCTATCATTTGGATGAATACTTTGAAATGCTATCGGCTGCCAGGGTGCGAGAAATACAGCTTACGCTTGATGGCCCAGAGCAAATGCATAACTTGCGCAGGCCACATAAGGGCGGCATGCCGACTTTTAAGCGCATTGTTGAAAACCTTGAAAAGTGCCTTGCTCTGGGTTATTCAGTTAACCTCAGGGTGGTGGTTGACCGTGAGAACATCAATGAACTACCTGCATTGGCCCGCTTTGCCATTGAAAGGGGCTGGACTTCCAACCCGAACTTCAAAACCCAGCTGGGCCGCAATTATGAACTGCATTATTGTCAGTCGGCAAAGGGCAAACTTTTCACAAGGCTTGAACTATACCAGGAGTTGCATCAATTGATTAAAATACACCCGGAAATCCTTGAATTTCACAAGCCGGCGTTTTCCGTTTCAAAGTTTCTGGCCGAAAATGGCAGCCTTCCAGAGCCCCTGTTCGACTCATGCCCTGCATGCAAAAGCGAGTGGGCACTCGACTTTTCCGGAAAGGTATATTCATGCACAGCCACCGTTGGCAAACCCGGCGAAGAAATTGGAACCTTCTTTCCCGAAATCCAACTTGATGATAAATCCATAAGTTTCTGGCAAGAGCGCGATACCCTGCATATTGAAAAGTGCGCGGCATGCAACCTACAGCTTGCCTGTGGCGGGGGTTGCGGATCGGTGGCCAAAAACCAGTTCGGCAATTTGCTCGCGCCCGATTGCCGGCCTGTAAAGGAACTCCTTGAGCTGGGAATGGACCTTTACTTAAATAGTTAGAAAAGACCCAACCGATTTTTTTTATCATTTGCCCCAAAGATTGTATTTTTGCGGCTCGAATTTTCATTGCAACCCAACCACCTAAACCCTATGGATTTCATAACTGACCATTTTGCAAGCGTTCACATTCTGAACCAGTTCTGGCTCACTTTCCTGATGGTGATCAGCATGGTGCTGGTAAGCCGTACCTTTGTGGCAGGCACCCGTTACTCACCCATTCTGATCATTGTTGTTTTCGGTCTTATCATGGGTTTTATACTTGTCAATACAGGGCTCGCAACCCCTGGCCTGCCAGAATTTCCAATTATGGAGCTGGGAAGCAGGGTTACCATCACCGCACTTATGGCATCATTTTTTGTGGGTGGTCAGGAAATCCGCAAACTGATCACCAACCGTAAAATTGACCCTATCGACATTGTAGTTCCCTCTTCCGAAGAATTATTTCTTGGCACCAGGGCCACGCAGTTTATGTTTCTGGTAAGGGCATTCTTTATCCTGATAGGTATTGAATCATTAAAGCGTGTAATTGTTGGTCATACATCCGGTGATGCCCTTGATCGCTTTTATCCGCTGCTTGGTTACCTGGGCATTGTGGCCTCCATAATCCTGATCGACCACCGGGCAAAGATTGCCAATAAGGCAGTATATATCCGTAAGGGGATCATTGAAACCGCCGTCATTCTTGGGTTGATGGTATTGGCCTTTTATATTGCCCAGTGGATTAAGCCAGTCATTGCCCTGCCTGAAATTTTCTTTGCCATGATACTTTCGGTAAGCCTTGGAATGTTGCTGGTCCACTGGAAATTTGGCCCAACCATTCGTTCACTGCTGTTTGCGGGCATCCCGGTTGTACTGGCAGCCAATTTTATGGTTGGGGGATCGCGCATAGCCGATGCTTTTCAGCTAAGTGGAATGACATCTGTGCTTTCTTTTGGTTTCTTCGGCCAACTTTTCTGGATGTTTGGCGGCCTGGCCATTCTGATTCTGATCGGAAAAGCCAACCATATTCGCAACCTTGCCCCCGGCATGGCCGGCTCGCTTTCGCACTCGGGCCTCACCGGGGCCTGCACGGCCGGCGACCTGGGTCCTGAGGCAGCAGTTCGTGCCCCGATTATGATCAATATTCCTTTTATTGGCCATATTTTCGTTTTCTCCATCCTCGCAGCCAGTGCCACTGCCGGAAGGCTGCTGGTTACATACGCCCTGATCATAATGCTGCTGGGGTTGGCACTCACCTGGATTGCCCTAAAAACCCTGCGCAAAGCCAATGGCATCGACAAGAACGAAATCAGGGGCCTCATGATCTTTTCACTTGGCTGGCAATTGGTGGCTGTGTTTGGTGGGTTAATTATTCTGACCATTGCGGGCATGAACCTTGGCGATGCTGTGATGGCCAACTCTTCGGCCATCTCGCATTTCGGCCTTTTTGCAGCCATCCAGGGTGGGATGTTTGGTGAACAGGCCGCCGGGTTGATCGCATTTGTGTTTGCCATGCCGTTCCTGGTGCACCCGCTGGTATTTGGCATTTTTGGCAAAACCGCCGAAAACAATGGGGTAATGCCTACTAAGATTGTTTATGTGCTTGCCTTGGTTGGCGTGGCCGGCGTGATATATGCCATGATTTTTTAAAGAGTTTTCAACAAAGTTATTGGCATAACTTTTACCTATATCTTTGCCGCTGGTATCGGTTCCGTCACACCCTTCCGGGTAATACGGATGAAAAGGGAATCAGGTGCAAATCCTGAACAGTTCCCGCTGCTGTAAGCTCTTTTTGTTTGTTTACCATTCAAGGCCACTGTCTCGCACGTGCGAGGTGGGAAGGCGGTAAACAAGGAGTAAGTCAGAAGACCTGCCATACCTCTATTGATTTGTAGCTTTCGGGAAAAAAGCGAAGAAAAACTGAACCATCATTTTTTCTCCACACGTTTCGCCGTTTGTTACAAATGATTTGAAAATAATCGTTTGTTTCACTTCCGGTATGGCCGGAGCAAAATTTAATTTTATGCGTTCACCACTCATTGCTTTGCTGGTCATTATCCAGCTTTTTTCATTTACCGCTTTCGCGGAAGCTCCCGACACCCTTATTACCTTGGGCGAAGTTTCGGTAACGGCCCGCCGGCAAAAAGACTTTGGTGCAGGACATTCTTTAACTAATCTTGACAGCCTTTTGCTCAGGCAACAGTCTCATCAAGACCTGGGCTACCTTTTGCGTCGCAACACCGGGATTTTCATCAAGGGATACGGCCCGGGAAGCCTTGCAACCACATCGCTAAGGGGTGGTACTGCCTCCCAAACCGCACTCATGTGGAATGGGTTCAGCATTCAAAGCCCCATGAACGGGCAAGCTGACCTGTCGCTGTTACCGGCCTTCTTTGCTGATGAAGTACAGGTACAATTTGGCGGAGGAAGCGCCCTTTGGGGTAGCGGTGCAATGGGCGGCGCAATTTTTCTGAATAATATTCGCCCAGCTGAAAACGGTTTCACTGCACTTGTGGGATTAAACACCGGCAGCATCGGTGATTTTGCACAGCAAATCAAACTGAGTTACGCACTCCAAAACTTCTCAACAACCGTAAGGGCTTTCAACCGCAAAGCCAGCAACCAATACAGGTTTGCAAATTCAACTCTTCCCGGAAACCCTGTGGAAGAGCAACAAAAGGCGGCATTTGGCCAGAAAGGCATTTTGCACGAAACCTGGTTCAGCCTCGGGGCAAAACACCAGTTCGATTTTCGCTGGTGGTGGCAAGATAACGACCGCGATATACCCCCCGGCCTTGACTTCACCTTTTATGAATCGCATCAGAAAGACAAAAGTCTTCGGCTGAGCGGACAATACCAATACTCCCTGCCGGGCATGCTTCTGTTTGTTCGCGGGGCACGACTCAATGATGAGATCAATTACAGCGACAATTTCGGCTACGATGGTACCAGTCATTTTACCAGCCTGATAGGTGAAATAGATACCAGGTGGGTGCCCCGTGAAGATTTGGTGGTAAGTGGTGGTATTAATTTACAAAACACAAAAGCCAATGCCCTTGAATATTTTGAAGAAAAGCAGCGCAACAGCACAGCACTTTTTGCTTCAGTAAAATGGGAAACCTTTCATAAAAAGTTGGAATTGGTGGCAAGCGGTCGCCAGGAGTTTGTGCAGGGGTATGAGATTCCTTTCGCCCCATCGTTGGGCTTTTCGCTGAAGCTCTTCCAAAACTGGGCTTTAAAAGGGAATACAGGCTACAACTTCCTGCTGCCTTCTTTAAATGACCTGTATTGGTTGCCAGGCGGAAACCCCGAGCTCAAACCAGAACAAGGCTGGAGCAGCGACCTGCGTGTAGAAAGGAACCTCCGCGAAAGCGAAAGACAAGAAAACTTTAATCCTTTCAGCAAGGTAAGCATTGGTTTTTACAACAGAAAAATTCAAAACTGGATCATTTGGCTGCCCGTCATTAACGATCCATGGCTCTGGTCACCAGTTAACCGCCTTGAAGTGCATAGTTATGGTTTAGAGAACCACATTGGTGGCTATTGGAAAACCGGGGCAAGCTTGCTTAGCTGGAACTTACGCTACCTTTTCACTGCGGCCGAAATCACCAAACCGATTTATGAAGGTGACCCTTCGCTCAACAAGCAGCTCACCTATGTGCCAAAGCATCGCGCAGGCCTGAACCTGTCGTTTTTTCATAAAAACATTGGCCTGAGCTACGACCATGATTTTTCGGGCATTCGATACACCACCGGCGATAATGAAGAATGGCTGCCCTCATATCACACGGGCGATGTTACGGTAACCTGGCATTACCGGCTTTCTACCTACCGCCTGGGAATAAACGCCGGAATTGAAAATATTTGGAACACCCGTTACCAGGTCATTGCCAACCGGCCCATGCCGCTTCGGTTTTTTAGGGCAGGCATAAGTATTTCCTATAACTGAAATTAATGGTGAAAAAGTCTTAAATACCCGGTGAATTAAAATAAGGTAAGCCAATGGCTGCCTAAATTTTCTTATTTTTGCCGGGTATGAGAAGGCCATTGATCTCGCAAGTTTTTAGTGCATTTGCAATCAGTATTTTATTGCTGATACTGGCTTCATGCCAAAACGAAGAAGTTTGCGCCGATGCCACTTCAAATCCCCTGCGCATGGGGTTTTATTTGCCGGTTTCGGCCGATGGAAGCCCACAGGCCTACACCCTCGATAGCCTTACGGTTTATGGAGTTGGTCGGCCTGATAGCTTGATTTACCAAAATGCCAAAAAGGTGATGGCCATTGATGTTCCGATAAATCCAACCACGGATCGAACAGGCTATGTAATCATTTTTCCGGAAAACATTATCGATACGGTTTGGGTCGATTGCACCCTACATCTTACCTTTATTTCAGCAGAGTGTGGCTTTGCCATGCGTCCCGAAATAGTACAGGTAAGCCACACAAAAAACAGAATCAGCACTTTTCAGCTAATCCAAAACCTGGTAACCCACAGCTTTGAAGAACATATCAAAATACTTCTTTATCCTGATACTGGCAATTAGCCCGGGTGTAAAGGCCCAGGAAGCAGAAACGCTGGTTTTCAGGCAAAACGTAAGCCTGGGCTATGATGTATCAGGCTTTGCGCGAAAGTTAATTGAGCCCGAAGTCTTTATGCATGGAATTTCGGCAGGTTTTGAATGGCGGCCAAACTGGACTGCCTCCCTTGAATTGGGAACCCTCGGCATTGACGTTCAGAGAGATTCGCACCAATACCTGGCAAGTGGTTTCTTTGTTCGCAGTGGCGTTAACTACAACCTCCTTCAAAAAACTTCTATGCCCGGCGAAGAGCTGTTCGTTTCCTTCAGGTATGGGTTTGGAAGTCTTGCGCATGAAGCTCCAAACATCAGCATTATTGACCCATACTGGGGTTCTTTGGAAACTTCACTTGATCCGGCCCGTTATTCGGCCCACTGGGCCGAGATTGGAGGAGGACTGAAAACCAGACTCTTCTGGAATATTTATATTGGCTGGGACCTTAGAATCAGGCTTAAACTTGCACGCAGTTCCGATATTGAAATGGAGCCATATTATATAAGCGGCTTCGGTAAAGGCAAAAATAATTCCGTTGTAATGCTCCATTATTCTGTTTATTATAAGTTTCCTTTCGGAAAATAATCACATCAACATACGATAATTGCAAAATGATCGTTTTAAACTTGTTCAGCGTTTGTCCGCTAATTGCTAGTTTGAATGTTTTCACTGTTTGACCGAAAGAACGGGAAAAATCCGCCTGTAAATGGCATGCATTTATGGGGCATGCAAGGTATGCAAACGCTGCTAAGCTACAACTATTCTTATTCTCACATGGAGTTTGCCCGGGTTAAGGAGTTTATTCTGCAGAAGCTTTCGAGGGAATTAAAGCCTAGCCTTTACTATCACAATGCCCAGCACACCATTGATGTATGCCGTTCGGTCGAAACCTTGGCTATAATGGAAAAGGTGAGTGCAGATGAAATGCTGCTGCTCATTACGGCAGCCCTTTTTCATGACACAGGGTTTATTTGGTCGTATGAAAACAACGAACCGCTGGCCTGCGAATTTGCCACCAAAACTCTGCCTGAATTTAGCTACACTCCACTGCAGGTGTCAACTGTTTGCCAGCTGATCCTTTCAACTGCCATGCCCCAGAAGCCCGAAACCTTGCTTGAAGAGATACTTTGCGATGCTGACCTTGATTATATTGGCCGCGAAGATTTTTTTATTACAGCACTCAGGCTGCACCGGGAATGGAGCGAAAACAGCGCACGAAAAATACCTTTCAGAGATTGGTACGAAAAACAACGCGATTTTGTTGAAACCCATGAGTTTTTTACCCGATCAGCAAGATTGCTGCGCAACGAAAAGAAGAGAAAAAACCTTTCGCAGGTGCGCGAACTGCTTGATTTAATTGAATCTTCGGCCGATTTCAGAATTAAAAAGGTCAATAACGCAAAGAATTTATATTTATGAGTTAATTTTTTGTAAATTGGCACACCATATAATTAACCACATTTGACCCACTAGGAACCTAACCCCACAACATATGGAACCTGAAAAAAAAGAAGTATTCCTGGTCGCAACCGACTTTACTGCAATTGGCGACCATGCCATTGACAATGCCGCGCAAATGGCACGCCTAACAGGTGCGAAGCTCATTGTGCTCCATGTTATTAATCAGACTACCAAAAGTAACCTGCAGAAAGAGAAAAAAAACCTCGATTATGTTGGCAACAAGCTGCTTGAGATCTGCAAAAAGGTTGAAGCCCAATATGGTGTTGAAGTCGATTACTTGGCACCAGCCGGTAGTATTTTTACAACCATAGCTGAAACTGCCAAAACCACTGAGGCTAAATACCTTTTCATGGGAACCCATGGAAAAAAAGGCATTCAGTTTTTATTAGGCAGTTTTGCACTTAAAGTGGTGACCAGTTCACCCGCACCCATGCTTGTTGTTAAAAAACCTGCAAGCGGAAACAAGTTTAGGAGCTTTATCTATCCCCTTGACACCGAGCTTGGATCAAAGCAAAAAGTTAAATGGGCTGTTGACTTGAATAAATCATTGGGTTCTGAGTTCCATATAATTGTTTACTACCCCAACGATGAGCCCACCCAGCGTAAAATGACCGGCGACCTGAAGCAAATGATCAAGATACTGGAACAGCACAAGGTGCCCCATACCGTTACGTATCACAAAAAGTTAAAAGGATTTGACCAGCGTATAATTGAATATGCAAAGGAAAAGAATGCCGATGCCATTATGCTGAGTACTGACCCCGAAAAGATTACCTGGAACCCCTTTGGGGCACCCGAAGAAAGGATTATTTACAACAAGGAAGGCATCCCGGTGTTGTGCATTAACTCAAAAGACCTTAAAGTAATTATTGGGGCGCCATAGCATAAACCTCAAACATCATAGAAGAAAGCCGGAGTGATCCGGCTTTTTTTATAATTTTATGAATCATTGAAAAACCAGAAATTAACTTATGGATATTCATCATGCCAGGAAAAGGGTACAGGAAATTACCCGCCTTATCAATGAACACAATTACCGCTATTACGTTTTAGCTCAACCTGTTATTAGCGATTATGAATACGATATGCTCATGCAAGAGCTGATCAGCCTTGAAGCTGAACACCCAAACCTGCTCGATCAAAAATCACCCAGTCAAAGGGTTGGCGGCGAAGTGACCAAGAAATTCAATGTGGTAAAGCACAAATATCTTATGCTTTCGCTGGGAAACACCTACAGCAGGGAAGAACTTCAAGAGTTTGACAGCCGGATAAGAAAAGCCCTTAATGAAGACTATGACTACGTTTGCGAGTTAAAGTTTGATGGTGTGGCCATTGGCATCACTTATAAAAACGGAGCACTGCTTAGGGCCGTAACCCGCGGCGATGGGGTGCAAGGCGATGAGGTGACAACCAATATCAAAACCATACGAAGCCTTCCGCTTTCGATTGACAGCCTTGACTTACCCGAAGAATTTGAAGTTCGTGGCGAAATTTACATGCCCC
>Ga0209498_1001362_pt1 | contig 15004 bp, 10 predicted proteins | sample WalLakDeSediment_FD_184131 | JGI IMG/M metagenome (GOLD analysis project Ga0209498, IMG submission 184131) | Lake sediment microbial communities from Walker lake, Nevada to study Microbial Dark Matter (Phase II) - Walker Lake 11/02/13 Deep... | ecosystem: Environmental > Aquatic > Freshwater >... | reverse complement strand
TGTCGAGCCGGCTGTTTGTGTGTGGAAGCGCAGTCGGCACGATTTATCATCACGGGCGCCAAAGCGTGTCTTCATAATCCGGGCATACAAACGCCGGGCTGCACGGAATTTCGCTATTTCTTCCAGAAAATCATTGTGCGCATTGAAAAAGAAGGAGATTTGGTTGGCAAAATCATCGACAGCCAATCCTGCATCAATGGCTGCCTGGATATAGGCAATGGCATTTGCCAGGGTGAAAGCGACTTCCTGCGCGGCTGTGGAACCCGCTTCACGGATGTGATAACCAGAAATGCTGATCGTGTTCCAGGAGGGAATTTGATCTTTACAAAACTGGAAGACATCCGTAATCAAACGCATGGATGGCCCTGGAGGAAAAATATAGGTGCCCCGCGCTACATATTCTTTCAAGATATCATTTTGAATTGTCCCCCGCAGTTTATTGAGTGGTACCCCTTGTTTTTTGGCAACCGCAATATAAAAAGCCAGCAATATCGATGCTGGCGCATTGATCGTCATGCTGGTCGAGACCTTATCCAGGGGAATGCCCTTAAACAATGTCTCCATATCCCGTACAGATGAGATTGAAACGCCCACCTTCCCAACCTCACCCTGCGCCATAGAATCGTCTGCATCGTAACCGATCTGGGTGGGTAAATCAAATGCCACAGAAAGGCCGGTCTGTCCTTGCGCCAATAGATAACGATAGCGCTCATTCGACTCTTCAGCAGTAGCATATCCCGCATACTGGCGCATCGTCCACAACCGCCCACGGTACATCGAGGGCTGCACACCCCGCGTGAAAGGATACTCACCAGGGAAGCCCAGGTCACCCATATAATCCATCTCTTTTAACGGCAGCATCACGGCTGGCAGCTCAATACCAGAGGACGTTTTGAAGGTTTCTTTTCGTTCTGGAAATCGGTTGAGGAGGGGATCATAGGTCTCATTTTCCCAACGTTGCTTTTCTTGATCCAATGTCATCAGCACCTCTTGTGTAAAAAATTGACTATTAACAAGTATACTCGATATCATTTTCACATTACGCCAAGCGTTGCGCTTAGTAATCCCATGGTTCCTGGTAACTGAAAGTAGATAACTCATGAAGCCCGACTGTTCCAAACACCTGAGTTTCTCAAATTAGTGTCCCAAAAATTATAGATTTTCCCGTAAAAATCGGAAAAAATTGACATGTGAGAAACTCAGGTAAGGGGGACAGAAGCAGGGCGCAGGTGCCATTATAGCGGGAAAAAGCGCTGGCTGCCAGATATCTCCTGATGTCTGGATACAGCAGCTCAAACAGTACTAGCTGTTTGCGCTTCACTGATGTGATTTGCCAGACATCTCATGATGTCCGGATACGGCTGAGGTGGCTTGATGCCCCTTCAGTCTATGATCACTTCACCTCAAGGTGCTTTGAGAGCACTTCAGCCTAGAAGGCAGCCTACTGCCCATGGGTATTCGTTCCTGCTCCCTCAGCTGCTCCGTCTCCTTACAGGACGGTTCCCAGTCGCTTTGCTGCGGGAGTCTTCGACGCTTCAGCCCCTTCGCTGCGCGACAGGGGTTCCGCTTTGCTGCAGGAGTTCCACTTCGTTCCAAGAAAAAACGAACCGAAACGAATAAAGGGATGCCTCAGTCTTCATCGAGCCTCATCTCTTCTAAAACTTCATTCATCGCGAGCTCAAGCTGCGTGAGCCGCACACCGATGTGTGCGGCACTGCGCTGAGGCGGATTGCCGGACATCCCCTGAAGTCCAGATACGGTTGACGTGCCCTGACAGCACTTCAACCTAAGCCCGCTTCAACTTGAGAAGAGGCGTTTGTTGGTACCGACATGATCAAAGCTCCTTTCGTATTGGGTGCGCGTGAAGATAGAACATATATTCTTGCTTTATAAGAGCATAACGTAAAGCGCGCGGGTTTTCAATACGGCAAAAGCGGCAGAAAAGAGGCGTTTTTCTGCCGCAAGCGGAAATGCAGGGGGAAAGTTGGTAGATGAAAGCTGAAAGCTAATAGCAAAGAAAGTATTTAGTCGGTAGTTGGTAGTCGGTAGTTGGTAGTCGGTAGTTGGTAGCTGATCCCGCTCCGCTTCGCTTCAGCCCCATTCGCTGTGCTCTCGGGGTTTCCCTTCGCTTCAGGGACGAGGTAGCTGATCCCACACTGCTGCTCCGTCTCCTTACAGGACGGTTCCCAGTCGCTTCGCTGCGGGAGTCTTCGACGCTTCAGCCCCTTCGCTGAGCGACAGGGGTTCTGCTCACGCTTCAGGGATGATAATGGCGCTTCAGGCTAATGCTTGTCAATGACAAGGATTGAGTTTCTCAAATTAGTGTCCCAAAAAAGTGGATTATCCCGTAAAAATCGCAAAAATATTGACATGTGAGAAACTCAGGAGAAAGTAGATAACTCATGAAGCCCGCCTGTTCCTAACAGATAAATATCCACACATTACGGACAATAAATACACCTAGATCAGGTCTAGATATTAATCCCCGTGCTTCTAGATGGTTTTCAATTCCTTCATTGGGGACTACCCCTATCTCGGCACTTGGGACGGATATCTCCCCGAAAATTTATGAGTGCATTGGCTTATTATTTTCCAAGACCTTCAAATAGCATATTGCCGATAGTGCCCATTCCTGGTAAAATCCCTTAGCTTGTTCGTTGTACCCTTCGAACAAGACTATCCTATTATTAAGAACGAAAGGGCTTGAAAAAATGAAAGTGTTATTGATCAAAGATGTGTATAAATTAGGTCGAGCAGGCGAGATTAAAAAGGTCGCTGCGGGGTACGGCCGCAATTACCTCATCCCCCAGGGGCTTGCCATCCAGGCAACCAAGGGGGCAATGCATCAAGCTGAACGCATCAGTGTAAAGGCTACTGAACGCCGCGCTGCCCTCAACGAAGAACTGGGTGACGTCGCAGAGGTCCTCAACGGGAAAATCCTCACCTTCCCTGTCAAAGCAGGTGAGACCGGTCGCCTGTATGGTTCCATAAGCAACGAAGAAATAATCAAAACCATTGAAGCGAACTATGAAATCGAGCTTGAAAAACGCCAGGTAGAGACAGAACCCATTCGCCAATTGGGTAAGTTTACCGTGCCCATTCACCTGACAATGGATCTCGTCCCTGAGATCACTGTGATTATCCATCGTGAGGGTGAACCGCCAATAGATGAAGAGGAACAAGCAGAAACCGAAGGAGCAGCACCTGCTGTTGAGGAAGTTGAGGAGGCTGAAGTTGTCGAGCCAGAAGAATTCCTCGATGAAATTCCTCAAGAATCAACCGAAGAGGATGCTTCACAACCTGAAGCATAATCCCAGGATAACATTGTAAAGCAGACCGGCCTGTGATTGTCTAACTCAACAGGCCGGTTTACATTCTCGGCGTACGCTCATCGTGCTGCGCATCCAGTTAGAATATAATATTCGTATGGCACCATCAATCGCAAAGCAGTTAAAACAAATCCGGGAGTCCCAAGGGATTTCTTTGGAAACACTCGCAAACAGAACCCACATACCCCTGACATATCTCAAAGCTATTGAAGAAGGTGACGAGGAATCCCTGCCTTCAAGAGTTCAACTGCGCGGCTTTTTGCGTTTATATGCCAACGAGTTGGGTGTTGAACTGGATGATCTTCAAGTCGGCAGTTACCACTTGTCGAAAGCAAAACCTCCCAGAGGACCTGCTGACCCGGTAGAAGAAAAGGTTGACGTCCAACCATCATCCTTCGAATCGCCCGATCCCGGTCTTGATACAGGTGTTGAGCCTGAACCAGAAACACAACCCGAACCTGTCCTGGAAATCGAAACGGAAACGCCTTTATCCCCGCCGGTTGAAATTGAGCCGGAATTAACCTCAGATGCTGACGACTCAGAAGCTTCAGCGAAAATTTTCGCGGCCATTGGCACGAAACTAAAACAACGACGGGAGTTACTCAGCTTATCGATTAAAGACATCCAAGACACCACCCACATCCGAGAACAATATCTTGTAGCCTTAGAAGCAGGTGCATTTAATCAGCTTCCATCCCCCGTCCAGGCAAAGGGGATGCTGGATAATTACTCGGAATTCCTCAACCTGGACACAGAATCGATCCTGCTCGATTACTCCGAAGCTTTACAATTACAGTTGAAGGAAAAACAAAAACAAGTTACCAAACGCGACAGCAGATCTGCACGAGAGTTGTCTCCAACAGCGCTCCGCTTGAAGAATTTCTTCACCCTCGATTTACTCGTCGTTGGCACCTTGTTTATCGCCTTTGCCATCTTTGTGATCTGGGGAGTGAATCGCATCCTTGAGACTGATGCACCCGCCATCCTGGAAACCGACATCCCCGGTGTGTCCGATGTGCTCTTGGCAGCAGATACCCCAACGCCGCTTATTCCGGATGATACCGAAATTATTGAAATCGATCAAGATCAGGATGAAGAGATATCAGGGGAAGAAGGAGAACAAGGGGAAGATGAACCCCTGTTTGAACCTGGGTTAAGCGCTGCACCAATCAATATTATTCTCCTTCCACGCCAACGACTGTGGGTCCAAATCACTGCAGATGGCGAGGTGGTTTTTCAAGGTCGCCTGCTCCCAGGCAACGCTTACGATTTCTCAGCCCAGGAACAAATTGACATCCTCACCGGTAATATCGGTTCCCTGCAAATTACTTTCAACAACGAGGATATTGGCTCACAGGGTATCGTCGGGCAGGTAGCCAACCTGAGCTTCACAGAAACTGGATTGGTCTTGCCGCCTCCCACCGCCACACCCACAATCACTGAAACACCGGAAACAACACCGACTCCTACACCAACGCCTGAGGAGATTAATGACGAAACGGGCTAAAGACACCTATCACCTCGTCTCTCTGGGCTGTGCCAAAAACCTGGTTGATTCCGAATCGATGGCACAACTATTAAACCGCCAGGGGCTAGCACCAACCACAACACCCAGCGATGCGGAGTACCTGATTGTCAACACCTGCGGATTTTTGGCCGCTGCCCGGGAGGAGGCCATCGCTGTCCTCACCGACCTCGCTAGCGAAAAGCTGCCCTGGCAAAAGCTGATCGCTGCTGGATGCATGCCTGAAAATCATGCTCAGGATATCATCAATTCTGTACCTGGCCTGGATGGCATTTTGGGCACACGCCGCTGGATGGACATCCTGGAAGTTCTGCAAGAAACAAAACAAAACCAAATTGCAGCGCCTTATTACCATTTCTCTCCTGGGTTGACCATCGGGCGGGATGAAAAACGCACCCAGCGAACGGCTATCCAGGGCGGCAGCGCATACCTGAAGATTGCTGATGGCTGTCGACGGGCTTGCGCCTTTTGCTTGATCCCAGCGATCAAAGGAACCCTTGTCAGTCGGCCTGTTGATAAAATCATCGATGATGCCAAAGCCTTACAAGATGCTGGTATTAAAGAAATCATCCTGATCGCACAAGACACGACCGACTATGGCCGAGACTTGGGCATTAAAGATGGCTTGACACAACTCCTGGAAACGCTTCTCAAAGCTGTTCCACATGTCCCCTGGATCCGTTTGATGTATGCCTTCCCGGGTTATGTCACACAAAACCTGATCCAGCTGATGAAGACAGAACCGCAAATTCTGCCCTACCTCGATATCCCCCTTCAACATGCTGATCCTGGGGTTCTGCAGGCCATGCGACGGCCGACGGACACCATGGCCATTCGGAAAAACCTGGCGCATATCCGCTCCATGATTGAAGACATCACACTGCGCACAACGCTCATTGTAGGTTATCCCGGTGAGGATGAGCAATCCTTCCAAACGCTGACCCATTTTATCGAAGCTGTACGATTTGATCACTTAGGGATTTTTACCTATTCATTCGAGAAGGGTTCACCTGCTGAAATGTTAGGCGATCCAATCCCTGAGCACATAAAAATCCAACGCGTCGAAAAATTAATGCAAATCCAAGCTGAGATTTCCTTGGAACGCAATCAACATTTCATTGGCCAGGTTTTAGATGTGCTTATAGAGGGGGTGGACCAGGAAAATCAAATCTCTATCGGACGGTCATATCGGGATGCACCTGAGATTGACGGTTTGGTTCTGATCGAAGGCATCGCCCCCATTGGTGATTTGGTCCGAGTGCGGGTCAACAATGCAATCACCCACGACCTGATCGGTGAACTGGTCGAACCCTGATCCCTTCAATAAAAAAACCACCCACTTTACAATGGGTGGCTGAAAATCGACGCCTAATCCCGACTAACCCTCACCGCCAGGTTCCTCGGTGGGTGTTGCTGTCGGTTCTTCTATAGGTTCCCCATTTGGCGTTGGGGTTGGTGTCAGCTCTTCTTCAGGTGTGGGTGTAGGTTCTTCCTGCGGCGGTCTTGGCTGAGGTTCACTCGACTCATCCAGACATTGTTCCGCCACCCATTGGGCTGTTGGCTGGACAACGGGGTCATCGCTGATCGCCAAAGCTCTTTGGTAATATTCCTGTGCAAGGCAATACTCACCGGCTAAAGCGAGCTCAGAGGCATATTCAAGTGCGCCAATCCGGAAACGCTCTGTAGCTGTCATAAACGTGCCATCACGTAGATTTGGTAAGTGTGGATATACCTGCTCGAAATAAAAAACAACCTGTCCCCAATCTACATCCCAAAAACTAGCACCTGTCAGGTACAACCGAGTCCAGATACGCAATCCTTCAGCTCTGGAATCCAGGGGGGCAAAGCGTTCCGCTAATGTCAGATCATAAATACCCGGTTCGAGACTCCCCTCCCCGACGATCTTTTGGATACCACGGTTGCGTAAAGCGATATACAGCATGCCATCCACCTGGACAGTGCGGTAGGTCAGGTCCAACTGACGTAATGCTTGCAAGGTTTGGATAACCTCATCCCAGGCCTTCTCTATCATAAACTGCCTGGCATTATTATACAGATCTTCCGCACCCCGCAAATCTGGTGTGGGTGTAAAGACCGGTTCAATTGGTGTTGGCGTGGCTTGAGGCGTGGGGGTACCCACTGAAGCGATCAAGACCAGCGTTTGACTATAAAGCTCTCCAACTTCCGCCAACTCATCTTCGCTCAAAAATTCTGCCATCTCATCCAAAATCCAATCCAACCGGCTCAGGGCGATTTCATATCGGCCTTCCTCGAGATCTAGACGAGCGCTTTCTAATTGTGATTGAATTCTCGGCGCGGCCTTATTTTCAGCAAGCGATACCCGGTCGTTGATGCCGAGTGCGACACCTGTTATGGTCGCGGCGATAAGAATCACAAATACCAGGATGAGGCCTGAGATGATCCAGCCTGAACGTCGCTCAAAGAATTTCTTCTTTTCTTTCATCGGCTGGTTGCCTTCTAAAGGGGTTTGTGATGTCGTTTCATTTTCATTCATGGGCTGGATTATACCTTAACCGGTTTAAAGTTGAACAAGTAAGCGGATCTCTGGCCAGATTGGAACCGCAGCAACCAATGCGCCGACAGCAACGCCTCCCAATGTCAACACAAGCGCGGGCAATGGGAGCGGAAGCACAGACATGACCAGCCACGCAAATAAACCTGCCAGCAAGGCAGAAAGTGTCCCACGTAAAAAAGGTCCACCTAGCCGGAAATGCTCCGGAAGCCTGCGGTTCAAAAGCACGACCAAGACAATGGCTTGAACACTATACGAAATGGCGTTGGCCAAGGCGATACCGCTAAAAGACATAAGCCCCATCAGTGGGATCGCTAACCCAATAAATAGCAGGAAACCCGTGGCAGAAACAGCCATTGGAATAAGCGGTTTCTGGCTGGCAAAAAAAGAACGCACGCCCAGTTCGACAATATTGTGCCCCAACAAACCTACCAGGAACGCTTGCGCTGCCCATAAAATCATTAGTGATTGGTCCAACGAAAACCCAAATGCCAGTTGGATTAACGGCAAGCTGGTCACTGAGATAATCACCGCTACCGGTAAAGATAACGTGATCATCACTTTTAGCGACCGCTCAATCGTGTTTTTAAAAGCCAATTTCTCACCAGCCGCGAGATGATCCGATAAGGTTGGTAGCAAGGCTGTGGCAATGGCGGTTCCTATCATGGTTTGCGGCACTTGCTGAATCCACCAGCCAAAACTCAATGCGGTCACAGAACCCACCGGCAAGCGTGAAGCAAGGTTGTCCTGTCCGACGAAAATCAATTGAATGAACACCATGCTTACCAGGCGCGGTCCCATCAATCGCAGCACTTTACGAACTGATTCATCCATAATACTGAGTTCTGGAAACCATTTGAACTTAAACTTAACCAATCCAGGCAACTGGATCAATAAATGAAAAGCTGCACCGATGATCACACCATAAACCAACCCATGGATACCCATCCCTAAGCCGGGCAGCTGAATCCCTCCGATCCGGTACCCGACTTCGGGGGCCAGCACCACTGCACCAAATATTTTTCCACCGTCGTAAACCAAGGGCGCAAGTGCAGGCAGTAGAAAATGCTGGTTTGCCTGCAAACCTGCCATCACCAGGCCGCTGATAGAAAAAATCAAGGTGGCAATCAAGTTTAACCGCATCAAATCAATCGCTAATTCCTGTTGATCAGGTGTGAACCCTGGCGCAATCCCCAGTTCCCCTCGTACCAGGGGTGATGCCAAAACTGCAATCAAAATAGCCAAAACAGCCGTCAGGATAAAGGCTAGGTTTGCAATCTGTGAAAACAACTTCCACGAAGACTCCCGGCCCTTTTTGACAAGGGTCTCAGATAGGATGGGAATAAAAGCGATCGCTAACGCTCCCCCAGAGATCAGGGCAAACAACAGGTCAGGCAGGTTATTTGCCGCGTTAAACACATCCAACTCAGCGGATAAACCAAATTGGCGCCCAATAATTATCGTACGGAATACGGCCAACAGCTTATCCAAACCAAAAAACACGAATAAGAGCAGCGATATTCTGGAAAGATGGCTGGTTTTTTTCATAATGCTCCAATCCTGCACCGAGGATATATGGTCATGATTATGCCATATTCCAATCAAGCTGAACAGTGATCTGGTTTCCTCTTTAGGACGATCGCTAAGTCGAACGTTTTTGGAGAATCAACATTCTTCCCACTGTAAACACCCCTTCCCACCCTCCGGGCAGGGGCTGTCTTAAAAGTAAATCGCCCCTTTATTAATCCCCACTTTAAAGTTTTTTCCGGCTGTAATTTACCTCTTTGCCCCACAAAAGGGCAGTTCATGGGGTTAATTCCCCATTTATGGCTGTTTCAATTCTGGATTTTTGGGACAGCCCCGAGAACCCCCTTCTCCCTGCGAGGGAGAAGGGCCGGGGATGAGGGTGTTCACATAACTTGCTTTAAATCAATCCTGGTGTTATTGACCGGATTAGACTTAACCAAGGAAAGTCGGACAATGATTACGAGGGATACCCCCCCTCACCTAACCTCTCCCCCGGGGGAGAGGAACGACCCATTGAGGATTGGGTCTGTTACATCACGAACAACGATTATTAAGACATTTCGCCCACTTTGCGTTTCTCCTGGTTTCCTATTGATAACCTTAAGGCAGGGATGTTACAATTAAACTCATGGAAACGTCTTCAATAACCGGCAAACTATACGTTGTCGCCACCCCCATCGGCCACCCCAAAGATATTACCCTGCGGGGTTTGGAGATCCTTAAAAAAGTCGATGCAGTCATCTGTGAGGAATATCGTCAGGGCAGCCGGCTTCTCCATCAGCTGGGAGTTGAAAACGACCTGGTCACTTTGAACGAACACAACGAAGCGCAAGAAGCACCCAACATCCTCATCCGCTTGGCACATGGGGAAACCATGGCCATCATATCGGACGCTGGCACACCGGTCTTTGCAGATCCTGGTCAGCATCTGCTTGAGCTTCTCTACCAAGCTGGGATCCCAGTTTCTCCGATCCCAGGTCCCGCATCTCTGATGGCAGCCTTATCCCTGTGTGATTTTTCAATCGATCGCTTTGTTTTCGCCGGTTTTCCACCCCGAAAAAGCCAGCATCGGGAAGGATTTATGGCTAAGTATAAATCTGAGACTGTTCCGGTCATCCTGATGGACACACCCTACCGCTTGACCAAATTACTTGAGGAAGTCCAATCCGTATTTGGTAAGCACCAGGATATCCTCCTGGCTTGCGACCTGACCCTCAGAAAAGAAGCCATTTTTCGGGGTTGCATCGGCGACATTTTACCAAAGGTCTCTGGTCAGAAAAGAGAATTTATCTTGATCCTCAACCTGAATAAACAGAAGAGGGTCAGCTAAAATGCCAGCCATTGCAGAAATGCATCTCGGGGATAAAACCCTCCAGCTCCCAGCTTTTTTACCTGACGCAACCCTTGGTTATGTCCGCGCGGTCGATTCTCATGACCTTGAAAGGGTCAAAATCCAGGGACTGGTCATGAACACCTTTCACCTGATGCAGAAACCTGGCTCAAGCACCATCCAGGCATTTAATGGCCTGCACCGCTTCGCCGGTTGGCATAAGGTGATCATCACCGATTCGGGCGGTTTCCAGGCATACTCCCTGATCCATCAATCCGATCAATTCGGCAGCCTGACCGATCGCGGCATTCAATTCCGCCCACAAGGAAAAGGCCGCAAGTTCCTCCTCACACCAGAGAAAAGCATTCAATTACAGATCAGTTATGGCAGCGATATCGTCATCTGTTTAGATGACTGCACCCATGTGGATGCCTCCCGTTCAGAGCAGGAAAGCGCTGTCGAACGCACTTTGGACTGGGCAAAACGCTGTAAAAAAGAATATGTCCACCAACTTGATCAACGCCAGGTTGCACAGCCCGAGCGTCCCATGATCCTGGGTGTTATCCAGGGCGGCGGCTTTACTGACTTGCGCAAAAAATGTGCAGAGGGATTGCTTGAGCTTGGTTTTGATGGGTACGGCTACGGCGGCTGGCCGCTGGATTCCCAGGGCAACCTGCTCACTGATATTGTTGCCCTGACCCGTGAGTTGGTTCCCCCGGAGTTTCCCATGCACGCGCTTGGAATTGGTCATCCGCTCAACCTTGTGAAGACTTACCGCATCGGGTATGTCCTCTTTGATTGTGCTCTACCAACGCGTGATGCCCGTCATGGACGCTTGATGCGTTATACCATCCCGCCCGATTCACCCTTAACCGGCGAGGATTGGCTTGAGTATGTGTATATCCAGGATAAAAAATACATCAAAGATCACCGTCCGATTGAGGACAATTGTGACTGCCCGGTTTGCCAGCAGTACAGCATCGGTTACCTTCATCACCTGTTCAAAACAGGTGATTGGCTCTATCACCGCCTGGCAACTCTCCATAACCTGCGTTTTATGACCCAGCTTACGGAAAGGTTGCGTCAAGATCGTGGATAAGATTCAACTGGAAGCGCTGGCGCAACAGGTGGCCGCCCATCCAAAATACCAGCCCATAACTGCAGATTTGGTCCTCAGGCTCAGTCAGGAAGCACTAAATCTTGGATTGACTGGGAAACCAGCTGTAAAATACGTACGCAATAAATTACACCAGGTGGGAAGTGCATATTTCAAACAGAAGATAGATTACGCAGCAGCAAAGGCACTCTTGGCACAACTGCCCCAAGATTCTAATTCAGATGACGTGAAAAATTTTTGCCGAAAACTGATGCAGACACATGCTTCCACGGCAGAACGGCTGCCCATCCTCCCAGAATTCTATCAAACCTGCCTGGCGTCCATTGCCCCTATCACCAGCATCACCGACCTCGCCTGCGGATTGAATCCCCTCGCCATCCCCTGGATGCCCCTGGCGGACGAAGTTCATTATTTTGCATGTGACATCTATTTAGATATGCTGGATATGATCGATGCCTATTTCAGACAAATAAACCTGTTTGGGCAAGTCGAGCCCTGTGACCTGGTCAGCAACATCCCAACCAGAAAGACACAACTCGCTTTCCTGCTTAAGTCCATCCCCTGCCTGGAGCAATTGGACAAGTCAATCGCCAGGCGTCTATTGGAAAACATCCCGTCAGACCATATCCTGGTGTCTTTCCCAGTGCACAGCCTCGGTGGGCGGCAGAAGGGCATGAAGACATTCTATCAAGATCATTTCAATGAGCTGATCTCAGGAAATGCCTGGCAGGTGCAGACATTCAATTTTGCCACGGAACTGGCGTTTTTGGTGAGTAAATGAAAATTGATGAAACGGCTGTCCAGGCGATGGTCGCCAAAGTCCTCGATTCGAAAAAATACCGGCATTCCGGATTGAACCCAGCCACAATTGAAGATCTCATCAAGGACGAAGCGCCGCACACCACCTCTCTTAAAGAACTTCTTAAAATCGTCAGGCGGAAATTACACAATGTTGTCGCCCCTTACCTTGGTGAACCGGATTATGCCGCTCTGACAGAAGACCTGCAGAAAATACAGGATCGCTCACTCGATTCCCCACAGCTGATCGAGTTTTGCCGCACTGCCCTTTCAGGACATGCCTCCACGGCAGAACGTATCCCGGTGATGTCCGAATTCTATTCACAGCTCTTTGCAGCCACTGGTCAACCCCACACAATCCTTGACTTAGCATGCGGCTTGCACCCCCTGGCTTTCCCCTGGATGGGTTTACCCATCACGGTACGCTATCATGCCTATGACATTCTCCAACCTCGCGTCGATTTTATCAACCAGTTCTTCCTCAAATTGGGCATGGCGCCCCTAGCTGAAAATCGGGATGTCCTGGTCAATCCCCCAACCCAGCCTGCGGACCTGGGGATCTTCTTCAAAGAAGCGCATCGCTTTGAAAAACGCCAACCTGGTTGCAATCGTGTTTTCTGGGAAAGCCTACATGTAAAAACCCTGGCCGTATCCCTGCCCAGCCAAAACCTTTCCGGCACCCTCAATCTGCTTGACGGTCACCGCAGATTGGTCCATGCCAACCTGCCCGAAAACGGACGGGTTAACGAAATACTTGTTGATACCGAAATCATCTTTTTGATCGAAACTAATTTGGATGCCCAAAATGGCTGAAACGAAGCCTGACCGCCTCACTGAAAGCCTGCAGCGCTTCACGGGAATTCTCTCCTCAGCGGAGATCCACCAGATCACCGCCATCCAGTCAGCGCCATTACCCACCGGAATTCGCATCAATCCCCTCAAAGCCGCACCACTTACAGCCATCCAGGATCTCGCAGACCGGTACAAGTGGCAGCTTAAACCGATCCTCTTTTGTGACAATGCCTGGTTAATCGAGTCAGCCGAGTTCCCACCCGGAAAAACCATCGAACATCGGCTTGGTCGCTATTACTTACAGGATGCCGCTTCCATGGTCCCTGTAAGCTTGTTTGATTTCAGCCAACCTGACCACGTGATCCTGGATATGGCCGCTTCCCCAGGTGGAAAGACCACCCACCTGGTTGACCGCACCCTTGATCGGGGGTTCATCCTCGCCAATGATGCCAGCCAGGGACGCATTCCCGCTTTGCGCTCAGTGCTCGCCACCTGGGGCGCGATCAACCTAGCGGTGACCAATTTCCCCGGGGAAGCCTATGGAAGCTGGTTCCCGGAGACCTTTGACAGGGTTTTGCTCGACGCCCCCTGCAGCATGGAAAATTTACGCCCTTCACCCAGCCATCCGCTGCGGGAGACGACCCAATCTGAACGACTGCGTTTACAGGAAAGGCAGGTCCAGCTCCTGATCAGCGGGCTGCAAGCCCTCAAAATCGGCGGTCAATTGGTTTATGCCACATGCTCCCTGGCACCAGAGGAAGACGAGGCCGTTATCAACCAGGTTGTTCAGGCATATCCCAACGCCATCCGTGTTGAAAACGTGTCTAAAAATTTGCCCTTCAAAGCACCAGGGTTGACCGCCTTTGAAACCGAGACTTACGATCCATCCCTCATTCAAACCCTGCGACTATGGCCCCACACAACCGGCATGTCGGGGTTCTTCTGTGCGCTTCTCAGTAAACACAACTCAATACCCGCCTCACCTGAAAAACCTCCCAGCCGCAAATTTTCTCGAACACACCTTGAACCATTGAACCAAGCTCAACAAGATCAGATTTGTGATCAAATAAGCGGGAATTACCATTTTGATTTATGCACGCTCATGGAAGATATGCGGGTCAGGCTTTTCAGCAGGCATGCAGGTGTTTTCATCATTCCTGAAGTCTATCTCGAAAACTTCAGCAACCTTCCCTTTGAATTCATCGGTATGTCGCTCGGGCAATGGAATGGCGGTCAACTCCAGCCCTCCCATGAATTTGTGAGCCGCTTTGGATCCCAATTTAACGCTGGTTTCATCCAGATCGATGATGATCAGGTGTCACAATGGATCGCTGGGCGGGATATCCGTCATCCTGATACCAGCCTGAAGCCCTCAGGGCAGTATTTACTCGTCCTGGATGGCACCGGTCGAAATTTGGGCATGGGAAAACTACTCCCCAAACGCCTCAGGAACATGCTGCCCAGGATATCAGTTTAAGTAGTCGATGAATTTTTCTTTTTCAATGGATATATCGGCGTATGCCCCATGATACTGGTCTGGCAGTAATGCGGCGACCTCCAACATGATGGCATCGGTCATCGCCTGCATGGCAGTTTTATCATTTCGGTTTTGATTGAACTTTAATCGAAAAGGCTTCCCCATCCTGATGTGCATCGGGGTTCGTTTAAGGCGCTTTAAATTTGTTTTAAAAGCTTCATGCCCATAATACGCAACCGGAAGGATGGGTACATCCAGTTTTCCAGCCAGGATGGCAATACCCGGTTTTCCACGTTGCAGACATCCGTCTTCAGAGCGGGTACCCTCAGGGGCAATAGCTAAAATTTTACCCTCATTGAGTGCTTGTTTCGCTTCCTTAAATGCTTGAAAATCTGCAATTGAGCGATCTATAGGAATACCTCGCCATAAATTGAATAAAAAAGCCAACAAAGGCTTATCCCATGTTTCCTTTTTCACAAATCCTGTGACGGGCCTCGGGATTAATTCGGTGATGAGTACCGGGGCATCTAAAAAATTAACATGGTTAGCTGCAGCAATCAAAGGTCCTCTTTCAGG
>Ga0209498_1001361_pt1 | contig 15006 bp, 17 predicted proteins | sample WalLakDeSediment_FD_184131 | JGI IMG/M metagenome (GOLD analysis project Ga0209498, IMG submission 184131) | Lake sediment microbial communities from Walker lake, Nevada to study Microbial Dark Matter (Phase II) - Walker Lake 11/02/13 Deep... | ecosystem: Environmental > Aquatic > Freshwater >... | reverse complement strand
GCTCAACGGCTGGTCAATGCTCCTGGCCAGATCGCGTATCGTTCGAGCCAGAGCGGGCGCTGCTCTCTCGCCTGCAGGCACGTCTACCCTGATAGCGTAGGCTATCTCCGCCAAGAATTCGTCGCAACCCTCTCCAAGGAACTCAAGCGCATACGGGAGGAACAACCCAACTGCTCTACCATGCGGCACATGGAAGACAGTGCCCAGGGCATGCCCCATAGCGTGAGCCAGTGCTGCCATCGAGTTTCCGTATCCCATACCGGCAATGCACGCAGCATTGTGCATCTTCTCTCGCGCCTCCATATCATCTCCGTTCCGGACAGCTCTGGGGAGGTACTCGAACACAAGCTGAACTGCTCTGATGCACAGCCCGTCGCTAAGATCATTCTTAAAGGTGGATGTATATCCCTCCACACCGTGCGTCAAGACATCCATGCCGGTATCCGCGGTTATCCGAGGTGGCATCGTCGCCGCAAACGCCGGATCTACGATGGCGACCTCAGGCACAACATCACGGCATCCGAGCCCCATCTTCCGCTGTTCCTCAGTATCGGTGAGCACTATCGCCCAGGTGGCTTCAGCCCCGGTCCCCGATGTCGTAGGAATACAGATAAGCCTGCACTTCTTGCCCAGTCCCAGGCCCGTGATAAACGGCGCTATCTCCTCTATCGCGATATCCGGACGTTCATACTGCACCCTCATAGCCTTGGCCGCATCCATAACCGACCCTCCGCCGACAGCCACGATCAGATCCGGGCCATGATCGTTGATCAAGGACACACCGTTGCGTACCGTCTGGACCGACGGATCAGGCTCGACTCCGTCGAAGACGGCGGACGTCGCTATCCCCGCCAGGGTCAGTTGCTCCTTGACCCGTTCAACAAGACCCAGACCGACTATGTTCTTGTCCGTAACAACGACGGCCGATCTGGCCTGTAACCCGGCCAAATGGCTCAGAGCATCAGGCCCGAAAACCACTTCAGGAGCCACGAAGTACCACATATTCACCTCCCTCGATCAGGTTGGTCCCCGCACCGACCACCTTATGTCAACTCTCGACAGCGGATGCCAGTCGATCAAGAGGTCCGGCCGCTGACGAGCCTACTCCGGAAACTCGGTCTCAAACGAAGTCATGCAATTCACCAACTCCACTGCCGCCCTGGGCATTCTCATGATCTGCCCCATATCACCCTTTACACTTACCTTGCCTGTCATCATAGCCCGGACGGGATCTATCTCCTTGTCGAGTGTCTTCTTCATGTTGGTAAACGGGCCGAATATCCTGTACTTTGGAGACTTTTCTCCCTCATCCTCTACAACTGATGCCTCGCGGCATTCTCCGTGCCACAGGTCAAGATATACGATGTGTCTGTGCTTGTATGATGAATCGGGGTCTACGATGATGTACATATCTCCTTCCCACTTCTTAGCTGCCTCCTTGTATGCCTGGCTGGTCTCTATAGCCTTCTTCAGTGCATCCGCCCATTCCTGAGTACCGAATGTAATCGCCATATGCTAGTCCTCCTCTTCGATCGCTTCAACTCCGGATTGTACCATTATACCTGACCGAGATCGTCCGTCAACCTATCTCCGTGTCGGATTTCTGACATTCTGTTATCATTCATCAGCGGCTTCTGATCATCACGATCGTACTATGATCGGAATCCGCAGACATGAAGTCATCCCGGCGGGAGGAATCGGAGTGACAGACGAGCTCATCAACTCTATTGTGCGCTCAGCGGATACGTTGATCTGCGACGACGGCACTAAGCAGTCCGTCATCAGCCTCACCTCAGCCATATCCATGTCGGTTTCAGGCGGAATCTCGATTAGAGGAGTGGAAGTAGCGGCCCTGAGACAGGGTGTTGTCCCCCTGCGGTACATCCGCAACATAGGCACCATCGGCCTGACCGGGCAGATCAGAATGCTGGAATCAACTGTCGCTGTCGTAGGAGCAGGAGGACTCGGCGGCACCATCATCGAACTGCTTGTAAGGAACGGAATCGGGCACATCATAGTTATCGATGATGATCGTTTCTCTGAGTCGGATCTGAACAGGCAGATCATGTCTAACGAAGCAGACCTGGATAAACCCAAGGCCGCGGTTGCACAAAAGAGAGCCATGACTGTCAGCTCATCCACTGAGGTCACTGCCCGACAAGAACGGTTGACACCGCAGAACGCAGCCAGGCTACTTAGAGGCGCCCAGGTCGTGGCCGACGGACTTGACAATCTGCAGTCCCGCTATGCCGTCGAGCAGGCCTGTCGTGACCTCTGTATACCCTATGTCTATGGCACCATAGCGGGCCTGGGTGGGCAACTGATGACCATCTTTCCTCAAGACCCGGGGTTGGCCACCATCTACGGGCCGCCTGATGCTACCTCCCGAAAAGGCATAGAGATCGCAATAGGCACCCCTGCGGTTACACCGGCGATCATAGCGGCGCTCCAGGTCCAGGAGGTTATCAAGATCATCACCGGAGTCGGTACCCCCATACGAAATCGGCTACTGGTGGTCGATGCCTCCCGCGGAGCCATTGACGCAGTCGAACTGGATAAGCAGACAGCATGGCGTTGATCAAGGTACGCTTCTATAGCCTGTTCAGTCGCGGTCTGGGTGCAGATACGGTCACACTGCAGGCCGACGATGTGGGGGAGGCCCTTCTTCAGCTCGAGAAGACCTTCGGCTCGCGCATTCGCAGCGAACTCGAAGGCGAAGGAATCCGCCTCGACGGTGAGATACGGGACTACGGCCTTATCCTGCTGAACGGCACCAACGTCCGCAATCTGAAGAGCACTGATCTGCGGGATGGAGACACGCTGCACGTCTTCCCCCGTGCCATCGGCGGATAGGCGCCGCACTAACTGAGCCCCGGTCGCACCCACCACAAATCTACAGGCCAGAAGACATCAGGTTGCGAGACACACTGATCGTCACACGGCCACAAGTGCCCATACAGGGGCCACCCCCGCGAATGTTTCCCTGTCGAACAGATAGCGCCACGCATTTCGACAGGAGTCGGCATAATGCTAAAATTGGCTGTATGCCGGCGAATCTCCCGCCACAGTACTACGAAGCTGAGAAGAGATATCGGTTAGCCAAAGAGCCCGACGAGAAGATTGCGGCGCTCCAGGCGATGCTCTCCGTTATGCCCAAGCATAAGGGCACCGACAAGCTCCATGCCGACCTCAGGCGTAAGATCGCGAAGTTCACACAGGAAGCCGAAAGGAAGCATGCCACAGCCAGGAGAACAGGCTTCGATGTCCAGCCTGAGGGAGCGGGACAGGTACTGCTGGTGGGGCCGGCAAACGCCGGCAAGTCACAGCTGCTTGCAGCAGTGACCGAGGCCACGCCGGAGATAGCCGAGTATCCCTTCACCACCCAGACGCCCATTCCAGGCATGATGGAGTTCCAGGATATCCAGATACAGCTGGTGGATACACCTCCCATCGGCCACAAGGATGTGAGAATCCTCCTGGCAAACCCACTGAGAAGCGCCGACCTCATCGCTATTGTGGTTGATCTCTCGCTGGAGCCGATAGGCCAGGTAGAGGCAACTCTCCACGGGTTAGCCGAAGCCAGAATAGAACCGCTGACCGAAGATGGTTCGATGGCGACTCCTGGCTCCTATCCCCGGAAGATGTTCATTGTGGCCAACAAGAACGACGTAGCATGTTCCGGGACAAACTGGGAACTGCTTCGATCACGCTATGCCGGAGCTTTCTCAATGCTCTCGATTTCCGCCAGGGAAGGCAAAGGGCTCGACGAATTCAGGAGAGCTGTCTATGACGAACTCAGCATCATCCGGGTCTACACCAAGACACCCGGTGACAAGGCTGACATGGCCGACCCGATGATACTGGAGAAAGGGAGCACGGTAGAAGAGGCCGCTGAGAGCCTGCATAAGGACTTCCGCGAGAAGCTCAAATACGCTGTAGTCTGGGGCTCAGGTAAGTATGACGGGCAGAGGGTTAGCAAGGCACATACGCTTCAAGACGGGGACATAATCGAGTTCCGCATATAGGCGATCTCGCACTTGCGCTTGAAGATCTCCGGTGATCGAGAGCGGCCGCTGATAGCGGTTGCAATTTCGCCACTCCTTCATTATACTTAAATCGGTGGTTACAAGTTTGGGTTATCGCGCCTCTGTGAAAACTCTATCGCCCCCGTCTGCGAACGTTGGATGACCGAAGCTCTAGCCAAGTACTGAAAGAAAGGAGGTCATCCAATGGGTTTCACGGACAAGTCACTGCAATGCTCCGACTGCAGCAACACGTTCACCTTCACCGCCGATGAGCAGGAGTTCCATGCCAACAAGGGATACGCGAATGAACCCAAGCGCTGCCCTGCCTGTCGCGAAGCCAGGAGATCTCAGCGCAACAGCTTCGGTGGGTACAGAGCCAGCCGCGAGACGCATCCGGCAGTCTGTGCGGAGTGCGGCAAGGACTGTGAAGTGCCTTTCGAGCCCCGAGAGGGCAGGCCGGTGTACTGCAGTGACTGCTACAGCAAAGGCAAGTTGAGCGGTGGTTCCTGATCTGCTGCACTATGTCTCGAAGGGGGCGGCAGGCGGCTCCGACCCCAATGGTCCAGCACAGACCGACAAACTGCATGAGGATAAGCTATGCTGTATGAGGGACGAAGTCATAATATAAGAAGGGGGTTAGCACAATGAACATATACGTAGGCAATCTATCTCGCGAGGCCACCGAGGATGAACTGCGCCAGGCATTTGAGGCCTTCGGTCAGGTCACCTCTGTCAACATCATCAAGGACAGGTACAGTGGAGACTCCAGAGGTTTCGCGTTCGTTGAGATGGCAGACAAAGGCGAGGCCCAAACTGCGATCAACGAGCTCAACGGAACCCAGCTGGGAGAGCGTACTCTGAGTGTAAACGAGGCCCGTCCCCGGGGCGAGGGCGGTGGCGGTGGGGGTGGCTTTGGCGGCAGGGGCGGTGGCGGTGGGGGTGGCTTTGGCGGCAGAAGCGGTGGCTCCGGCGGGTCGTACGGACGTGGTGGCGGGGGTGGCGCAAAGCGGCGCAGGTTCTAAGAACCAAGCATCTTGCGCACTGATATCATCAGGATTGTGGCCTGAAGCTCCCGGCTGAGGAACGGGAGTTCATTCTTCCTTCGTGTTTCAGAAGCGAGCTTCTGCGCCACTTCCTGGATGTCACCCGACTCCTCATACTGCCTGACGAGATAGTCCCTGAACCTTATTGTCCTATCCAGACCCAGCCGCAGGGCAGCCCTACCCTGCGCGCCAACGAGAACTCCGTGGTGCTCGAAGGCGCATATCTCAACATCATACTCGGAGAGCCTCCGCAGAGATTCCAGGTACATTGCGAAGTCGTACTGAGGCGAAGGAATGACGAATCCTCTGCCGTCCGTCAAAGGACAGGGTGCAGCATCAGAGGGGAACATGGCCCGCAACGCAGGAACATACAGCGCCATAGAGCACCTGGAATGACCGGGAGCCTCTATGAACTGCGCTTCGATTCCGTCACCGAGGTCCAGAGCCTCCCCGTCAACCACAACCCTGTCAACAGCGATCCCGTCGAATTCCAGCCCCAGCTCCCGGTGCTCGTTCTGGAGGCCCAGTTGCTCCATCTTCTCCCTGTTGGCACTGGCAACTATGTCTATCACCTTAGGCTTTGAGAGCACCTCCGCCGCATACGCTGAAGCGAGTACCTCTGCATTCGGGAACTTCCTCTTAAGGTAGGGAACCGCTCCACAGTGGTCGAAATGAGAGTGGGTGATGATGAGATACCGGACGTCTGCTGTGTCAAGATCCATCGCAGAGAACTGCCTCTCTAGCTCGGGTGCGATATAGCTCATACCTCCACCGACGATCACAGCGTCCTTCCCTCTGACCAGGTGTACACAGATCTCGTGGGTCCCGAGGAAATCAACCCTGTCGCTGATCCTGGCAGGTTCTCCAAACCACATGACGAAGTCCTTCCTGCGCCTTGAGATCCTCAGGCAGAAGTGAACTCCCTGATCGCCCGGAAGTACTCTTGTCTGCCTGTCCACATAATGTCGTTGTGGTCGGCTCCCGGGATGATAAGCAGTTCCTTGTCAGCGGCTGCCGATCCCCTGAACAAGGCCTCCCCCTCGCTGACCGGGATCAGCCGGTCATACTCGCCGTGGATGACAAGTGTCGGCACCTCAATGGCACGCACCCTTGCAAGATTGGGTACCTCGGGATCATCTACTACCAGCGCCCCGGCCGGGATTCCTAAGTGAGACAGCAGACTAGAAAACGCGGCAAAGCCGCTCTCGATGATCAGCCCCTTGATCCTGTCCTGATGACAGTAGGCCACCTCAACGGCGGAAAGGCTGCCCAGCGAGCGCCCCATGACAAAAACGTCGGTACGGTGCCCCTCCCGCTGAAGGATATCAGCGAACGCTTGAAATATGACACCTGCATCGGCAACGGTGTTGCTCAGCGTGGGACGCCCCTCACTGGCGCCATAGCCTCGATAGTCGGCCACAAACAGGTTCAGTCCCGTCCCAGCGTACATAGGGGCAATCTCGTCATAGTCACTTACCACCTCACCATTGCCGTGAAAGTACAGAAGCGAGGGCAAGTCCGCACTGATAGCATGAAAACGGCAGGAGATGGAGACGTCTTCGTCTACGGAGATGCGATAGTCGTGGGCGCCCGGCGGCGTGCCGGTGAAATCCTTCCTCGGGTAGAATACAAAGGCCAGAATCTCCGGCTTATCCAGTGCAGAGTAGTCAATCCGCTGCATGTTCGCTTACATCCCGATTCTAGCACATTCCGCGCACGCTCAGACCCGGGAACGGCTTGCGAGCGAGGCAACAACCGCACCGGGAGTTCACAACCCCCGTTCAGACCACAGTCGGCTGGCAATCACAGGCCGCTGCTGCGGATGCTTCACGAAGTGCAAGGCAGGCTGTGTGAGATCCCGACTTGACCGGGTGCGATCACAGGGTTGGGGATGATGTTCTGGTGGGCCATTGTGGATTCGAACCACAGACCCCGGCCTTATCAGGACCGTGCTCTAACCAACTGAGCTAATGGCCCACGGCAAATATACCCACTACCACAACCATCTGTCAAGCTGTATCGATTCTCGACCTGACACGGCAAGCGAGCGACACACACAGGCGATCCCTTAACGAGTTAGTGAAACCACCGGTACAAGCCGGCTAGCCAAGAAAGGTCAGCAAGACTCCTGCCATGACTGCCGACCCGATGACACCGGCCGCATTCGGGCCCATAGCATGCATGAGGAGGAAGTTGCGCGGATTCTCCTTCTGCCCGACCTGCTGTACCACCCGTGCCGCCATCGGCACCGCCGACACTCCGGCAGCGCCGACAATGGGGTTGAACGGTTCCTTGCTGACCACCCTCATCAGCTTCCCGAGGAGCACGCCGCCGGCTGTTCCGCCTGCAAACGCCACCAGTCCCAGCGCCAGAACCATAAGCGTCTCGGGGCGCAGTACTACCTCCGCAGGCATACGCGCTCCCACACAGAGCATCAGGATTATTGTAGTCAGGTTGATCAGCGAATCCTGCGCGGTCTCGGAAAGCCTATCCACCACGCCGCTGACGCGCAGCAGGTTTCCGAACATGAACATCCCTACCAGTGGCGCGCTGCGCGGTACCAACAGCACGACAAGAAGAATGCACACTATAGGGAACAGAATCTCTTCTCTCCTTGACACCTCCCTTACCTGCGGTCTCATGTAAGTCTGCCTTTCCTTCTTCGATGTGAGCGCCCTTATTATCGGCGGCTGAATCAAAGGCACCAGAGACATGTAGGAATAGGCTGTGACAGCAGTGACACCCATAAGGCCGGGCGCTAGCTGAGAGGTCACGAAGATAGTAGTGGGGCCGTCGGCGCCTCCGATGATAGCGATGGAGGCCGCCTCCTTGAGGCCGAAGTCAGCAAGACCCAGGTGCCCCAACAGCAGGGCACCGAGAAAGGCGATGATTATCCCGACCTGTGCAGCTGCCCCGAGAAGAAACAGCTTCGGGTTAGCTATCAGCGGGCCGAAGTCCGTCATAGCGCCGAGACCTATGAAGATCAGTATCGGCAGAATCGTATATCTGACAAGCCCGTACTCAATGAACACTCCGAGGAAACCGAGGGTTCCCGGTTCTCCGGGTACATCACTGGGATACACCAGAAGCCCTGTGCCGGGCAGATTGGCCAGGATTGCTCCCACGCCAACGGGAAGCAATACGTATGGCTCCCACTTCTTGGTGATGGCAAGATAGATGAAGCCGAGTCCGACGCAGATCAGGACGATGTTCCCCGCGGAAAGCTCACCGAAGCCCGTTCCCAGAAAGTCAAGCATACTTCACCATCGGCCTTGCGAGTGCATTGCACCTATCTCTATGATTGTGCTCGGTCTTTCCCCCCTCCCATCTGACGTCTCTTCTCCATTCTTCGAAGCACCACTCCCATCAGCCAGGTGGCAGCGGTCAGTATGCCCAGGACGGCGGCGACCATGCCGAGTCCTACACCGGCTATCGTCCCTACCTGGCCCCAGTCAATCGCCGGCAACTCTCACTCCTGTGTCTTGGCAACGGAAGCAAATGTCACTCATTCGTCTCACTACGTTCTCTCCACAATCTAGCCACAGTGCGCCTCACCACTTCGTGGGTGAATCCCCTATAACCCAGATAACCCGAGAGACGCCGATGGAACTCTCGATAATCCAGCTGACCGATTGTTGCCATACGCCCGGAGCCCAGCCTGTAGGCGATCGCATCATCATCTATGTCCGTGGTCACCTGTTCAACGATCTCCGCGGCCACCTTCTTATCTCTCAGTTCCTTCTGTATGAGTCTTTTGCTCTTGGGCCGGAATGTGAGCCGATTATCCCTCCAGAACGTGGCAAAGGCAGCATCGCCGGTCAGGTCCTGCTCCCTCAGTCTGGCAAGCGTCTGCTGCACCACCTGATCGGTAAAGCGACGCCGCTGCAGCATGTGCCTGATCTCTGCTTCACTGCGCGGGCGATAGCTGAGGTAGCGGTAGGCTACGTTGAGCGAATCCTGCAAGGAACTACTCTGTACCAACTAGCCTCTCAGTCAGCTGTATCAGTCTTCCTGAGCCGGCCCATCCGAAGCTCCCTCGAGACCGATCGCGGGTATGGCTGCCGAAGCACGTATTGCTTCCTCGAGCTGCTTCATTATGTCGGGATGCTGTCTCAGGTAATCCTTGGCGTTCTCCCTGCCCTGGCCAAGCCTCGTGTCGCCGTAGGTGAAGAAGGCGCCCGACTTCTTCAGCACACCCGTTACCACCCCGAGGTCGACGAGGTTCCCTTCCTTGCTTATCCCGTGGTTGAACATTATGTCGAATTCAGCACTGCGAAAGGGAGGGGCTACCTTGTTCTTGACCACCCTGGCCCTCACCCTGGTACCCACTATCTCTGTGCCCTGCTTGATCGTATCGCCCCGTCGGAGGTCTATCCTTACCGAGCTGTAGAACTTGAGCGCCCTGCCTCCCGGCGTCACCTCGGGGTTGCCGAAGATGATGCCCACCTTCTCCCTCAGCTGGTTGATGAAGACAACCGCTACATTGGACTTGCTTATGGCGGCGCTCAGTTTCCTCAGCGCCTGTGACATGAGCCGTGCCTGCAGACCGACGTGTACATCGCCCATCTCGCCCTCGATCTCAGCTCTGGGAACCAGGGCAGCCACACTGTCTATCACCACTAGATCGATTCCGCTGCTTCTAACCAGTCTCTCTGTGATCTCCAGCGCCTGCTCGCCGGTATCGGGCTGCGAGACCCACAGTTCGGCTAGTTTGACACCGCAGTGTGCGGCATAGACCGGGTCCATGGCATGCTCGGCATCGATATATGCTGCAGTGCCGCCGGCCCTTTGAGTCTCAGCTATTATGTGCTGGGCGAGAGTGGTCTTGCCCGAGGCCTCGGAACCGAATATCTCGGTGACCCTTCCTCTGGGTATTCCGCCTATTCCGAGGGCCAGATCAAGGGCCAGTGCTCCGGTGGGTATGGCATCCACGGCAACCCTCCCACTCCCCTCCCCCAGCTTCATAATTGAACCCTTGCCGTACTGCCGTTCGATCTGCTCGATGGCCAACTCCACCGCCTTCTCTCTCTCGGTAGCCATCTCGTGAGTACTATAACACAGGGGTATAGCCGCGTCAACGAGAAAATGCCGCCCTGAGCGAATGTCTCCGCCGTGTATCTCCGTACAAGGGTGTCTTAGAGAGCTTAGCTTTGAGTGGGCGGCGATCGTGAGGAACCATGCCTCTCAAGGAGGACTACTCATGATCCAGGATCTCCTCGAGCGTCTTCGCCTCTTCAACACGATATGGGCCCACTCTGGTGCGACGCACCTCGGCCACGGTGGCGCCAACTCCGAGCTTCTCCCCGACATCGTGGGCAAGGCTTCTTACGTAGAAGCCTGACGAAACCTCGCACGCCAGCACCAGATCGGGATACCGGAAGTCCTTCAACTCCAGCGACTGAACCGTCACCTTGCTCGGCTGTATGTCTACGGCGAGTCCCTTTCTGGCCAGTTCGTAGGCCTTCCGCCCGTGTATCTTCTTCGCTGAGAACGGCGGGGCAGTCTGCCAGAGCTCACCGCGAAACTCCTCCAGTACCTTCTCCAGTTCCTCCCGTGTTACCGGGTCTGTGTTGCAGGACAAGACCTTTCCTTCGAGGTCGTAGGTATCGGTCCTGATACCCAGCACAACCTTAACTTCGTAGGCCTTATCCAGCTTCAGAAACAAGGAGGCGTTCTTGGTGCGCTTCCCCGTCAGAACCACCAGCAATCCCGTTGCCAGCGGGTCAAGAGTTCCCGTGTGACCCACCTTGACATTGAGTTTCCTCTTTATCTTACTGACTACCCTGGCAGAGGTGAGACCCTTCGGTTTGTCCACGAGCAGCATCCTATCCATTCGGTAAGTATATCGCAAAAGCGTCGACTTATCACCTGACGGCATCGTCACAGCCCATGACCCACAAACGGCGGATTTCGGTTGACACGGGTATTGGCCGCTTGTATACTCTTACCCTAGACAGAGTGCAGGGGGGCCTCCGCGTTTTATCCTCCGTGCTGCCTGGGCAGGATGCGGTGGGTTCGTATTCCGTTACCTGCCTAGTTTTGGTCGTAACTGGCAAGAGCACAGGGCTAGGACAATGAGGATAAAGCTAGACAACAAGCAGCTGAAGGGGCTATCACATCGTCTTCCCTTCGAGGTGATAGTCGAAGACCCCAGGGACGTAAAGGGGATGCTGGAGATACTCGGACACAACATGCCCTGGGACGAGATGGGGCTCAGCAAGTTCGGCGACCCTCTCAGGAAGCCCCCGAGGGTGACCTTCTCGGTGGAGGCAGTTGATGGCGGGTTTGTCTGCGACATTCATCCGGCGTTCGCCTGCTACATATCGAGTCTGCTCATCGATGACCAGAAGTGAACTGCACTCTTCACAAGAACCGCGGGCCGTTAGCTCAGCTGGTAGAGCACCTGACTTTTAATCAGGGTGTCGTGGGTTCGAGTCCCACACGGCCTACTTGCCTAACCCGTCCGTCAAGTGCCCCAAACTGACGGCTCTTCTCGCGCTGCTCCCCTTGCGTACGCAACGGCCGCTGCGCTATACTTCTCTGTCAGCTTCTTACCGGGGCTGACAAATCCACATCGGGAGGTAGGATAATGACTGTTTCCCCGGACGTTTTCTCTCTGTCAGGCAAGGTAGCGCTGGTGACCGGCGGCAGCCGTGGAATCGGAAGAGCCATCGCGGTAGGGCTGGCCAGGTTCGGCGCCGACGTAGCCGTAACCAGCAGGAAGCTGCCCGACCTCGAGGAGGTGGCGGCAGAGATCAAGGGGTTGGGCCGGAAGTCTATGGCCGTAGCCACGCACGTGGGCAGGATGGACGAGATAGCTGCCCTGGTCCCCAAGGTGAAAGAGGAGTTCGGGAGAATAGACATACTTATCAACAACGCCGCCACGAACCCCACGATGGACCCAGCGCTGGACGTAGAAGAGCGCGCCTGGGACTCCATCATGAACCTGAACCTTAAGGGGCTGTTCTTTCTTAGCCAGGCGGTGGCCAGAGTCATGAAGGAGCAGGGCGGCGGCACCATTGTCAACGTCGCTTCCGTCGCGGGCATCACCCCCGACATCCTCCCTGTATACTCCATAAGCAAGGCCGGCGTGATCATGGCAACCAAGGTCATGGCCCAGCAGTGGGCGCAGTACAACATCAGGGCCAATGCGCTGGCCCCAGGCCTAATCAAGACCAAGTTCAGTCAGGCACTCTGGGACAACGAGGATATACTGCAGGGCGCCATGTTGTTCACTCCGATGCGCCGGGCGGGCGAGCCCGACGAGATGGTCGGGGCCGTCGTCTTCCTGGCCTCCGATGCATCAAGCTACGTGACCGGCCATGTTCTGGTGGCAGACGGTGGCGTAGCCATATAGCCGACCATCTGTCGGTCGCGTTCAGAGAGGCCGCCTTCGCAGTCGAGCGTTGACACTCGACTGTCGCCGGTGCTAACATCACGTTGCCGAATATCAAAACAAGGAGGATCTCATGGCTTATGAGAATCTGATCGTAGAACGCGAGGACCTTACCGGCATAATCACCCTTAACAGGCCACCGGCCAACCCGATTAATCTGTCTGTGCTGAACGAACTGGATGCAGTGCTGACCGAGTGGGAGGCAGACAAGGCTGTGAGAGCGGTGATCATCACGGGAGCCGGAGACAGGGGATTTTCCGCGGGGTTTGACGTAAAGACGGCAGGCACGCCGGATGGAGAGCGCGCCATGTCCCGCGGACAGGAGGTATCGAGCCACATCGAGAAGTATCCCAAGCCCGTAATAGCCGCCATCAACGGATTCGCCCTGGGGGGCGGATGCGAACTGGCAATGTCCTGTCACTTCAGAATAGTGGTCAACGGAGAGCGCGTGGTGCTGGGACAGCCCGAGATCGACCTCGGTATCATACCCGGCTGGGGCGGCACACAGCGACTGCCGCGACTCGTCGGCAGGACCAGGGCACTGGAAATGCTCCTGCTGGGCACGAGGATCACTCCCCAACAGGCACTGGACATAGGCCTGGTAACCAGGATATCCGAACCCGGCCAGTTGATGGCCGATGCCAAGGCATTCGCCAGCATCCTGGCAAAGAAGGCGCCGATCGCCGTGCAGGTTATCCTCGATGCGGTCACCCGGGGACTCGAGACCACGATTGACGAAGGCATGAAGGTGGAGCTGGAAGGCTCGAACAGGGTAGGTAAATCGAAGGACGCGGTAGAGGGGATGATGGCCTTCATCGAGAAGCGGGAGGCGGTCTTCCGGGGCGAGTAGAGGCAGATTCTGAGTCCCGACCTGTCGGGGGTCGGGGGTCAGGAGCCAGTGCTCGGGGGGCGGCGGGCAGGAATGGGTGCAGCTTGACGGGGATGAGAACGGCAGTGAGGTGCGCGGCGGAGTTTCCACGCTGCGCTCGCAAAAACGTGCTGACTGCGAGCTTGCCACACTCCGCTCGCAAGGACTGTTTAGCCGCGGGATTGCCGCGCTGCGCTCGCAAGGACAGTGTGTGTTTAGGAGAGACACAGAAGGAGGATTATCGGACATGAAAGCTGAGGACATCAAGAAGATAGCGGTGATAGGCGCGGGCGACATGGGACACGGGATCGCCGAGGTGGCGCTGCTCGCCGGCTATAAGGTAGCCATGCAGGACATCGAGCAGAAGTTTGTCGATCGAGGGCTGACCAGGATAAAGGAAAGCCTCGACAAGCTGGTCGAGAAGCAGAAGGTCACCGACGACAACAGGAAGGTGATGCTGGGCAACATCCAGACATTCGTCGACATCGCCGAAGCCGTCAAGGATGCCGATCTCGCTATCGAGGCCGTTCCCGAGATCATGGACCTGAAGAAGAAGGTGTTCCAGACGCTCGACTCGGCTGCTCCCGGGCATGCTATTCTCGCATCCAACACCTCGAATATGAGCATAAGCGAGATCGCCGCCACTACGAAGAGGCCGGAGCAGGTGGTAGGCATGCATTTCTTCAACCCGGCCGTCCTCATGAAGCTCGTAGAGGTCATCAAGGGCAACACGACAAGCGAGCCGACTATGCAACTCACCTATGACCTGGCAGCCAAGATGAACAAGGTGCCGGTGAGGATCGAGAAGGACTCGATAGGGTTTGCCTACAACCGTGTCAATGCCCCCACCCAGATCCTGCTCAGTCAGATGGTCGAGAGAGGCATGGCCACCCCCGAGGAGATCGATGCTAAGATGAGGAAGATAGGCATGCCCATGGGGCCGTACGAGTTGATGGACTACGTCGGACTGGACGTTGCCTACTATGGTGCCCGCTACTTTGCCGACAGGCTTTCCCCCGATTACGAGCCACCGAGCTGGCTGAAGGCCAAGATCGACGCCGGTGAACTCGGGAAGAAGACAGGCCGCGGCATCTTCGACTGGTCGAAGGGCAGGCCCGAGATAGACCAGGCCAAAGCCAGGGAAGACTTCGATCCCACCGCCCTGATCGCGATTCAGGTCAACGAAGCGAGCAAGCTGCTGGAAGAAGGCGTCGTCAAGAGCGCCGACGAGATCGACAAGGCCATGGCCAGCGGCGGAGGTTCCGGATTCGGTCCGTTCCAACTGGGAAGGGGAATCGGTTACGACAAGCTGGCAGGGATATGCACGGACCTGGCCGCGAAGTTCGGCGTGAAGGTGTTCGAGCCCACCGAGACACTAAAGAAGGGCAATATCCGATAGTCCCTAGCAGATATACCGCTCTACTTCGATAATCCGGTCGGCGATGCTTCGCCTGAGCTGCATGCCGTTGGCAGGCGTGAACTGCAGGGCCTTCCCTACTACCGAGAGTTGCCTGTCCAGCGCCTCATCCGTCTCCATCGCCGCCAGTGCCTGACGGGCATAGCCACCCACCCTGGCCGTGGCATCGCTCACATAGAGCTGCACCATTTCGATCTTGGTCTTCGACTTCTCCACACCGACGGCCTCGACGGCCTTGAGTGCCCTCAAAAGCCCGC